>ENA-OQVM01002190-OQVM01002190.1-marine-metagenome-genome-assembly--contig:-NODE-2190-length-23555-cov-4.326178_pt1 | contig 23555 bp, 9 predicted proteins | sample MGYA00237776_ERZ505498 | MGnify/ENA primary metagenome ERZ505498 (study PRJEB26159, sample SAMN06265151) | marine metagenome | isolation source: Helgoland LTER site | place: Germany:Helgoland, sampling... | reverse complement strand
CGGCGGCGCCACCCAAGATGTAACGCTTGTAGACTTTGGTGGCGATGTCACTGGCCTGACGAATGCCACCTTCACCGACGGAGGTCAGTATACTCTCAGCATTGACAATACCAGCAGCAATGCCGCCCGCCTGTATTATGACGATGCCACAGAGGCCGTGAAGCTCAGCATCAACGAGACCGTGACCTGGACGGGTAGTGGTGGTGATGGCTTGCTGAATACAGCCGCTAACTGGGACACACCAGACGGCAAGGCTCCGATCGCCAATGATACCCTGCTCATCAACAATGGTGACACTGTTGCACACGGAAGTGCTCTGAGCGCTAATAGCACCATCAATCTGGTAGGTTCCACGCTCGACAATACTGGCCTGGGTGCGATCCGTCTGAACAACGCCACCATCAACGTCGACGCCACCTCCAGCCTGACCGGTAACTTCTGGGATCTCGATGATGCGAGCATCGTCTTTGAAGACGGAGCGCAGGCCAACATGGCCAACTGGGAACAGAAGGGTCTCAACTCCTTCACCTATGTGCTCGGCACGAGCGATTTCACCACCTTGACGCCTGGTGCTCTTCTCCTTGGCAATCAGCCAAACGGCCTGACACCCAGCATCACCAATGCCACCTACATTGTCGATTTCACTAATTTTGTCTACGAGTTGGGAGGCCAAAGTATCATCTTGATGGATTTCAGCAGTGGTGGCACTATGACTGATGCGGCTTTTCAGACCGCAAGTTTCGACTACATCAATATTGATGAAGCAGTCACTCTGCAAAACCTGCTGATCACTTGGGGTGACCTTGACGACACCATGACCCTGACCTTCGATGTCTCCGTCGTCCCCGAGCCCTCCGCTTTCGCACTCATCGGTGGTTGCTTCGCACTGGCAGCTGTGATGCTACGTCGTCGCCAACGCTAGACACTTTTTAGGGTTATATAGGGGAAGGCTGCAACCGCAAGGTGGCGGCCTTTTTCGTGCCCATAGAACTCTGCAGCGTTTGGGACAAACGCCCTTCCTCATTCAGCATTCGCTTAGATTCAGGTGGAAACGACGGAGCGTTTCCCTCCACAGATCTAGTTTAATTCCATATAATACGCATTATCTTACCTTACCGAATTGGTATTAAGCTAGACCCTCCGTATAAGTGAGTCATCCCCGGTCAGTTCACCAGGCTAGTTCAAGAATCCGCAGCTAACCTAGTTTAGATGGTCGTAGGCGTTGCAATCGAATGAATCTCATCGACGATAACCATGACATAAAAGAGAACCATTATTAATCATTTTCTTGTAATTATATTCGTTTCCTAGTTCTTGATTCTCCCTACTCTCCAGCCGTCAAATACGCATCGGCCCAGCTGGCATGATCGCCGCCAAGGTCGTCGCCACCGTTGGTCACGATCAAGGTCAGTTCCTTGGCGCCTTGCACAGGAATAATCACAGGTTGCGCCTCAAATCCAATACTGCGAACCTTACCGCTGGCGTACACCGCTTTGCCGTCCACCAAAATCTTCATTTCCAGCAGACCCTTGTGGGCATCGTCCGGTCCTGGAACGACGTGGAATGTTTTAAACTTTCCGTCCAGCGGGAAGACGATATTTGACTCAGAGTGCACTCCGAGACCTCGATCGAAGATGTTCCCGCCCACACTGATCTTCTTTTTGCCTTCGATCGACTGATCATCCATCACCCGCCAAAACGTTTTGGTTTTTGTCGCCATCTTTTTTGTCAGGTAGAGTTTCCCTTCGCTGTCTGGTTTGAATTTACTTGATTTCGCATCCTTGGCAGCGGTCCATTTAAAATCGGCAAAGACCACCTTGGTGATATCGGCCCCTTTCACTGACTTGATTGAGATAATCGTAGCCCGCGACCAGTCATGGAAAGGTTGTTGGTTCGATGTATGCTTCATTTGCTTGGCCTGTATAGTCATCGTCTGCCAGTCGTCGGACGCTGTCATCTCGATCTCGGCAAGCCAATGTTCATTGGCAACAAACTGCAGCCGTTGTGGCTGAGTACAGTGAAATTTAAACTTCAAATTCGAAGCCTTTGGCGCCTGCCATCGTGGGTCGGCGAACTGCCTGCTATACGTTCCAAAACGATTATTGATAGGACGGAAGCCTTTGATGCCCCCCACCCCCTCGGCCGGCCCCACATCATGCCATTGCCCCGTTCCTTCCGAGATGATGTCGGACTTCTTGCCGGTGGCTACCGCCTTACCGAGGGATGACGGAAGTACCGCTTCAAAGTCGGTTGAAACGACACTGTCGTTTTCGTATCGGATATTAGCATAGGAGAAGAGATAGTCATCGATGTCAAATACCGGCAATTTGGCGATCCAAACATTGCCTTTGCGGACAGACGTCACATCCGACCAGACCCGGGCGATGTTATTGGCTGTCTTAAGGCACATATACACCTGCAGATTTTTGATACGCTCAGGACTAGCAGGAGTTAGGTGCAGTTCTGGCACGCCGTCAGCGTCGAGCGTGATCTTCGAATCAGAGCGCGCTGGCCAGAAGTGATCTTTTTCGAGCACGTGCTTCTCGAGCCAGAGCTTGCAGTCGTCCCCCAGCTTTTCGGTATTGTGATGGCCGCGCGCCTGAATAGCAAAATCCCACGGCACCTCGGCTTTGAATTTTTTGAAAGTATCGCACCCACGTTCATGTCCGCCGTGATGGTCGTTGGATCCGCTCAGCCAGAGGCTGGCTGCGGTAATATAAGGTGCGTGTGCCTGAGGAGCGACGGCGGAGAGGAAGAGCGCTTGCCCCGGCGACTTGGGTACATCTTTATACGGAAGGTTATGTTTCCAGACCGAGCGATCCCGGTAATAATTAATCCAGCCAATCCCGAAGTAAGCGACAACGGCTTTGACCCGAGGGTCCATTCCCATATTCCACATAATGGTCCCGCCATAGGAATAGCCCTTGGCGCCAATGCGGTCGGGATCGACCTCTTTCTGGGCGAGAAGATAACTGAGCGCCCTGCGCTGAATGGCATTCCACAGGTAGTGTGAGGTGGCTTTGGGATCGATCATCTGACTACCGTCGGGCATGCTGTCATAGATGAGTTTAAACCCCTTTTCACGAGCGTCCATGTGTCCGTGCCCCATTGTTTTCGGGTATTTGGTATGATGTTCCCGTTTGGTTAAACCCGAATAATCGTGTGCCATGACCGCCCAGCCGTCATTGACATATCCCTGATCGATAGCTGGTCCGCCCATCCAGCCGTGGACATTCATCAGTCCCGGGGCCTGCTTCGCTCCAGCCTTCACGGCATACTTACAAAACACCCGGATCTCTATCCCATTCACATACGCAGAGATATAGGACTCCTTATAATAAATGCCCCCCTTCGTCTGCTCCTTAATAATCTCTTCCTTAAAATTGCCTGCATCTGGATCGTAGTTTTGCCAAACCTCCGGCGGAGTTGGTAATGCCGCCTGGCTTTCAGCAACGCCACTCTGAACCAACATCAATGAAGCTAGCGCTCCCACACCAATTTTTCTTATTTTCAACATAACTCTTTAGTTAGATCACACACCATTCATAGCCGAGCAGACGAAATGACCCTAGCTAGAAGACCCGATCACGCTTGGCCCAAAACTGAAAGTCTCCGATATCGACTAGACTTAAAACCGCAGATCAGTCGGGAAGCGATTGATCGCGGGATGGGCGGACTCGGAAGTACCTTTCAGGTTACGAATGGAAGCCCGTAAGTTACGGATCGCATCACAATACGCCTCATCCGATGCTGTAGTCCTTTTATACACAGGCTTGGCAGCATTGAGGGCCTTCTTCAACGCCGTTACATCCTGGCCCATCGCTTCAGCGGATAGTTGAGCTTTCTGCCCCAACTCGATCAGTGCGAATAGACCTGGCTTGTAGGCAAATCCGTTTTCCAGTATATTGGAGTTGCGGATTTCATGGCCCACGTCTTTTACCGCAGGCATAGGCTCGGAATTAATTAAAAATCCATTGGCATCGACCATCGCAAACGCGGCATGCGTTGCACCCGGAGGCATCAAGGCCTCCACCTTACCCTGAGTTATTTTTGCTGGCGCAGTATGCCACTCCTCACGATGACCACGTGTTGAGTCAAAGGGCTTAGGGTTCATGGTGTATAAAAGTTGTGCTTCACGGATGGTTGATTTTTCAGCACCCGATTCTAGTGTTACCCATACGCGATCCCTCTCTGAACCCAATTCCAACACCGCAGGCAACGCAGCCAATTCTTCTGGCGTCACGCTTTTTGCATTAGAATTGCGCCGAGGCTCTGGAGCCCCTGTTTTCTCAATTTCTAGATCCAATTCGGCTAACAGGGACCGGGCCAGTTCGGGGTATTGATCCGCTACATCTTGTGCCTCTCCCAAATCATTGGCCGAACCGTCATCATTATACAAACGAAAGAGCTGCACTTTCGCATCGGCATTACTGCCCATCCACCCGCCGTAGTTTTTAACCAACTTCCATTGGCTTTTACGCAAGGACGAAGACATATGGGCATCCCAAGGGAAGAACCAGTAAAGCGATTCGCGAATAGAGCCATCGGCCTTTACAACTTTATCGGACGTACCCTGAATCAGAGGCAGAATATTATAACCATCTAGTTCCAGACTAGGATCTGCGGGCAAGCCCGCCATTTCCATAAAAGTCGGATAAAGGTCGATGAGATTAATCGGCGTTTCACAAATACTTCCCGACTCAACACCCGGCCCTTTAACCAGAAAGGGTATGCGTATACCGCCTTCGTAGGTCTGTTGTTTTCCGCCCTTAAGCGGAGCGTTATCAGTATAAGGAATCACGCCTCCGTTATCAGAATCTACAATCAGGTAGGTGTTATCAATCAACTTATGCCCCGGGTTACGTGGATCGTCCGTGGTTTCCAAATATTCCATCACCTCACCCACCATCCAATCCAAAGTGTCTACCATGGTAGCGTAATACGGATTAGTGTGCCCCGATTTACCTTTATCTAACGAGCCAGGATCAGTCGGGAAATCATAGCCCATTTTCTGCAAGTAATGTTCGAAGCGTTTTCTATCGCGGGTACCGATCGGCCCATGCACCAGATAAGGGCAGAAATTGAGGAAGAAAGGTTCGCCCTTATTCTTACGCATAAAACCCAAAGCCAAATCAAGTGGCTTGTCGAAAGGACGACCGTCTTCATCCAGTTGATAGGGATCATCCGAAGCTGAGGTCGCAAAGTTGGATAGACGATCAGGCTTAATGGACGCCCAGTTTCCAAAGAAGGTGTCTTTCTTGTCCTGGCTAGGATTCCAAAGCTCGGGATCGTTGTAATATTTTTGATTTCCATTGCGCTCGGAGAATCCAAAATCAAACCCCTGGTCTAGGGGGAACGGATAACCCGCCGATTTTCCACCAGCGTGCCATTTCCCTACATGACCACTAATATAGCCTGCTTTTTTCAAGGATTCCGGAATCATCGGTTCTTCTACTGGCAAGCCGTATACGTAGTAAGGACAAATACGATTACTGCCGTCGGTCCATGGGCGAGGAATCTGCCCGCCGGATACATGATACACCCCAGTATTGGCAGGATTCTGGCCGCGCAAAAATGCCACACGTGAAGGAGCGCAACTTGCGGAGGGTGAATAAGCCTGCGTGAATCGACGCCCTTCCCGTGTCAAACGGTCGAGATGCGGCGTTTCATACACAGGATTACCGTCGATTTTGTGACTGGCAATGTCCTGCCAGCCGAGATCATCGACCATGATGTGCACGATGTTTGGTTTCGGCGCGTCGACCGCACACAAAGGTGCAGCAAAAAGCCCCACGGCGATGGCCGTACTGATTGAATAGACGATGGTCTTCATAGTTATTTTAAATTGATACGTGCTCTCCGAAAGCGGCTGAAAGTCGAAGCACGGTCAGGGCAGCAAAGATGGAACGATAATAGCCTCCATCCGGGTTGCTGAATACCCTCTGTTTAGAGGGTGGCTGTAGTTTTTTTTTTGCTGGAGGGCAATGCTCCGTCATTGCCGCGTCGGTGTTGGTACAACGTTGCCATTGGTTCTGCGGTAATGACGGAGCATTACCCTCCAATATGCGTCGGCAACGACGGAGCGTTGCCCTCCAAAATACACTACCAACTTACCACTTACCTAAATTAATACTGTTCAGATCTGCCAGCGAAGCTTCGGGCACTTGGCCGTCAAAGGCGCGGATCGCGTGGCGCAAATTGCGGATTGCGAGGGCATACGTCTTTTCCTCGACGGGCAGTTTACAGGTCGCCCGTGCGGCTTTGAGCGCTTGGGTCAGCGCGTCGACATTGATGCCCTGCTTCATTAATTTACCGCGTGCTTCATGCCCGACCTTGATCATTGAAAACAGGCCGGGACTATATGCGTAGCCATCCTCAAGTTCGAGCGACACCGCAGCATCAATACGGACCTTTCCAACGGGTGGAACGGGTTCCGAATAAACGAGGAAGTTATTGGCATCAATGAGGCAGAACACCGCGTGCGTCATGCCCGGAGGTGCCACCGCTTCGACGCGCCCGTCTGTCAATTTGACCGGTGCGTAAATCCACTCCTCCAAGCGCGGCGCACGATGCTTGAGCTCGGTGCCGCCATTCAGGCTATACATCATATAGGCTGTCTCCACTGCGACATTCGCTTGCGTTTCGAAGGTCGCCCAAATCCGGCTCTCCTCGCTGCCCAATCCAGTCATGACGGGCACATCGCTCTTGCCTGGAAGGTCGGCCTCTGCGTCGGGATTCAAATGCGGCACGCGCGCATCGTTTGTCTGCATCCAATTCGTCAGATCACCCAGCAACTGCTGAGTCATCTCGGGGTATTGGTCCACTAGGTTGCTCGTCTCGCTGATGTCGTTTTGAGAACCGTCTTCGTTGTAGAGTTTGAACAACTGAAGTTCCGGCGCTTCCGTCAGAAGTGGCCCAGTGTTTTTCATCAACTTCCAGCCCTTTCGCTGGATGACAGAATACGATTTGTTATCCGCAGGATGATGGAAGAACAGGGTATCTCTGGCAGAGCCATCGGCAAACTGCGCCGCCGAACCTTCGCCTTTGATCAAGGGCAGGATGTTACACCCGTCCAGATCCAAGGATACATCGGGCTGCATGCCGCCCATTGCCATAAAGGTCGGGAACAGATCTAATAAGGAGATCGGCGTCGTTTCATTCACCGAGCCGGGCTTAATTCTAGGCCCCATCACAATAAACGGAATCTTAACGCCGCCTTCATACATGTAAGTTTTCCCTTCACGCAGCGGAGCATTGTCGGTCACTTTTTCATATTTTTTCTTTCCGTCCAAGCCCCTCCAAGTCGCCAAGCGCTGCGCGCCACCGTTGTCGGAACTGATAATCAAATACGTGTTATCGATCAACTTATGACCGGGGTTGCGCGGATCATCGAGCGACTCGAGTGTGTTGACCACCTGAGCGACCATCCAGTCGACCGAATCCACCATGCTGGCATAATACGGATTATTATGACCGGGCGCATCGGGATCGCAGATCGCACCAGGATCCTTCGGGAAATCGATGCCGAGCTTTTTGCAATAATGAGCCAGACGCTTACGGTCGCGCGTCATGATCGGGCCGTGCACCAGCTTCGGGCAGAAATTCAGGAAGAATGGCTGATCCTTGCGCCCCACCTTGTTTAGCCAGCGAACGGAAATATCGGTCAGGCTATCGTAGGGACGCTCATCTTCGAGCAACGGCAGGAACAGCGGATTGTCGAAATCCGTCAATCGGTTGTTCTTCGGCTGCGCAAAAATGCCCTCCTTGTTGTTGATCTTCGTATCCTTGGGATCGACGATCTCCGTATCGTTGTAGACATGATTCCTGCCATAGGAGAAATCAAAGCCGAGCTGCAGTGGGGTCGGCACCATATTCTCGCCGCAGACATGCCACTTGCCGACATGGGCGGTGGTATAACCGGCCTTCTTCAATTCCTGTGGAATGATGACCTTCGACGGATCGAGTCGTGCCGAATAATGAGGGTTTAATTCGGAGCGCTTTCCCCACGCCCGCGGCACGCGACTGCCCTTGACATGGTAGACCCCGTTTTTCACGCCGAACTGGCCGGAGAGATAGGCGGCCCGCGACGGCGAACAAGTCGGCGATGGCGAATAGGCCTGCATAAACCGAATCCCCTTGCTGGCGACACGGTCGATGTTCGGTGTTTCATGCAACGACGGGTCGTCATGAATCGCCTCATAATAACAAGCCAGATCCTGCCAGCCGAGGTCATCGACGAGGATGTGCACGATGTTTGGCTGCAGACTCTCAACCGCACACACAGGTGCAGCAAAAAGTCCCACGGCGATGGCCGCACTGATTGAACATACGATATTTTTCATATTGTTTATAAATTTACTGGTAGCGCTAAAGCAACTGACGCCAAATTAAGGCACACGACGTACCAAACATGCACATAGTATACATCCCCGGGTTTGCCTGACTACCCTCTGTTTATAGGGTGGTCGAAATTAGTCTGCTACGCTATCCTGTTCAAATCGCAATGACAGTTGCTTGCTTCAGTGCAGCGACCGAACCAAGTATCCCTACCCTAATTTCAAATTTCTGATCCAGCACGCATGAAGCTTAAAAAAACAAGCGTAGCACCTTTACTCCGACTGCTCCTGCTGGCGAGCTGCTTTCCGGGGTTGGCTTACGGGCTCGCCCCTAGCTCCCCCGCCCCAGAGCCGCACGATGCCTCCCTCTCGCAACTGGAACAACGTGCGGCGGATATTGATGCCGAACTCAATCAGTTAGCACACTACAGTCTGCGCAGCGGAGTCGGCTCGATTGGCTATCGTTCCGCTGCCCATTTAGAACCTGAGCACACGGAGTGGGTGCAGATACAGCTGGAAGCGGACACCCCGATCGATCAAATCGTGCTGGTACCTACCATCTGGCGCGACACAAAATCGGGTTTCAAAGCCGATGGCTTCCCCTTGCAGTTCCGTATTATCGCTGGCACGGCACACGACCCAGAAGGGAGCGTGATCGCCTCATTCAACGAGGATTCACATATCCTGCCGCGTATCGCCCCTTTACTCATCCAGGCTGCAACCACCGCCTCTTGGGTGCGAGTCGAGGCCTCGATATTATCGCCACGTCAGTTCGACGGGATATATAATCTAGAGCTGTCTGAAATCATGATTTTCAACGGCCCGGAAAACGTGGCGCTGCATCAACCGGTGACGATTTCATCAATGGTCTATTCGGAAAGCGGTGCCCGCAAAAAAGCATTTCTAGTGGACGGCTTTATGCCGTATATGATGGACGCTGGCCGCGGAGAGGGCACTATTGCCTTTCTCGGAATGGCAAGTAGCGATGCGCAGCCTTCCATCAGCATCGACCTCGAACGGGTGCATGCTTTAAACCGAATTCAGCTGCATGCCATCGATTTCAACGACACCATTCCTCAAGCCACGCCGGCGGGATACGGCCAGCCCGTCCGACTACTGGTCGAGGGAGCCCAGAAGGCCGACTTCTCCGATGCAGTCCCGCTCACCGAATATCGCAGAGAATCTATTTACGATGTGGGCCCCATTCTCACACAGCGGTTACCAGAGACTCGGTGCCGCTTTGTGCGCCTCACGTCGCTGGAACCCTACATTTTCGATGAAAAAAGCAAATATCTGGCTCAAATGGGGTTCGCTGAAATTGAGCTTTTTTCTGACGGGCAAAATGTGGCACTGCACAAACCAGCGACTGATCACATGCTCGACGACCCGGGGCGATCTCTCGCCGCGTTGACGGATGGCAATAACCTCTATGGCCAAATCCTGCCCGTGCGACAATGGGTAGAAGAACTGGCACGCCGCCATGATTTAGAGAACGAACGCCCGCTGGTTGCCGCCGAACTCAATCGCCGCTATGCCCGCCAAAAAATCCTGCTGCAGGGATTCATCTGGCTAACTGCCCTACTGGTGGTCGGCATCGGCTTCATCATTCTAATCGGACGCATGCGCCACATGCGTCACGCCGTCCGCATTAAAGAACGCTTTGCCGCCGACTTACACGACGAGCTCGGCGCGAACCTGCACACCATCGGCCTGCTCAGCGATCTGTCCAAAGAGCTGATCCATTCGCCCGACAAACTAAGCAAGCTGCTCGACCGCATCCGGATCTTCACCGATCGCAGCGGCACCGCCGCGCGCTACTGCACCAACATGCTCGAAGCCAAAGGTATCTGCGAGGACCTGGTCGACGAGATGCAACGTTCGTCTAGGCGACTACTCACGGATCTGGACTACAAAATCGCATTCTCAGGCGAGGACCTACTGCACTCACTACGACCCCGCACACGCATCGATATTTTCCTATTCTTCAAGGAGTGTCTGGTCAACATCCTGCGCCATTCAGGTGCAACGAAGGTCTCCATTCTCTTAGTCGCCACCAAAAAAAACATCTGCCTGACGGTCACTGATAATGGCCACGGCATCGATTCCAGCCAAGACCAAGTGCCCGCTTCGATCAGACGCCGCGCGCGGCTACTCAGGAGCCGAGTAGTCGCAGAGCACCCGACCGAAGGCGGCACCCGCATCAGCCTAACAGTAAAACCCCGTAAATTCAGAATCCTGTAATGAACAAAAAAACAATTCGCATCATGCTGGTGGAAGACCACATCGGCTATCGGCAGACGATCGCCATCGCCCTGGAACAGAACGAAAACATGGAGCTGACCAGCCAATTTGGTACAGCCGAAATCGCCTTGCGAAGCATTCAGAATGCGGCGCCCGAAAACCAACTGGATGTAATTTTGCTCGATCTGAACCTGCCTGGTATGTCGGGGCTCGAAGCACTGCCTTGGATTAAACAGTATGCTCCCGATTCCGAAGTGATCATCCTCACACAATCCGATAACGCCGCCGATGTCACACGAGCCATCACAGAGGGCGCGGCAGGCTACCTACTGAAATCTGCCACGTTCAAGGAGATCACCGAAGGCATTCAAACCGTGATGGAAGGCGGCGCGACGCTCGATCCAGAAGTCGCACGCTTCATCATCAACTCACTGCGCGGCAAACCAAAACTCACCCAGCCCGATAAAGCACTGTCGGAGCGCGAGCTAGAAGTCCTCGAACTGATCGGGCAAGGCATGGCGAAAAAAGAGATCGCCAGCCATCTAAAGATTAGCATCACCACCGTGGCCTACCACGTGCAACACATCTACGAAAAACTCAAAGTCCCCAATGCCGCCGCCGCCGTCGACCGTGCCCACCGCCTCGGCCTATTCCCATCGGACTAACCAAGCCAGCCCTCGACTGAAACCAGGCAGCCTGAACGGACGACTTGATAATTTCAGTGAGTCGCAGTGGGTAATCACTGATCCATCCGCAACAACCACTCACTCGGCCCGCCCTGATCGAGTGGCAGATTGAAGGTCATTTTGAAGCTGTTCGATTTCGCGTCGTAATCGGTCTGCCAAAAATCGTTACCATGCACGGCTTGATCGAGTGCGACCAGCTGACCATTGACGAGTTGATACAGGGTATAATCAGTGGCTGATTTCAGGCCCTCGAAGCGAATCGGCACAGTGCCAACGCCGCCCTCGATTGCCACTCTCACCTCGCCTTGCTCGGCCTGAATGATGATCGGATAATTGTGCAGCAGCGTGCCGCCGTTGACAGCGACCTTCAAGTCGTTGCCGATCGCTTCGCGGTAGGTGGTCTTCCAAGAAGAGGGATTTCCAGCCATATGCTGCCTGAAGATTTCATTCGGACCGTAATAATCATCTGCAATGCGGGGCAAGGTAATCCATTCCACCTCAAACTCCAAACTGTCCCCAGCGTTAAAGGCGGTCACGCCTTCCGGTGCTGTTAGTAGGCAATCGAGATTCGATAATCTACCTCCGGAGGGATGGTAGGCAGGAAAGGAAACCGTCGGATTACTATATTCTTTGCCAGCGATCACCGCTTTGTAGGACCGAATCACCAATGCTCGGGAACCCGTACCCCAATCGCGATCATTATTATGATAGGCCCCCGGAAACGCCACCCACCACGGACCGTCTCCGGTCAAAGTGGTTTTGCCGAGGAACTGTGATCCATTCTTCAGTCCGTTCGGCACGTCGTGTTTTTGCAGAAGGCCCTCCCGATTGCCGTAGGCGATCTTTGGCGTCACATAGCCGCCGGTGCGCCCCATTTTATACAGCCAGCCCTGCTCCACGGAGACCGTTTGATCAAAGCTATAGTTGAAGGTCTGAAAGGTGCGGGCAAAATCATCGGTGCGCAAGGTCTGCACCTTTGCCTGCAGCTTGACTTCGCGCTGGCTGCCATAGTTGCCATCGTAGCGCGCCTCAGTCAGGCAAGGCCCATGTGCTAGATACGCGGTTTTCATCTCACTAAAATACAGTTTCTGTTGCTTGGCGTCTTTCACGTACAACCAGTCCCCACCCCAGCCCGCGTCGGTCCAATTCCACTTTCCACCCTCCTTGCCATTGCGCGCCATCAACATCCGCACATCGGTAATCGCGATATCCACCAAGCTCATATCTATATCGAAGCAGATGGTCTCGCCCCAGCAACCGATCGCCAACTGATCCCAGCGGCCCAGACCACCGTAGCCGACTAGCGACAGTTGCGCATGACTGGCCGCCGGCAGCGTGCCGTAAAAGCCGTAAGCGATGCGCAGCTTATAGGTGGTACTCCCCGGCTGGGCGGGTAGTTGCATGGTGCTGCGTAAATACTCCCCTAATTTACCGTAATGCCAATTTTTGCTCACCTGCACTGGGATGCCAGTCGGCACGCCGTCGGCATCACACAATATCGGCACCATCCCAGTGATATTGGCCGGATTGCGCAGGTAGAACATCAACGGTACTTTCACCGCAGTCTCACCAGTGTTTTCCACCACTAAATCGAATTCGTCGTAGTCGCGGATATCAGTGTAACCGCTACCCCATCCCCGGTTCTTACGATATACCTCGGCAACGTAGCAATTATACGCCGGATCAAACTTAACCGGATAAGGCGCATCCCGCGGCGCACTGACTTTGATCGACACCGCCTGCTGCGGAACGGCGGCATCCTGCCCGAACCGACAGGTTAAATTGAACTGCTGTTTTTTGCCGAGCGGCCACACTCCGGCGACCTGTTGTTCGGCCACAGCCTCGCCCAGACGCAGACGCACCGTGACATCACTCCACTCTGGCTCGACTACTTCGTCAGCGCCATAACCGTCAAAGGTTTCATTATATTTCAAGCCAGTCGCATTCGGCAGGCTTTCAGGCGCCTTCGCATGTGCCTGCAATTCCTGCTGCGACAGCGAGCGATTCCACACGCGCACTTGATCATACACCGCTTTGGTGATGGCACCCTTACCATCCGCGCGTTGCCCCAGTACCAACTGCCCCTTGCCAGGACGCCGCTCCAGATTGACTACCTCCGTACCTTGCAGCTTTCCATTGACGTAGAAATGCATTGCTTTGCCATCATAGGTCATCGCCAGATGATTCCAGGCATGCTCCTTAAAACTAGCCCCGCGCTGTCCGATCGACCGTCGCCCTTCCTCTCCCGGCGCGATATTCATGTTCGCCGACACTTTGCCCTTTCGGATCTTGAAACTATAGTGCCCATGGCTGCCCATATGCCCGTTCTTCGCTAGTAAATAGCCATCCCCAGCCGACTGCATGCTTTCAGGAATCTTGACCCAGCACTCGACCGTCATCTCCGCATTCTCTAAGCGCGCATCATGCGGTACTTGCCACGGCTTTTCGAGCACACACAGACCATTTTTTACGGCACCTTGGTGCCAACCCTCAGTGTAAATCAGGCTCGGCGCGAGGTCGGCGGTCAGACTCAACGACTGCGGCCAAGCGAACAGACTCAACGAGCCATCCACGCCCAATTGGCGCCCCTGTGCGTCCTCAAAGCGCAAACCATGCAGCTCATAATGCTGCGCCAGCCTGCCCGACTCCCACAGCCACGCATCTTGTAAATGCTTGCCGCCACTGGAATTACCCTGCCCCGCCTTACAAGTCACCGCGCGAAAGACCGTGCCCTTCGACTCCAACTCAATCGCCAGCTCAGTCGACTGCAACTGCTCCATTCGCTCCGCCCCCGCCGCCAGTGCTGCGCTATAGTCGATCGACTGCGCAAATGTGCCCAAGCGCGCCTTTGTTAAATCAGCAAGGTCCAAGGCAAAGCCAAAGGTACCCGTCTCCAGGCACAGCACATCTGCCGACTGATCATCGGCATGTTTGCGCATGCCATTCAGCCAATAGCCAAAGGTATAATCGCGCTCGGCAGACGGCAGCAGCGGTGCCGCCTCCAGCGCTGGAAGCACCGCGCTCGGCACCACTTCAACTGCAGCAGGCTGCGCCGAAGCGGCATGGACAAGCAGAGACAACAATGTGAGAGCGGAAAGCCATTTGCGACGCATGGAATAAATTAGGGAGCGGTTTTGTACGTGTATTAAGGTGTGGCATCGCCGGCACCGAAAATGAACCATCAACAAGGTCTGGATTATTTTACTTGGCAATTAAATTCTCGGCAGACTCAGTCCGAGAAGTAGCGAATATCCAGCCGTTTCTTGCCCTTCTTTGGCGGAAAAATTAGCACCATCTCACGACTGGCTGCATGACTGAATAACCGGGTGCCACCCAATATTTTTTCCTCAATATCTTTAACGATAAACGGGGTAAATCCCCCCGCCTCAGTCAAATTTAGTTTTTGCACTTTGGATTGGCCAGGTTTCATGCCAAAGCGTTTTTTATCAAATTCAATCAGCAAGGGAGCATTAATGAAATTAATGAACCGAAAGCTACTGTCAGGAAAAGTCGCCTCAGAATCATCAACCCCGAATAAGCCTAGCGGCAGTGCCCCCTCTTTGTTGGATCCATTTTCCCTGAGAAAGTAGAGTATTTGACTCGTGCCAGTGATTAACGAAGCCTTACCGATGAGTCGGTATTTCAGCTCTGGATCTTCATGATCTGTAAACAACTCAATAAATTCAGCCGAAGACAGAGGATACGGCTTCGACCTTTTACTTTTGCGAACCTCTATCGGAGTGAACTTTTTGCCATTCCGATAGTACAGATTCTCATAAGGTAAATTGGATAACGAAATTACAGTAAAAGTAATACCTCCTCTCTTACTCGGCTCTGCCGCACTGGAGCTCGCAACGAAATAAAAAAAGGCGGCGAGTAGCGCCAATAGTGTGTTGGATCTATATAAAGTCATGAATACTGGAATTAAATTTCTGCGCGGTCTAACCACCGAATGTTTACAACCTTAAAGCGCCTGCCGAAGCTTTGGTTGATTGAATCCAACGGGCGTTCATCAGGAAACCATGGTTCATCGACCGTGTTCACATATTCTGGAACTCGTTGCACGGTCGCCTCACACACAGCTTGAACCGTATCGCCTCCGATTGAGACAACTTCGCCGTAGGCTCGTATCTTAAAGGTGTCGCTTCGGGCAGTCAGCTTCGGAGCGATCGGCAAGAGAATGTTGGCCTGGTTAATTTCCAATGGCACGCCAGTGGCATTGTTTCTAGCTCCGACAGAGGCCGCATCAGAATAAGGGAAAATAGACGAATAGTCGCTGTAATTCGGTATCGTATTAGACGTAGCAGCCCGAACCTCACTGTTAATGCCTGCCTGCTCGATAGCCTCCTGGATCGCCCCCTGGGCAGAAAGACTGTCGTCAGCAATGCGGCGATTGACGAAATCGGCAATGCTCATAAAGGGGCCTCGCTGCCGAACTTGCTCAACGATTTTTTCAGCAAGTGTTTCAACGTTACTATCACTGATTCTGGAGAATTTCTCCCATCCATTATTGGAATTGGTATCTGAGGCTGAGCTACTCAACGGAAAGGGAGTGCCTGTGTCCGAGTCGGTCGTCCCTTGAATCGACTCGATGGCCAGATCCTTATTCCCTCGAAGGAAGGCGCTCCAAGCAGACACCGAAGTCGAGTTCACATTAAAGGCTCCGTTGATTAAGCTGTAGGCTCCCATTTTTTGATATCCATCCGCTAAAGAGAGTGATTCTGTTATCTGTGTCGCCGTCATTCCCTCAGGGCGGTATGGCTCTAAAGAAGGATTGGCTTGGGCTGAAGCGGGAGTCGTGCCGTAAAAACTCTGAAGGGTCGTTTTAATTCCAGCACTCGCACTACCTTCATTTATCGCATAACCGTCGCCGATCGTATAAGCTGGTGCGATCCCCGAAAGGTAGTAGCGATCGAACAGGGCATCATTCAATAACCATGATGTATCCCTGACCTCCCCGAAAAAGCCTGTTGTATTATCATAAATTGAATTCTTTGGAATATAGGGCGGCTTCCAGGAATTGCCAATGGCATGCGTGGGTTCGAACAGTCGGGTTCCGATGTTTGCCGACGAGAATTGGACGAGTGAATGTAATGGGGCTGGGTAGATATTTAACAGCGGGAATGCAGTATCTCCACCGGTGGTTTCATAACTCTTTCCGTAAAATCCATTCGAGCCTGATCCAATCGCATCGAAATCGATACCAACCTCATTAATCAGATTGTTGATGCCATCCTTAGCTACTGATTTAACGACCATATTAAAGGGCGCTCGATGCCGAACCTCCTTCCAGGTACTGGCCGCAGCTGTGACATTCAGTTGTGAAAAGACTTCTACTGCGCTATCCGCCTCAGCGTGGTCAGTCGGTAGCGTCAGCATGGAAAGGATACCAAACGACTTCTTATTTCCTCCTAATTCAGCAAAGTTATAATCTAGGCTAAATCCACGCTGGCCAGTGTTCACGTTCCTACTTTTCTCACTGCCACCAAGGTTTAGACGGAATTCCTTACCTTGAATATGGTCTCCAAACTCATCTTCACTGGTTAATTGATTTGGCTGAATGTCACTCGCGGGCAAGTTACTTTCAATATTATTTGTAATGGCATATTTAGCCTGACTAGCGACGTTGAAAAGAACATCGATTTTGTATTGTGCCGCTTCAGCACTCGGAACTACGACAGGCCCCCAATTACTATTATTCTGATCAGGAAACTCATCGAAAAAGATACCTGAGTCTGTAGCATTATAGTTTATGCCGGGTATAAGTTCATCATTGAGTACATTCGCCGTGCCACTGCGGCCGGTTTCGTTCGGAGGTGAATAGATTTGAACCTCACCTGGATTCATACTCAGGTTGCTAATGAGATAGCTCAAGTTCGCGTTTACCCCGGATTTACGTTTCGCGTAGTCAGAAAACGATGTATCTGAACCTGCACCATTTCTAAACTTACTGGGTTTGCCATAAAGTGTTTCATTCCCCGCGGGGTCAGTCACCTTAAATCTTACGCCACCAGCTAAACCATTTTCCAAGGTCACTGCAAATCGGGGAGCGGTGATTTGCGTGTCATATGGATTCCAGATAATAAAAAAGGGATCCACCACCAATTGCAGTTGGTTGCCAGTATAGACCAAGCTGTAAATGGCATTCACCCCAAGCAAGACGGGCGCATAGCTGGCGCGTACCGGGAGGAATGCATATCCCCCCTTTCCATTGGTTTCTTTGTTAATCTCTTGTACTTTAATATCAGCATCACCAGCAAATCCCTGTTGAAATGCGTGAAGATCAAACAAGTTATCGTATATTTCGCCTCTCGTCGTCCTATTCGGAAAATACGCCCGGGCTTCCAGAGCGTAACCATTACCAGAAGCCCTTAAGCGCTTATACAAATTCGCATAATCACGCAACAGCCACCAACTGGGTCCCCGCATCACCGATCCCGGCACGGAGATGTCGCCAGAAAAGACATTACTCGCATCCTGGAAATCTCTGAATAAAAACCGATCTTTGATTGTCATACCTGGCGCATTTTGAAGAGCTGCCAAACTGTCATTTCCTGCAACAAACTCTCCAGTCTGTTGGTTAAACAGGGTCGCGTTCTCGGACTCCGCGATTCCATCCATTTCAAAGGCGAGGCTCAGGTCACGGCGGAGCCCACCATTTTTGACGTCAGCTAAAACGGCGCGACTGCCAAAAGTCATGTCGTGGCGGAATGCTTTAAGCCAATTTTTCACGCCACTATTATTGCTTCCGGTGACCAATGGCATCTCTGTGGGGCTGACCGCCTTGCTCATATTGACAAGCCAGCTGTTATTCGACGCGTCTTGTTCGATTGGGTGCGCCACCAGTCCGTTGAACGGGCTAGAATCATCACTAGCAAACACCTCATAATCAACACCAGGTGCCGAAGACAGGCGCGCTGCTTGTTTACGCTCGCCATCGGTAAAAGTCCCCTCGTTCCATGCCAAATCGGCTTTGACGCCTTCGTCTTCGACCCAATACGCGTAGGCGCTTTCACCTAAAGACCCCGCACTAGAAAAAGATATTTTATCAACTATCACGTCGTTGGCAGCCTCTGGTGCCCCAGTCGCGTTGACGCCTTTAAAAATCGTGTAAGGGTTGGACAAATTTCCTTCTAGGGCATCTAAATCCGAGACGAGACCATTGTCCTCATTCGAAGAAACCAGCCAGCGCTTGAAGGTTTTAATGTCCGGAGTTTTGGGACTGTAGTTGCTGGTGTCCCAAACACCCGCCCAACGGTTACGCCCTTGGACAGGTGCCTTTGAAATGTCATTTGGGTCATTAAAAATATCCGCCGTCGCCGTGACGCGCTGATCCGGGCCCGCGGTCTTTTGCAGTTCGCCGAGCGCGATTTGCAGGCCGAGCAGTGCCGATTGCTCGGCTTCCATCTGCTGCATCTGGATTTGCGAACCCTGGGTCTCGACTTGCACCAAGGTGGTGATCGACAGCAGTAGCAGCAGCACAAAAGCCATCAGGCTGAGGGCGATGACGAGGGCGAAACCTCTGGATGTAGATGAGATTTTTTTGCAACTAAAGGCAGTTAAGTGCATATTGGTCAGATATAATTACTACTAAATTGTATTATTCTGGCTCAACAAATAAATTCTATTAAAATCATATGGTTCACGATTTAATACCACAAAGTAATTAATTGCCAAATACGTATTATAGCAAATTTCGACCACCACACATAGATGTAATTGCGCACACTAAATATGCATATGCGACATTCGTGGATGGCGAGGGCATCGCACAGTGTGCCTAAGACCAAGCGATCAGAGATTATAAGACTGTCGATGATAGGTTTCTACTTAATTGCTAATTTCTGGATCGTGTTTTGGAGTGCACTTAATGGCGAATACACATGTGGCGGTATAATGAAGCAGTCATTCTAGCACTGCAAGGAGCCTCTTGCTATCATCCGTTTGGATGATAGTGGCAGGCCGCGCACGACACTAAATAGTGCACCTTCTACCGCCGCGTCCCTAAGGCTGGAGTATAGTCGCGCTCGGCACCACTTCAACTACAGCGGGCTGCGCCGAAGCAGCATGCACAAACAGAGAAAATAGAGTGAAAGTGGAGAGCCATTTGCGACGCATGGAATAAATTAGGGAGCGGTTTTGTACGTGTATTAAGGTGTGGCATCGTGTGCGACAGGAATAGTCTTCACTGGGATACCTTTGATTTTCATGCGCTTTGTCCTCGGGTCCAGATAAGCGAGTAAAAGCGAACGTTTGCTTTTTTCATTCATCCATCGAGTGTGGGCAAAGGTCTTCCATCCCTGTGGACGTTCATATTCAAAATGCACGTTCAGCGAATCCTCATCCTCGGACGATGGAATGATTGTAGTGACGCCCTCGGTCGATACCTCGACTTGATTGCTACCGACCGTTCCACGCAGTTTCATAGGCGATAGATTAATCAACATATAGCTCCCCATCGCAAAATGCTCAAGGCTCTGATCTATAATGATCGACTGATAAGGCAGGCTCTCGTTTGAAGGGACCAGTATCATCACTGGTTCCTTGATGTGGCTAGATAATGTAGCCTGAGCGATAGTTGGATAAGTGATGGTGCCCTCTGCAGTTACCGTTTTGCTACTCAGAATAATATTTGAGCTGGCATCCAGCACGGTATGGTAAGGGCCAAGGATATTGGCAGATGACAAGGCGATTTCACTGACTGCAGATTGGCTGTCAGTGAGATAAACAGTCTGGTGCCCTTCGGCGTAAGCAATGGCATACACAGAAAGATCGATGTGCTCAATAGAAGCCGCAGTCGCATCTGCAGCTGGCGACAAGACTGGGGCGACAGCTTGCGCCTCAACGCCCGAAACCAGCGCGAACAAAGAATACAGACTTAGGGCTAGATGACGTTTCGACTGCATGGCTGACGCAAAAATTCTATGAAGAAAATAAGAGTAAATTACTCCTGTGTTTGTACCACTCGGCTCGGCCTGAGCGGGATACCTTTAATTTTCATACGTTCAGTCCGAGGATCTAAATACGCCACCAGCAGCGAACGTTTACTTTTCTCATTCACCCAGCGCGTGCGCCCAAAGGTTCGCCAGTCTTCCGCGAGTTTATACTTAAAATGCACATCTAATACATCATCCGAATTTGAAGATGGATCGAAGGAGGTAATTTTCATCGGCGGAGCAAGCACCCGTGTCTTGCCAATCAGGGCACGGATCTCGCTTCGCGAGAAGTTGATCAATCGGTAGGATCCTTCGGGGAATTTCGATAGACTACGATCGATGACCAGGGCTCCATAAGGCTGACTCCCTGAGCGTGGCACCAAAATAAGCAGCGGCTCTCTCACAGAGCTGGGAATTTTCACAGCTGCGATGACCGGATAGATGTCAGCGCCCTCTGCAGTTTTTTGGCGTTCGTGCAAAAAGACTTGCCCCTCTTCCGACAGAATCGCCTTGAACGGGCCGAGGATATTGGCACTGGAAAGTGTCACTGCTTCGTACTCCCCGCTTTTACTATTCAGAAAAATTTCTTGATGCCCTTCCGCATATTGAAAGGTGAAGATGGATATTTTTACGGTGGCTGGTTGCTGTGCAAACAAGGATACGCCGGAGAGAACAAGCGCGATGGTTACGAGACAAAGTGATTTCATAAGAAATAGAAGGAAGAGCGCTTACACCTCATCCGCCGAAAGCCAGCGAAAGGAGACGATATTAAAACGACGACCAAAGGCCTGATTGGTGATGCTAAGTGAAGCATCAATCGTGGTGGATTCTTGTTCGGCATCTACGAAATCGTGTTGGCGTTGTACCACAGCCTCACACCAAGCCTTGGTGGTCTGTCCCCCGAAATCAGTGACTTCACCATAAGCGCGGATACGGAAGGTGTCGCCACGCACGGTGAGCGATGGTGCGAGACGGTTGAGTAAATCAGCTTGGGTGATTTGAGTCGCGGCTCCGTCTGAGGTATTTCCAGAGCCAGAGCCAGTGAGCTCGGAATTGTTTTTAGGAGCAGATAGCCCAAAATCGGTATTGAGAGCGGAATTTTCAATCGCAGTCTGCAGCGCACCCGAATTACCAGTCAAAGGATCACTGACGAGCTGTCGGTTAACAAACTCCGCCACCGATTGGAACGGGCCGCGCGCTTTGACCTCGTCGACCACATTCGCCGCTAGAGTCAGAATCTGGTTAGGCGTCAATCGACGATGCCCCTGCCAACGTTCTTGGCCATCCGATGTGGCGTCCTCTTCATCCCCGATGAGCGGCGCAAACCGTGAAAATGCGGTACCTGATGAAGCCGTGGCGCTCGCTAAAGTGGCGTTTGGAGTGAGCATGTTAAGAATCGGCAGTGCTTCATTAGTGCCACTAGCTAGAAACAGCGCCCAGGCCTCTTTAGAGGTGGAATTCACATTAAACGCACCTTTATTATACAGGTGCTGAGCAAAGGTATCGTAATCCGCAGCAGTCACCGTCGGGGCGATGTTTGTGGCGGGCTCAAAGTTGGAGTTGAGTAGTGGAAATGGCTGGGTTGGATCGAAGAACTCATCGATCACCGCAGTCAAGCTACGGGATGTTTCATAAATAGCTTGAGTCTGCGCCGTTGCAGTCGACAAGAAATAGCCATCGAACAAGGTATTATTCGCCAAGTAGGAGTGGTCAAGGTGCGTCCCTACTGAGCCCGCTTTGGTCTTATTTGCTAAAGGAATCAGCGGGGAGTTGAAGGAGTTGCCAACAATCTGAGCCGTCAGCGGCGCTTGCCCGCCAGTGTTGAGTGGTGCATGCGAGAACTGCGCGATCGATGTAGCAGGTGCCAAAGGTATTTGGTGATAGGGAGCAAAATTAACGCCAGTCCCAGAAGTTATGCCAGTGCCGCCGTAGCCACGATCTTGACTATCTACTTCAACTGTTGGAATATTGTTCCATGAAGCCATGGGTTCCCAAGTCAGCTCATACTGATGCATTCCTGCAAATTGCACATCTTGATCATCTTTAAGACCGTTGGTAAAATATTGATTGGTGATGCCATTGTGCAACCAAACCGATCCGTTGGGCTGACCAACCAAACCATCTGAGTCTGATTCGGTCTTCAGGCGCAAGGAGGCAATCAAGAAGGGTTGCTTGTAATCATAGAAACCTGGCGCTCCCTGGTTTGGAAATTCTGAGGCGATTATAGTCAATTGAGACATATCATTAATGCCATAACTCCCAAGAGCAGCTCCAAGCTCACTGTCAGGCATGTTTATTTCCACAGCCCCGACATGGGTTCTACGGTCAGATAGCCAATTCTGAAAGCTGCTTAAATTACTGGTCTGTCGAGCTTTGGGATTACCATCACCCGCGTCACCCTGAAAAACCTTCATGTAGGCCACGATTTCTTCGTTATTCGTTTCTGCAAAACTGGTGTTGCGATTAATTTTAGCAGGACTCACTTCTACGCCAATGACATCACCCACATTAACTTTAATTTGCGCTGAGGGAGATGGATCACCGAGCCATTTGTTTAGGCCATTATATGTCTCATTTACTGCGATGTAGCGCTCAAAAATGCCCCCCCCTCTACCACTAGCAACCCACCCCTCTTCAAGTTCGAGGCCCTTGGTATAATTCATATTCTTGTGATTATACGTTTGGGAAACGGGGGAAAAGACTTTATATTCACCTGGCTTCAGGACGAACGAATTTTTAATGCGCCCTCGGTAAGGCAGCGAATCTTGCACACTGCCACCCCCAAACACACTATTGCCTTGGTTAAACATCTGAGAGATGTGGACTGGTTGACCTTGCGTGGCACTTTCCCAGCCCCCTAGGTTTTGCCTGAAAAATTCAACCTGAAGAGGAAATCGGTAAAATTCGACTTCCATACTCGGGACTCTAAGCTCGATATTGTAGGGATTCCAGAGGGTCAGAACGACGTCCGTCCACAGACCTAAAAATCCTTGATATACATTACTTCCTTTAGTTATTAAACTAGTGTGCTTTTGGCCCGCCATTGAAAAAATGAACTGCGCGTTCGATACCACCGGTAGCAGTTGCTGCTCATCAAAATAGCTAGTCCCCGCACCCCTTTCGACGTCACTGGCAGCCACTCCATAAGCACCAGTATCGTAGGTAAGCTTGGGCTTTATTTTATCTCCGTCGTCTTTGTCTACGTATGTGTCTTTGTAGAGCCCATAGTGAGATCTCAGCAGTGACCATTTCGGATCCGGGCTCGGCATCGGCTCGGCGCCCAAAAAACGAGTCGGCGCATCCGCGACTGGTGTATTACTCTCACTATAAATATAGCGATCTTTATACTCATTCGG
>ENA-OQVM01002185-OQVM01002185.1-marine-metagenome-genome-assembly--contig:-NODE-2185-length-23604-cov-6.710205_pt1 | contig 23604 bp, 19 predicted proteins | sample MGYA00237776_ERZ505498 | MGnify/ENA primary metagenome ERZ505498 (study PRJEB26159, sample SAMN06265151) | marine metagenome | isolation source: Helgoland LTER site | place: Germany:Helgoland, sampling... | reverse complement strand
AAATAACAAAATCAGAACAACGCCAAGGGCGGTGATTTCCATTGGTATTTTCTCATTTGCATAGCAAAAAAGCGCGCCGACAATGAGGCTGAACAAGAACATCATCTCGAAGGTCATGCCGGCATTTTCAATAATCGTTGTCATATCGATTGGGCTTTTCTTTCAAATGATGAGCGTAATTGGGCTTGGGGGATGAAATGCCTATCGCCGACCGGTATGAAACTGGCCTGCAATATTTTGAGGCTTGATATGTTTGGGCATCATATTAGCGAAACGAGTCTCAAAATACAGTATTTTATGCGTTGAAATCGGGAAAAGCTTTTTCCAAAATAGTTTGGTGGGTGACAGTTTATTGTGTTGATGAGATTGGTTATTGCGCTTAGGGGCTTGCTTGACCATGATTTTGGCAAACCATCGCAATCAAACAAGGGAAAGCCGAAAGTTTTTCTTTTCTTTGCGACTATTTTACTTTTTCATATAGGTCAATTCGGCTGCGCCATATCCCTATATTCAATCGATTATCCCCGTCAAAATTTTGTAAATTTTGTTGGCCATAACAAAGAAAGACTCTGACATGCCTTATAATGATTATCGTCAAGATTTGATGGGTGAAGCCACTTTAACGCCATCGGGCCAGTTTGAAATTGGTACATATCAAAGCTTTCAATTGATTTATACCGCTGGCAAATTTGGCATTGATGATCAAGGTGGGCTTCGGATTGGGTTTCGGGGGCATTTTGATGGCTCGGCAATTCAGTTTAGCGACCCTACAGCGCCCGGATATACAACGGTTGAGGCCTCCAATGGTGCCGTTCTTGAAGTGTCATGGGAGGCGCGCCGCAACATCCGCCCTTGGAATAAAAGCCTGTATATCCGCTGTTTGCGCTTTTTGCGCGAAGGTGACCAGATCGTGATTAATTTTGGTGATCAATCTAAAGGATCACCTGGCTGGTTATTGCAAACATTTTGCGAGTCAGCCTTTACCTTTCAGATCACGGTTGATCCGTTCGCGACCCAAGATTTCATTGCGCTGCCAAGCGCGGCAAACCCAACCATTTCGATGGTGCCGGGTGATCCGGCGCATTGGAAGGCGGTTCTGCCAACATTGCGGCGGCCGGGTGAGACATTTCGATTGTCAATCAAAGGTGATGACCGCTGGGGCAATCCATCAAACCGTTTAACCGGAAAGATCAAACTGAAAACCAATTTGCCGGTTACTGGCCTTGCTGAAACTATTGATCTAAAGGCGGGTGATTTTGGCGCTGTAATTGAAGGACTTTCGATGGAAAGCCCGGGGGTGTTGCATCTTTCCGTTCTGGATGAAGATGACCAGTTGATCGCAACGGCAAACCCGCTAGTGATCCGCCAAGCCGATGCAGCGCATTTCTGGAGCGATATGCATGCACAAAGTGGTGAGACAATCGGCGTTGGAACAGCGCGCGAATATTTTGACTTTGCGCGTAACAAGGCGTTTCTTGATATTGCTGGCCATCAGGGAAATGACTTCCAGATTACCGACGCATTTTGGCAGCATTTGAACGAGCTAACAGCCGAATATAATGAAGATAACCGCTTTTTGACATTGCCAGGTTATGAATGGTCGGGAAATACCGGCCTTGGCGGTGATCATAATGTGTGGTTTCGAGATGAAGGTCGCCCGATTTACCGGTCAAGCCGCGCCTTGATCAGCGACCGCACTTTCCCTGAAAATGATGTTTTATCGACCCCCGATCTGATCGAAAAATTGCAAAATGAAGATGCGATTGTCGTGGCGCATGTTGGCGGGCGTTATGCCGATATCAAATATGCACATGATGCCAAACTAGAACCATCGGTCGAGGTGCATTCATCATGGGGTACTTTTGAATGGATTTTGCGCGATGCGTTCGAGTGCGGCTATCGGGTTGGCATTGTCGGATCAAGCGACGGACATAAGGGACGACCCGGTGCCGAATATCCGGGGGATAGTCAATTTGGCTCTTATGGCGGCCTGACCTGCCATCTTTTACCGCAATTGAACCGCGACACGTTTTTTGACGCGTTCCGTAACCGGCGGCATTATGCAACGACAGGGGCGCGGATCTATATGGATGTGACCGCACGCTTGGGCGATCAAACCCTGCAAATTGGTGATATCGTTAGCACTGATCTTAACCATCTCGATCTTGACTTTGACATTATCGGCACGGCACCGATTGAACGTGTCGATATTTTCAATGGGCTGGATCTGGTGCGAACCATCCGCCCGTGGCATGATCAGGCCGCACTCAGCCGGTTACGCGTTACTTGTGCTGGCCAGCATTATCGTGGGCGTGGCCGCTTGGTGAAATGGGATGTTTCGGCACATCTTACCGGCGGCAAAATTGATTGTATCAACGCGATCAATTTCTGGAACCCAAATCGCCAGCCAACGCAGATTTCGGCAACTGAAGCAGTGTGGAAAACAGTGACAACCGGCGGCGCATCATCGGTTGATTTCTGGCTGGATGATGCCGCGCTGGCAAGCCAGATCAATGTTCAGACGAATTTTGAATCCATATCAGCATCAGTGGCCGATATTGATGAAAATGGCATCACCGTTGATTGTGGCGGTATGGATATCCGGCTTCATATTGAACGGCTTCCCGCCATATTGGAGTCTACGTCGCTGTCAGGTGAGCAATCTTTTGCGCTTGCCGCCGGAACCGAACAGCGGCTTTATGTTCGCGTGACACAAGAAGATGGTCATCAGGCATGGAGCAGCCCAATCTATGTTGCAAAACCATAGATAACAGCAGGCGTGGTGTTGATAAGTCGGTTTTAGAAGGAAAGTAAAATGCAGCCTGTTCGTATAGAAACTGTTGAAACATTCGTTGTGGCAATGCCATTGGTTGCGGTTTTTTCCAGTGGTGGAAAGTCAAAAAATGTCACCAAAGGTGTTGTCGTCAAGATTGCCGCATCCGATGGATCATATGGTATTAGCAGTGTTGATCCATCGACACGGGCGGTATTCCCCGATCGAGCCGAAGATATTGCCGCAACGGTGCGCGAAAAAATCACCCCCGCGGTTCTTGGCATGTCGCCAACAAATATCAACCGCCTGTCGGACATAATGGGCAGTTTGCAAGATATTCAAATTGGTGCCCGCGCCGCCGTTGAAATGGCCGCCATTGAATTGACCTGTCGCCGGTTGGGGATTTCGCTTTGTGATTTTCTTGGTGGTGCTGTGTCAGACCATGTTGCCTTTAATGGCTGGGTTGGCGAGCTGCCAGCAGAAGATGCCGCGCTTGATGCGGCGCGGTGGGCCAAGGCTGGATTTCAATCGCTGAAAATCAAAATCGGCGGTGATGTTGATGCTGATATTCAGCGCGTCCAAGCGGTTCGCGCCGCCGTTGGCAAGGTGGTGAATCTGCGCATGGATGCGAATGAACAATATAGCGTCCAAGATGCGATCCGGCTGTGTGATGCGATCAAAGATTGCGATATGCAGCTTTTTGAACAGCCAGTACCGCGCGATGATCTTGCCGGTTTGGCCGAAATCCGGCGTGTGGGCGGGATCAGTGTTATGGCCGATGAATCGATTAGCGATCATGCCAGCCTGTTAAAGGTAATCGAGGCTGATTGTGCCGATCTTGTCAAATTTGGTATTGCACAGGCAGGCGGTATCATGCCTGCTGTTCGGATGATGGCAACGGCTGAAGCTGCGGGTTTGAAAGTTGTCATGGGGCATGGTTTTGGTCTGGATATGAGCACGATGGCCGAAATCATGGTTGGCGCATCATCAAGCAATATTCTAACCGGCCTTGAATGTGTTGGCCCGCTAAAGGTGAAAGATACGGTTTCGCAAACCCGCCTTGATATCAGTTCGGGCAGTTTGAAAGTGCCGGATGGTGCAGGGCTTGCCATGGATCTTGATATGGAAAAACTGGCCGAATATACGGTTCAGTAATCGGGCTGGTTCAGCTCTATTTTATCGCCATCCATAGAAAATTCAGCCCACCACCGAGGGTCAGGATGTCGACAAGCAAACTGTGTGAGCTGACCTGTAGCTTTTTCAATATTTTGCGGCCCAGCGCCGAACCGGAATTGACGATAAAATGACAATTCCCAAAAAGAACGAAATGATCTTCGGTTCAAGAACCGGATAGAAATAGCTTTCTAAAAACACCATCGGTGTTGCCGGTATTGCAACGCGCAGAAAAGCGCCCTTGTGAAAATCGGAACGGTTAATCCATGATCGTGAAAAATTGCTAATCAGCAACATGATGCTTAGCGTTGGCAAAAGCGTTTTAACGCCAATCACCGGTGCCAGAAACACGGCTGGCAGAAACCCGCCACCAACACCGACAAAGCCATTGATTGCCACTGTTAAAAAGGCAATGCATAAAACATAAACAAGTGCAAAACTGTCAAAGGGAAATGACGTCTTTCACGAAAGGCGGCAACGCAATTAAGGGCGCGTGATGCGCCAGCTATTTTTTCATGGGAAGACCTGTATCGGGATCCAGCTTTGATTCAGGCTTTAGGTTTTCTTGGGTTTGTTCCCTCGAGATGCGGCCATTTTCCAGATAGTCACCAGCGGCGGCGCGCCGTCCAGCATCGTCCCAGATCTGATGCCATGCGCCAAGCGAATAGCCATGCCACGGCATTTGAACATTTAATTGCGGCAAACCAAGTTCGTCCCAAATATCCTTGGCGCGTTCCATATATTCTTTGCCAGGCAGTGCCAATGGCGGCATCGGTGATTTCATTGTGGCGTCAATCAGGACGCTTGAATCTTCTTCACCATCATGTTCGCGTTTCGGCCCATGACCTTGACCACGGTGAAGCAGGGTTTGCATGTCTTCTGACGGGTTGGTGCGATAGGACATTGCCCATAAAAGAGCATCCGCATTGTCAACATCAATATCTTCATTCACGGCAATACAGATTTTGCTGCAATCGCCTTTGAAAAAGGCCGCACTATAAAGGGCGCGCCATATTTCGGTTCGGGGCATATTGGCATCACAGGTGATAACGGTAACGCGAAGCAATCCGGTCAATGGTTCGTGAAGCGAAACTTTCTTGACGCCTTTGATATTATTTTCATCACGAAGGTGGCGCAGGAATAATGGCTCATAGGCCACGCGTTTGATGACGCTTGACTCACTTGGTGCCACCTGACTGATATAAGATGGCACAATCGCTTTTTTGCGGCGGGTAATCGCCGTAATGCGCATTGGCATATTATATTCTTCAAGCGCGATATGGCCATGTGACTCGCCAAAGGGGCCTTCGGGTTCAACCCGCGTTGTGTCGATAAAGCCTTCAATCACAATTTCGGCTTCGGCGGGCACCACCAGATCAATGCTTTTGGTTTTGGTCACATTGATGGGCGCGCCGGCAAGACCGCCAGCAACGGTAAATTCATCAACGCCAAGCGGCAATTTTTGTGGCCCCATAAAGGCAACATAGGGCGGGCAGCCAAGAACAATCGCAACCGGCATTTCGGTAATGCCCATTTGCTGGCATTTTTGATAATGCTGATAACCACCAGCACCGCCAACCCGCGTTGCCATGCGAACCACCAGCCGGTCGGGTGCTTTCAAGGCACAGCGGTAAGTGCCCATATTCTGCACGCCGGTTTCCGGATCTTTGGTGATGACATTGCCGGCGCTTAATGTTGGGGCGCTGTCAAATCCGGGGGTTGAAACTGGAATCGGAAGCGCGTCAAGCCCATGCCCGGGCTGGCTAAGGCTGGCACCATCTTCAATGATTTCATGGCAAGGCGCATTATCGACAAATTGCGGATCAATCGGGTTGGAAATGGCATTATCCCATTTGGCCTGAATGCCTTCGACCGAGCTGCCCATGCCAACGCTATAGATGCTGCGATTGGCTGCAAGCCCGCCAACCAGAACCGGCATATCAAATTTGCGGCCTTTGCCATCAACGATATTGGTGAATAAAAAGGCCTTGCGGTCTTCTTCTTTCATCCCGCCAATAAACTGCCAGCGGACAAGCGCATGCATTTCGCTGTCTTTGTCTATCTGGCGGTCAACTTCAATCAACAGATTTTGCTTTTTCAAGGCGGCAATATGTTGATGAAGATCGTTATAGGGTGGCGTCTTTGTCATGTTGCTCTCCAAAGCAAATTAATTTGGCAGGTTTCCACCGGCTGTGCGATCACTTCGCAGCACCGCAAAATCAAGCGCGGTGGCAAGGCTGATGTCATCAAGCTGCCATAGTTTTTGTAAAAGGCTGTTTGTCAGGACGCTGCCAAGAACCGGGTTCGTTAGTTCGATAAATTTCGCGTCCAATTCGTCATCTGACAGGGGCAGATCGGGGTCGCCTTTTCGCGTTGGCTGGTAATGCGTCAATTGGCGGCCATCTTTTGTGGTGACGCTGACATGCGCCGCACGCCGCGCCGGAAATTCGGCATCAACCGCCGGATCAATGCCAAGATTAATCTGGCCAAGCATTGCCCGAATTGCCGGATCGGCCATGCGTTCGGCCTCAAAAGCCTCGATACGAACGCTGCCATAATGCGCGGCATGGGCAAGGACATATTGCATCGAAAATTTGCATTCTTGCGGTGTTTTGGGATCCACCCTGTCGGTGATTGAAACCGCTGGGCCATAGGTGGCGATGGCAATATTTGCAATGTCATTTGCAGTGATTTGCGCGTCCCGCATGATGAACAGCAATCCGTCAATGGCCGCAAAAGTATGCCCGCAACAGCCATGATTTTTAAAGGTGATGGCCTCGATATTATAAATCTCGCCAAGGCCGGAAGTGGCTTTGCGCCAATCAGCATTGCCACTCATCGCTGCGCCCATGCCAGCAGGCCCTTCAAGAACATCAAGCGCACCAGTGACACCTTTGCTGGCGGCGATGGCGGCCATGACGCCGGTTTCGGCAGCATGTGCGGCATGAAGCGGTTTGCTCATGCCATCCGACCGAAATGCCTGTTGCAGCCCAGCGGCAAGCGTTGCCGAGGTTGCTAGTGCATGCGCTGTCTGGTTGCGGTTTAACCCCAAAAGCAGGCAGGCAGCCGCCGCCGCGCCAAAGGTGGCGATGGTGGCGGTTGTATGCCAGAAGCGATAATGATCACGACCCATCGCGGTGCTGATGCGGCTGCTAACCTCATATCCGGCGATCACCGCACGCAGGAATGTTTTGCCCGACAAATCATGTTTTTGTGCAACAGCAAGCGCGGCGGCAATGGTTGCACAGCCCGGATGCAGCCCGCCATCACGGAAAATATCGTCAAATTCAGATGTATGGGCGCTAGCGCCATTCAAAAAGGCCGCGGTTTTGATCGTTGTATAATCACCTGTTGGGAACACAATTGATTGTTGGGGGTCGCCAGCCTCGATAAAGGCGGCGCGCAACATCGGGTTTGGCTCTTGAACCGATCCCGGATACATGGCGGCAAACCAGTCGATCACCGCGCGTTTGGCATGATGAATCGTGCTTGGCGCGAATTGGCGTGTTTGCTCTTGAACAACATAATCGGCAATTTTTTCAATAAGAATCATATCAGCACCAAAGGAATCTGGCCGCGAGGGGACATCATTGTTTCAATAGAATGGCGCGGCGGCAAGGTCAAAATGGGTCTCATTTAAATAAATCTGATCAATGACAAGGGCATTTTTTTGCCTTAACCTATTTTCCAATATCGCTTTGAATTTAACTATGCCAAACCTCGATATGACGCCTGTAACGGCGCTAGATTCACGAAATCACCAAGGTAGCCCGCTGATGACAAATCCAGATTCGCTTATTCATGTAACCCATCTTGATCAGGTGGCAATTGTGACCCTAAACCGCGCCGAAAAGCGCAATGCCATCAATGACGCTATGCGTAATGCGCTGATTGATGCGCTGCAAGCGGTCAATGCCGATGATGCTGTTGGCGCTGTTGTTTTAACCGGTGCCGGAAGTAGTTTTTGCGCTGGCGGTGATATTGGCGGGATGCGCGAGCGGTTAGAGGCACCGCGCGGCAAGGTTGGGTTCAATGGCTGGAAGCGGCAAAAACAGACGCATCGGCTGATTTCAACAATCTATCATATGGACAAGCCGGTTATTGCGGCGGTGAATGGTGCAGCGTCCGGCCTTGGTTGTGATTTGGCGCTTGCTTGTGATTTCATCATGGCGGGGCCAGCGGCAAGCTTTTCAATGACCTATCTTCGGCGTGGTTTGATCCCTGATGGTGGCGGGCTGTATTTTCTGCCGCGCCGTGTTGGCACCCCCCGCGCCAAAGAGTTGATCTTTACCGCCCGCACGATTGCCGCCGATGAGGCCGAACAGATTGGTCTTGCTGACCGTCTTGCCGATGCGGATGCCTTGCTTGACGATGCCTGCAAATGGGCCAAAAGCCTTTGTTTTGGTCCGGCAAGTGCGGTTGCCCTGTCAAAATCAATCTTGAACCGTTCGGTGGATTTGCCGCTTGAGACGGTGTTTGCGCTTGGTTCAGAAGCGCAATCAATATGCTATGCCAGTGATGAGCATCATGACGCAGTCACCGCCTTTCTTGATAAATCGAGCCGCTAGCATGAGCAGTCTTATGGATGATGCGTTTAAAGGCCTGCTTGTTGTTGAATTTGCCCAAGGTGTGGCTGCGCCCTATTGCGGGCTGTTGCTAAGCCGCAATGGCGCTGATGTCATCAAGGTTGAACCGCAGGGCAATGGCGACTGGTGTCGCAGCCTTGGCCTTCGCAAGGGTGATTTTTCGGCTGAGTCGATTGTGTTGAATCGCGGCAAGAAAAGCCTTGCGCTTGATATGAAAAGCCCAGATGGCCGCGCCGCGGCGTTTAAATTGGCAGCAAAGGCCGATGTGATTATTGAAAATTACCGGCCAAATGTTACCAAACGTCTTGGCATTGATTATGCGGCTGTGGCTGCGGTGAATCCAAATGTGGTTTATGCGTCGGTAACCGGATTTGGCGCAACCGGTCCAAAAAGCCATATGCCAGCAACCGATACGGTGATGCAGGGCTATACCGGCTTGATGAATATCAACCGCGATGACAATGGTCTGCCGCGCCGGATCAATATGCTTGCCATTGATTATTCAACCGGGCTTTATCTTAGTCAGGCGGTTTTTGCTGCGCTTTACCGGCGCGCAACAACTGGCCGTGGAAGCCATGTTCAGACAAGCCTTCTTGAAAGCGCGATGGCCTTTCAAGAAGCACGACTTGTGGCTGAAAAATTTGAAGGCTCAGCGGTGCAGCCGGTTGGCGCTCCGGTTGGCACTTTTGCCACTGCCGATGGATATCTGAGCCTGAATGCACGCCGTGATGCCCATTTCGCCGCTTTATGCACGCATCTAGGCACAACCCAATGGTTGAATGATGACCGGTTCAATTCAGCCGAAAGCCGCCTTATCAATGCAGCTGAGATGAACCGGCTTGTTGCGCCACATATCCAGCAAAAGCCAACAGCGCATTGGGTCAAAATCCTGTCTGAATCCGATATCCTAAATGCGCCGGTTCATGATTATAATGATTTATTTGACGATGCACAGATTGCCGAAACCGAAGCGATTGGATGGGTCGAGATTGATGAATTTGGGCACTTGCCCGCAGCACGGATTGCCGGATTGGCGCCCGCTTCGGCAAGTGATCAAGCAGCAATGGTGCCGCCGCGGCTTGGCGAAGGGGGGCGTGATGGCCTTGTCAAAGCTGGGTTTAGCCGTGATGAGATCAACCAGCTTGCCACCAGTGGCGCAGCAATTTTTAACGATGCAGAGGATCGCTAGATGGATTTCGAACTGACGCAGGATCAGCAAATTTTTTATGATTCAGTGAAACGATTTGCCGTTAATGAACTTGGCGATGGTGCGGTTGATCGGGCCAATAGCGATGGCTATTTGTGGGATATTGCGGCGCGGTTCGCCGAAATGGGATTGCTTGGGATCACCATTCCTGAATCCAAGGGCGGTATTGGCGGAAGCCTAACCGATGCGGTGCTGGCAATTCAGGCGATTGCCGAGGTCTGTCCGCGAAGTGCCGATGTTGTGCAGGCAGGAAATTTTGGCGCAATCCGCACCTTTGCCGAATATGCAAACGCCGATCAGCTGGCGCGGTTTCTGCCTGATCTTCTGGCTGGCAAAGGGGTTATGTCGGTTGGCATGTCCGAACCTGACGCTGGCTCGTCAGTGACTGAATTGAAAACATCGGCAACGCCTGATGGTGATGATTTTCTGGTCAATGGAAGCAAGGTTTTCGGCACCAATAGTGGTGATGCCGAAGTGTTCTTGATCTATCTTCGCTTTGGCCCCGGAACCGAAGGCATTGGATCGGCGCTTATCGAAAAAGGCACTGCCGGTTTCGAGATTGGCCCGGGCTATCGCTATATGAATGGTGAATCATGGTCGCCGCTTTATTTCGATAATTGCCGCATTCCCAAAGCCAATATTCTGCTTGGGTCAGGCGGATTCAAAAAACAGATTTCGGGATTCAATATTGAACGGCTTGGCAATGCCGCGCGCGCCGTGGCGGTGGGGCGCAAAGCCTTTAACGAAGCGCGTGACCACGCCAAAACGCGCCGCCAGTTCGGGCGCGATATTTGCGAATTTCAGGGGCTTCAATGGAAATTTGCCGAAATGCAAATGCGGCTTGAGGCAGCACAGCTATTGTTGATGCGGGCGGTAACGCGCGCTGATAATGACCTGCCATCGGCGCAGGATTCGGCACTGGCAAAACTGGCTTGTAATGATGCTGGTTTCTATGCGGCAAATGAGGCCTTGCAAATCATGGGTGCGCTTGGGTTTAGTGAAGATAATATTGTTCAATATTGTATGCGCCGCACGCGCGGCTGGATGATTGCCGGCGGATCAACCGAGATTCTGAAAAACCGGATTGCCGAAGGTATTTTTGACCGTCGCTTTTCACAGCGCCCGCCCAAACCGGCAAAAGATGGCGCATGATCATGGGCGATTTTGCACAGCCACTTATCGCGCCGCAATCGGTTGCATTGATTGGGGTATCGGGCGATGCCAAAAAACTATCAGCGCGGCCGCTGCAATTTTGCCAGCAACATGGCTTTGCCGGTAACATCTATATTGTAAATCCGCGCCGTGATGAGGTGCTTGGTCAAAAAGCCTATCGGTCGGTAACGGCCATTCCGGAAAAGGTAGATCACGCCTATATCCTTGTTGGCACAGATCTGGTCGAGGCGGCGCTTGACGATTGCATTGCGGCGGGGGTAAGGGTTGTTTCCATCCTTGCTGATGGATTTGCCGAGGCTGGCGATGCTGGCATGGCACGCCAAGCGCGGCTTGTTGCCAAGGCCAAGGCTGCCGATATGGTTCTTATCGGGCCAAATTCAATGGGTGTGGTGAACACGAATAACGGTTTTGTTTGCACCACCAATGCCGCCTTTAAAACCGGTGAATTACCGCGGGGGCGGCTTGCTGTTTTATCGCATAGCGGCAGTTTGATTGGCACGCTGATTTCACGCGGGCAAGAACGCAATATCGGGTTTGCCGCGCTGATCTCGCTTGGCAATGAGGCGCAATCTTGCGTTGGCTCGCTTGGCCTTGGATTGGTTGAAGATGATCAAATTGATGGCTTTGTGCTGTTTCTTGAAACCATGCGCAATCCGGAAATCTTTGCCGCTTTTGCCGCAACGGCCAAACGCCTTGGCAAACCGGTGGTGGCTTATATGTTGGGAAAATCCAGCGATGGTCAGGCTTTGTCAGTATCGCATACTGGCGCAATGACTGGCGAAGCCGAGGCCGTTCGTGCCTTTCTGGCGCATCATAATATTGCCGAGGTCAGCCAGTTTGATGCGTTGTTTGAAGCGCCAGCATTGCTATTGAAAAAGCCGCAATTGAAATCCCGCCCGCGCCGCGCAACCATTGTCACCACAACCGGTGGCGGCGGTGCCATGCTTGTTGATCAGCTGAGTATCCGCGGGGTTAACCTTGCCGGATTAAGCCCCGCCTCAAAGATGTTTTTCAATGATCAGCAAATTCCGTGCGGCAGTGGCAAGCTTGTCGATGTAACGCTTGCCGGTGCGCAATATGACATCATGAAAAAAGCGATTACACAGCTCATCAATGATCCGGAAACAGGCATTGTGGTTGTAGCGATCGGGTCGTCAGCACAATTCAATCCAGAACTGGCGGTAAAGCCAATCATTGATGCGGCCAAGGAAAATCCGGCCGGCGCGCCGGTTATTGCCTTTCCGCTGCCAATTGCAAAACAATCAATGGCGATGCTTGAGGCGAATGGCATTCCTTGTTTTGGCAGTGTTGAAAGCTGTGCTGACAGTGTTGCTCTTTTGCTTGCTGCCGAATCCAGTGCATTTGATGATCAGCGCGATGATGCCATTGATTTGAAAGACGTCCAGCAGCAACTTGATGCGGTGATGAAGGCAGCGGCGATCGGCGGTGATGGCGGCGTGCTGAATGAAGTTGACGGCAACCAGATTTTTGCCAGCCTTGGTTTGAAGGGGCCGCGCCAGCTATTTTTGCCATTGTCAGAAATCAAGGCGCAACCAGCATCTGCATCTGTTGCAAAAGCGGGGCTTGCCTATCCGCTTGTCGCCAAGCTTGTGTCGCCGGATCTGCCGCATAAATCTGATTATGGAGCCGTGGTTTTATCAATCGAAACCGGTGATGCGCTTGATGCGGCGGTGGCGCAAATGCGAAAAGCCATTAATAGCCATCTCCCTGCCGCCAACATTGAAGGCCTGTTGCTTCAAGAGATGGCATTCGGGCTTGGTGAGGCACTTGTCGGTTTGCGGCATGATAATCTTGTTGGGCCAATCATCACCGTTGGCGCAGGCGGCATTTTTGCTGAAATCTACAAAGATGTCAGCATTCGCCCTGCACCGGTTAGCCTTGCAACGGCGCGCAAAATGATTGACGGGGTCAAAGGGTTTGCCGCGCTTCGCGGTTATCGTGGCAAGGCAAAGGGTGATCTCGAGGCGCTTGCCAATCTGGTTGCCAATCTGTCCCAGCTTGCCAATCTTCGCCGCATTGCCGAAGCCGAAATCAATCCGGTGCTGGTGCAGGCTGATGGGGTTTTGATGCTTGATGCGCTGATCCGCATTCAACCGCAGCCAATGCTTGATAGCGCCGCATTATGATAGCGGACACCTTGCCATTATCGGGTATTCGGGTGCTTGATTTTGGCCATACGGTCATGGGGCCAACTGCGGGTTTGATCCTTGCCGATCTTGGTGCTGAGGTGATCCGGATCGAGCCTGTTACCGGTGATCCTACACGGCGGTTAAAAGGGTTTGGAACCGGATATTTTCCGTTTTTCAACCGCAATAAACAAAGCGTTGCGCTGAATTTAAAAGACCCGCGCGGCATTGCGATTGCCAAACGGCTTTTGGCCGAAAGCGATGTTCTGATTGAAAATTTTGGCCCGGGAACAATGGCGCGGCTTGGGCTTGATTATGCGCAGATTTGTGATGAATTTCCGCGCTTGATCTATTTGTCCTTAAAAGGGTTTTTGCCGGGTCATTATGAAAACCGCATTGCGCTAGATGAGGTTGTGCAGATGATGAGCGGCCTTGCCTATATGACCGGCCCGCCGGGCATGCCGTTGCGGGCAGGCGCGTCAATTGTCGATATTATGGGTGGTACTTTTGGTGTTGTTGCGGTGCAGGCCGCACTTCTTAAACGACAAGCAACCGGCAAGGGACAGCTTGTCAAATCAGCTTTGTTTGAAAGCGCGATGTTCCTGATGGGGCAGCATCTTGCCTATGCCGCGCAATCTGATGAACCGATCCCGCCAATGCCAGCCCGGGTTTCGGCTTGGGCGATTTATGACCAATTTGCCACGCGCGATGGGGCAAAGGTGTTTCTGGGCATCACCTCGGATCGGCATTGGCAGAGATTTTGTGATGCTTTTGGCCGTGATGATCTTGCCGCTGATGAAACGCTGGCAAATAATAACCAGCGCATTGATGCGCGAACGCGGCTTTTGCCAATCTTGAGCGATCTTGTCGCTGGTCTGGATTTGGCCGAAATATCGAAAAAAGCGATTGCGGCTGAATTGCCGTTTGCGCATATCGCCCATCCCGAAGCCTTGCTTGATGATCCGCATCTAAATGATGGCGGCTATCTTCTTGAAACATCAATGCCCGATGGCGCCAAGGGTCGCTTGCCAAGCTTGCCAATCAGCCTTGATGGTCGCATTTCCACGCTTCGCAGTGACCCGCCAGATATCGGCGCAGATACACGGCCATGTCTTGCCAGCCTTGGTTTTTCACCAGCCGAAATTGACCAGCTTTTTGCTGATGGCATCATCGGTCTTTTTGATGAAAAGGCTGGCAGCATTGAACTATCTGATTCACCACAGAAAGGATCATCATCATGACGGATGTAGCAGATTGGTGGCAAACCGATATTATCGATATGGCACCCGGGCAAATTCGGCTTCGCGGCTTTGCGATTGAAGATTTGATCGGCAATATTGGGTTTGCCGAAATGGTTTGGCTGATGACGCGCGGCACAAGACCCGATGCGGCGCAGGCGGCCTTGTTTGAGGCAGCGCTTGTCTCGGCGGTTGATCATGGCCCGCAGGCACCATCGATTGCGGCGGCGCGGATGGCGGTTAGTTGCGGTTTGCCATTGAATAACGCAATGGCAACGGCAATCAATATGCTTGGCGATGTTCATGGCGGTGCTGGGGAACAGGCAATGCAGTTTTTCCATGCTGTTAAAAACCATGCTGGCACAATGTCACGCGAGGCGGCCATTGATCTTGTGTTTCGCGAGAACAACCAGCTTGTCCCCGGTTTTGGTCACCGGTTCCACAAAAATGCCGATCCGCGATCGGTGCGGTTGATGAACTTGCTCGAGACAGCGGTTGCCGAAAAAGTCTGTACTGGCAGCTTTGCTGAAATCGCAATGGCGATCGAGGCCTATCTTTATCAGCAAAAAGGCAAAGCCATTCCGATGAATGTTGACGGTGTTACGGCCGTCATTTATGCCGAGCTGGGTTTTGAGCCAGCCTTGGCGCGCGGCCTGTTCTGCCTGTCACGTTCGGTTGGGGTGCTTGCGCATGCACATGAACAGGCGGGTCGCAAAGAGCGCAATAAAGGCCCGACACCGCCGCATTATCTTTGGACCTATGGTGGTGATAACCCAATCAAATAGACGTTGCAGATAGATAATCAGGATGACGCCCTGTCATCCAGAAAATAGCGAAGACTTTTGGCAATGAGATCTTGATCCTGATTGATGTCCATTGTCTTTTGCGCCTCGCGAAGACGAAGCCGATGCGCATATCCTGTTGGCAGATAGGAAAATGGGTCATCAACGCCAAGTGCCTCAGCCGCATGGGCTGGCCAATCGGCATTCCATAATAATTCGCGTGCCATGGCGATAATATCTGCATCCCCTGCCTGCAAGATATCTTCGGCCTGCTTGGCGGTTGTGATGCCGCCAACGGCAACGGTTTTGATCTTGGCTTTATGCCGGATACGGCCGGAAAAACTGGCCTGATATGCCGGAATCCTTGGCACCATCGGCATGTCACTTGATCCGGTCACGCCGCCAGATGATACATCGACAACATCAATATCAACCGCACGAAGCGCCTTTGCCAAGGCAATTGAATCGGACAATCGCCAACTGCCGCCCTTGCCATCAACGGCTGAAAGCCGGAAAAAAACCGGCTTATCTTGCGGCCATTCTTCGCGAACCGCCGCGCCAATTTCGATGGCAAAGCGCATACGGTTTTCCAGCGATCCACCATAGGCATCGTCACGCTGATTGGCCGATGAGGACAGGAATTGATGGATAAGATAGCCATGCGCGCCATGGATTTCGACAATGTCATAACCGGCGTCAATGCTTCGCTTTGTTGCCGTTCGAAATGCCTCAATAACCCGCTTGATATCATCATGATCCATTTCTTTAGGCGGAATGGGGCGGGGTGGGCTTATGGCCGCAGATGGCGTCATAATTTGCCATGGTGGCAAGCCATCTTTGGCATCTTCGGCGGTGAGTGGACGCCAATCTTCAATCGCGCCATGGCATGATCCCTTGCGACCCGAATGGCCAAGCTGGATTGCCGGAACCGCACCATGCTGTTTGATCATATCAGTCAAGCGGCGATAGGCGGCAATATGACTTTGATGATAAAGGCCAGCACAAGAATGGGTTTTGCGGCCATCGGGTTCGACTGCGGTTTCTTCACCAAACACAATGCCGCAGCCACCAATGGCAAGCCTGCCAAGATGCATCATATGCCAATCATTTGGGCCACCATCATCCGAGTGATATTGGCACATTGGCGATGCCATGATGCGGTTGCGGATTTCAAGCCCGCGCAATTTTGTTGGGGTGAAAAGCAAAGGGGTATTAGGTGAAGATTGCGCTGTCACGTTGATCGGCCTCGGTAAAAATGAATAAAGACATTGAAATGCGCAATGGACAAACCACGCATGCGATTGATCTATCTTTGCTGGTCAAACGACCCAACGCAACAGGATTATCAAAAAACCCTTGCCGCCCATCATGGCCGGATGATTTGGCACTGACGATCTTGATCAAACCTGTTTATGATCATGGGTAATATAATCGCGCCCAAGCTGATACAATGCCCAAATGGAGACAGTTTCATGACATCATCTTCCAAATTAGCCAATGCTCAGACCGCATTGATCGAGGTTCGTGATTCAAAGCTTCATGGGCTTGGTGTTTTTGCTTGTGTCGATCTGCCAAAAGGCAGCGTTATCGAACGCTGTTTCTATCTTGTGATTGATGATGATGATTTGCAGGAAATCAACCGGCTGAATGATTATCTATTCACAAGCCCCGATGTGAAAAGCGACTATCTTTGCGTTTTGGGCTGCGGGATGATTTATAATCATGGTGCGCCGCCAAATGCCGAATGGCAAATTGCCGATGATGATAATCGCTTTATCGAATTCATCGCACTTGCCGATATTAAAGCTGGTGATGAAATCCTGCATGATTATGGCAACGACTATTGGGATAGCCGCACCTAGCGATTATTGTTTCGGCATCTCATCAAGGCGAACCATCAAGCCTTGTTTGCCAGCAACAGCAGGATAGCGTTCCATCACCTTTGGATCATGTCCTGGAATGATATGATCGGGGCTCGGTGCAACCTTTTTCAGCCGGTCAAAGCTTTCCATCATCTCGCCAACATGAAAGGCAATGGTGAAGGGGCGATAATCCTGCATATGTTCGTAATAATGGCTGGCATCCGATGCCAGAACAACCCAGCCGCGTTTGGTGTGAACCGAAACAAATTGCAACCCTGCCGAATGGCCACCCGTTCGGTGCAGCCGCAGCCCTGACGATAAATCACCATCACCGTCATAAAAAGTGACCTTTTGCGCGTAATTAAGCCGAACAATGCCGCAAACATCATCCAGTTCAAACGCATGTTGTAATTGCGGATAGCGCATATAGCGGCCAGTGGCAAATTGCAGCTCTTGTTCTTGAAGATGGAATTGTGCATTCGGAAACCGGTCAAAATTGCCCGAATGATCATAGTGAAGATGCGTCAGAACAACATCATCCACCGCATCGGCAGCGATACCGAAATCGGCCAAAGTCTGGATCGGGCATTGAATGAAATCGCGCTTGCGCTTGATCGCCATTTCGGCGGTAAAACCGGTATCAATCACCACAATATGATCATCTGACTTGGCCAGCCAAACAAAATAATCCATTGGCATGGGGCCATCATGCGGATCGCCGCCAATAAAATGTTCGCTTCGTACCGCATCGCGGGCGGCATAGCGGATAGCATAAAGCTCATAAATGGGAAGATCGGGTGAAGCTGGGTTTGACATAAAGGCCATCCGGTTGCCGTAATGAAAAAACAAAGATTAATGTGTTAACTATTAATGTGGTTTTCTTGCCAGCGATGGCAACAAAAAAATACAGATCTTGCCAAGGCGACGATAAATGCCAGCAACGCTATTTTTGCGCTTGTTTGATTTTGGATAGATTTTTACCAGCAGTGGCGTATTGTTCTTAGCATATTGATGCGTAAGCCATGCTGGCGAGCCGAGATAATGCCAGCCCTTAATGATGATAATAAGGAATGCGATAAGATGAGCCTTACCAGCGCACATTGGGGAACCTATCACGCCCATGTCAAGGATGGTCGTTTGACTGGCCTTAGCCATTTTGCCGAAGATTCTGACCCAAGCGAAATTGGCAAAGGCATTGTTGATGTGATTGACAATGAATCGCGTATCATGGGGCCGATGATTAGGAAAAGCTGGCTTGAGTCAGGGCCGAGAAGCCATCCCGAACGGCGCGGGATTGATCCATTTGTGCGGGTTAGCTGGGATCAGGCAAATCAGATTGTCGCTGCCGAGCTTGACCGTGTCATCGCCGCGCATGGGAATGAGGCGATTTATGCCGGATCATATGGCTGGGCAAGCGCTGGCCGGTTTCACCATGCGCCCGGGCAATTGCACCGGTTTTTAAATGCGCTTGGTGGCTATACCAAATCGGTCAATACCTACAGCTTTGCCGCTGCCGAGGTGATTGTGCCGCATGTGATCGGCCATTTCCGCAATTATATCTATAATCAGACAAGCTGGACATCGGTTCGTGATCATTGCCAGCTATTTGTTGCCTTTGGCGGGGTGGCGCTGAAAAACGGGCAGATTGGGCAAGGCGGCCTTGGCCGTCATATTCAAAAGGAATCGATTCTAGAAGCGCATAAAAATGGCGTTGAATTTATCTCAGTCTCGCCGCTTCGTTCAGACATGATTGATGATGTCGATGCTGCGTGGCTGTCGATCCGCCCGAATAGTGATGCCGCGTTGATGATCGGGCTTTGCCATGTGCTGTTTGACGAAGGCTTGCATGACCGTGCCTTTCTTGATCGCTATTGTGTTGGTTTTGACCAATTTGCCGACTATCTAACCGGTGCCATTGACGGCATTGTCAAAGATGCTGCATGGGCTGGTGCCATCTGCGCAATGGATGCCGAGGCAATCAAAGCGCTTGCCCGCCGCATGGCAAAATCACGGACGATGCTGTCATTCAGCTGGTCATTGACGCGGCAGGCGCATGGCGAACAGCCTTTTTGGGCGGGGATTACGCTAGCGGCCATGCTTGGCCAGATTGGATTGCCCGGTGGTGGATTTGGGCTTGGCTATTCGGCGGTGAATACGGTTGGCAATCATATCCAGCGTTTGCCGGTTGCCGCGATGCCGCAAGGCAAAAATGATGTCAAAACCTTTATCCCTGTTGCCCGCATTGCCGATATGCTTCTTCATCCGGGTGATGAATTTGATTATGATGGCGGGCGCTATCGCTATCCCGATATCAAGATGATCTATTGGGCCGGTGGTAATCCGTTTCACCATCACCAAGATTTGACGCGGCTTTTGGCTGGCTGGCGCAAGCCGGACACAATCATTGCGCATGAATGGTGCTGGAACGCGCTTGCCAAACATGCCGATATTATTCTGCCTTGCACCACCTCGCTTGAGAGAACCGATATCGCCATGTCGCCAATGGATAATTATTTCGTGTCGATGCAGGCGGCGATTGCGCCGGTTGGTGATGCGCGTGATGATTATGAAATTTTCCGCGGCATTGCCGCCAAAATGGGTGCCGAAAACGCCTTTACCGAAGGCCGCTCTGCCGAAGATTGGCAACGCTGGCTTTATGATGTCACCAAACAGGCATCAGCCGAGCAAGGCCATGAATTGCCGAGCTATGATGCGTTTCGCAAAGATGGCTGGTTTAAATTACCACCGCCGGCAACAGCGCATGTCATGTTTGCTGATTTCCGCGCCGATCCGGTGGCCAATCCATTGGCAACGCCAAGCGGCAAGATTGAGATTTTTTCACAAACCATTGCCGGTTTTGATTATGATGATTGTGCGCCGCACCCATGCTGGTTTGTACCGCCTGAATGGCTTGGCAGCCCTGATCGTGGCTCGCGGCTACATCTTCTTGGAAACCAGCCAACCGCGCGACTTCATTCGCAGCTTGATCATGGCAGCATAAGCCGTGACGCAAAAATTGCCGGCCATGAGCCGGTTAAGATCAACCGGCAAGATGCCGCCGAACGCGCTATTGAAAATGGCGATATTGTGCGGCTTTATAATGATCGTGGGTCATGTCTTTGCGGGGCGACTGTCAGTGATGAGGTGATGCAGGGCGTGTTGATCGTCAGTACCGGCGCATGGTTTGACCCCGATCCGTCAGGCGCGTCCGGCCTTAGCTGTCATCATGGAAATCCCAATGTTTTAACGCCGGATCTTGGCACATCAAAATTGGCGCAGGGGCCAGCCGCCCATTCTTGTCTTGTCGAGGTGGAAAAATGGAACGGTGGTGCGGTTGCGATGACAGCGCATAAGCCGCCCCTGATTGAAGATGGTCGCCGCCAAGATTCAAAGGCAACATCATGAGCTGGCAGGTTTGGCGTGATCACGGCATGGAATCGCAATTCAATCCGCGCGTTGCTGTTGGCGATGCGGCTGCGGTTTGTCTTGCGGCATGGGCTGATCAATCGGCAATTCGCAAAGCTGAATTAACCGGTCGTTTTGATCTTGCCTATGGCGCGCATCATCTGATGAATTATGATTTTCATCCGGGGCATAAAGACCGGCCAATCATCATCAATTTTCATGGCGGCTATTGGCGGGCGCTTGATAAGGCCGATATGAATCATCACATGGCCGATCTGGCAAAAAGTGGATTTGGGCTAGTCAATATGAATTACCCGCTTTGCCCCGAGGTAAGCATGACCCAGATGATGACGCATCTTGGCACTGGCATTGACGAGGTGATGAAAATGCTTGATGCAGGCGGCCATCATCAGCCGATCATCATGTTTGGTCATTCGGCCGGTGCGCATATTGCGCTTCATTTGTCGCATCACCCAAAATTAGCGAACCGGCTTGCGGGGATTGCTGCGCTATCGGGCATTTATGAAACCGAATTGGTGCGGGAACTGGCGGTTAATGAAGATGTGCGTCTTAGCAAAGACGAGGCGCATAAATGGAATTGTTTAACCCATATGCCGGCGGTTGGGCCTGCCTATTATATTGCGGTTGGCGGTGCCGAGCCATCTGGCTGGATTGACCAATCATGGATCATGGCAGAGGCGCTTTGCCAGCGTGGTGACAGCGTCCAGTTTCATGGCTGCGGTGGCCTGCATCATTTCAATCTTGTTGATTGTTTATGCGATGCTAATCACAATGATGGTGCGCAGCTTCATGACTGGATGAAATCCTTGTCGCGCTAATCGCAATCAGCCTTTTTTGGCGATATAATCTGACAGGATATCTTCGCCAAGACCGGCCACCAATTTGGCCTGACCACCAACCGAAGCAGCATTATCCGCCGACGCATTGCCATCAAGGTGACGTTTTAGAACGCCTTGTAAGATGGCGGCAAAACGGAAACATTGAAAGGCAATGAGCGCGTCCCAATTTGCCGGACGTTCAAGGCCGGTTTTGGCGCAAAAGGCGGTAACCAGCGCGGCTTCATCCGGAATGCCAAGACTGGCTCGATCAATGCCGCCAAGCCCGCCAATTGGCCATTTAGCATCCATGCGAAGCATCGCACACCAATAGCTAAGATCAATGAAGGCCGGCCCAAGGGTGCTTAATTCCCAATCGATCAAGGCTGCGATTTTGACCTGATCGCGGATCAACAGATTATCCAGCCGGAAATCGCCATGGATGACGCAAAAGCCGGGAATTTCTAAATCAAGGCAATTTGGCAGTTCGGCAAGCAGAAATTCCATCGCGGCAATCGGCTCGGTTTCACTGGCGCGATATTGGCGCGTCCATGTGCCAAGCTGGCGGTCAATATAGCCTGATGGTTTACCAAAGCCCTCAAGCCCAAGCGCAATCGGATCAAGCTGTGCCAAAGCGGCAAGAACGTCAATTTTAGCATGAAACAGGGCGTGCCGATCAGCGCCAGCATAGCCTGCCAAAGCAGGATCAAATAGGGTCTCGCCTTCAACTTCCCGCATGATGAAAAACTTCATGCCAATAACATCTGGATCATCGCAAGCGGCAATCATCCCCGGAACCGGTACCGCCGTTTTACCCAATGCTTTCATGACGCGAAATTCGCGATCAACCGCGTGCGCTGATTTCAACAACAAGCCAACTGGCTGCGTGCGAAGAACAAACCGGCCATCCTGTTTGCCAAGATTGGTTTGTAGGCGGTATGTCGGGTTTGACTGGCCACTTGAAAATTTGTCCAAATTGATCGGTGCGCCAATTTGTGGGGCGGCGGTTTGCAGCCATTCTGTCAGTGATGACAAAAGTGATTCTTCACGCGCTTTGTTGGGGCCGTCAGGAAAATTTGTCATCACATAGCTCTGATTTAACAATGATCGGGTGAAATTGCGATTTGCAAGGTCAACAAAGGGGCAGATGGCAAGATTGTTTTGACCATCTTGGCTCAGCTAGCGTAAGTTTACTAGGCTGTTTCAAGTGATGAAACGAAAAAGACGCTAACGTGCATGATTGCTATGACTGCCATCCATTTTAACTCAACTTCAGGTCTCGTCATGATAAATTTTGGTTTTGGAGAAAGTACATGACCAGAAAACTTCATGGAAAGACGATTGTGGTCACGGGCGCCGCGCGCGGCCTTGGCGCCCTGTTTTGTCGCGCCATTGCCGATGCTGGCGGAACCATTCTTGCGCTTGGCCGTGATGAGGCGGCATTGGTGGCGATGATTGCCGGTTTGTCGGGCACCGGCCATGATCTGGTTCTGGCCGATGTGGCCAAGGCTGATGCGGTTAGAGATGGGCTTGCCAGCCGCCAGTTTGATGGGCTTGTGAATAATGCCGGCATCGCGGTGACTGCTGCATTACATGCCAGTACCGAAGATGATGTAAGACGCGTCATTGATACGAATTTTCTTGGCAGCCTATGGACATTGCAGGCGGCGGTTCCGGTGCTAAAGGCCGCTGGTGGCGGGGTTATTGTGAATATCGCATCAGTGCTAGGCCATCGCCCATTGCCGCATACCGGAATCTATGCAGCCAGCAAAGCGGCAATCATGCAGATGACACGTTCGGCAGCGATTGAGCTTGCGCGCGACCATATTCGGGTGAATGCGCTGGCACCTGGTTATGTGATGACCGATCTAAACCGTGATTTTCTCGCAAGCGATGCTGGCATAAAGCTGCAAAAACGGACCGCGCTTCACCGTTTTGCCAGCCCTGCCGAATTGATGCCAGCTTTGTTATTTCTGCTGGACCCAGCCAACAGCTATATGACGGGTGAAACCCTGACCATTGATGGCGGCATGAGTGCCAGCCTCTAAAAAAGATAGGACACTGAAAAGAGATCCCGAAAAGAGAAAAAGTCCCAAACAAAAGGGCTTAGACAAATGACCGCTTTGAAAAGAATAGGATTGCCAAAATATGGATTTTTCAATTGATGCCGCATTACAGGCCGATCACGATCGGTTGTGCGCCTTTGTCCGCGATGAAATCGTGCCGCTTGAAGCTGATCGGAAGAATTACGATTCCTACGGCAATATTGATATGGCGGTATTGCAAACGCTTCGTGCCAAGGTCAAGGCGGCTGGTTTATGGGCGCCGCAAATCCCGCGTGAACAGGGTGGGCTTGGTTATGGGCCAACCGGCATGGCAGTGTTGTATGAGGCCATGAATTATTCGATCTTCGGGCCGGTTG
>ENA-OQVM01002182-OQVM01002182.1-marine-metagenome-genome-assembly--contig:-NODE-2182-length-23609-cov-17.329254_pt1 | contig 23609 bp, 22 predicted proteins | sample MGYA00237776_ERZ505498 | MGnify/ENA primary metagenome ERZ505498 (study PRJEB26159, sample SAMN06265151) | marine metagenome | isolation source: Helgoland LTER site | place: Germany:Helgoland, sampling... | reverse complement strand
CTTGACCATCGTCCACCTTACCCGCAAGATCGCCTTGGAGCGCCGTGTAATCTGCTAGTTCTCTTGCCTTACTCATGGGCTATTCTCCTGCTGCTGCATCACGTTCAGTGCGAGTCACATAGTCTTCACGGGCTGTCACCAGAGCCACAAAGTCTGCTTGATTGCTTGGGATTGAGTCTGTAAAGCTAGCGTCATTCATTAGCTTAGTAGTCCACTCCTGTTGCATACGTTTCCAACAGTTGTTCTTCTTGCCTGTGACTGCACCTTGTACCCATTCATCAATGCTGAGTAAATCGTTAAGCATCACTGCTTGTTCGGTGTCGGTTAATTCAACTGTGATTGTTAATGTTGCCATTGTTGTTGCCTCTTTTATGGTGGGTTATTTCGCCCGATTGTTTAGCAGACTAAATAGCCGTTAAAATAAGATTCGTCATTAATATCTGTCTGATTATTTCCACCTGCCTGTAAAAATTCAATTACACAAGTGTCGTTAGCGTCCATATCTGCCAAAACTGCATTATTAAAATTCCAATAACTTGGGTCAGTAGACATACCATCAAAATCGCAAATTGAGTGATAGCTTCGATTAGACGTTCTAATTCTCACTTGGTAATACTGTGTGTTTGTATCTAGGTTATCTAAACGAACAGAGATTTGTAGCTGATACTTACCTGTAACTGGGGCAACAAATGTATTTGAAGCGTAATCTTGATTCTGGTCAAATTGTTGGTTTGCAAAAGCAATCTGCAACCAAGCGTTTAGACCCATATTATTTTGAGTATTAGCGTAAGAACTAAAAGCTGGCTGCAAAGGCTTGGTGACTATGCCAGCATTATCAATCTGCATACCATATCGCCAGCTTATCGCTGCGTCTGCTGAACCTGATGCTGCTGTGTACCATTGATGTGCGCCAGAAACTTGCCTATACTTTGTGGCTTCATCTGTAGATATATACCTGTCACCACCATGCGCCTGTGAGTAATACGCATTGTGTTGAAAGTCCATTTCCCCACTCGCACCTTGAGGTTTGTACGAAGTCCACACACCATTCCCACCAACTTGTAAAGCAGAGTGTGTATTGTGATGGGCCTCTGGAACCACACCAATGCCCACGTTGCCATTCGTATTGATTCTTAAAGCCTCTGTATTACCACCCCCGTTACTGGTGTTGCCGTTTACGTTTAAAACCATTGCACCAGCGTCAGATTCGACATTTACTGAACCTGAATTATCACCGATAGACAAAGAGCCGTTAGCATCTGCAGATTCAAAAAAAGCTACAATATTGCCGCCAGTAGGGTCTTTGACGTGTAAAAATCTAGCTGGTGAAGTCTCACCAATGCCCACGTTCTCACTAGAATCAATCGTAATCGCTGTACTCGTAGCGTTATCATCAATGCCTGTAGACTCAAAGCCAGCAATAACACCCGTCATAGTGCCGCCAGCCAGTGGCAGCTTAGTAGCAATACTATTGGTGACAGTTGTAGAGAAGTTAGCATCATCCCCTAATGCAGCCGCTAGTTCGTTTAGCGTGTTTAGCGTAGCTGGAGAAGAATCAACAAGGTTAGATACTGCGGTGTTTACATAGGACTCTGTAGTTTTACCATCTAACGCAGCCTGTAAACCTGTAATAACCGAGATCGCGTGATTGGATGGGTGGGTGTACACAGTGTCAGTGTCAGTAAACAAAGCCCCAGAAGGCACGTTGGTAAGTACCTGACTGTCATCGACCTTGCCCGCTAGTAACGCGTCAGTTTCTGATTTCTTGTAATGGTCAGACACCCCAAACGCGGTAAAGGCAACAATCGTAATCTCGTCATTTAAAGTCGCACCGACGTTAAAGACAATAGAGCTACCATCAGTCGCCGTGTAATCAACTGTACCCATACCCACGCCGTTCAACATTACAATAATGTTATTGGGTAGGTACGCTAATGTTGCAGAATGAATGTCTGTCCCAGTAAATGTCGTTTGCCCTGCAGTCGCTGTGTAGCGGTAGCTGTTCAACGAAGCGTAAGCCAACATAATGTCGCGAAATAGCTGAGCAGTTATACGGATCTGCGCTCTATCATCAGTCGTAAATGACGCGGCGGTTGTGCCTTCTTGGGCACGAATAACTGTCAGCGTGTTACCCACAATCGCTGTACACTTTACAATCTCTTTTGTGGAGTTAGTCGGTGTGGATAACGTAATGTAAGTGTGATCACCTGACGCAAGTGTTGGAAACGATGAAGCATCGACCACAGTGATTGTCGTAACAGAAGCATTGATGTTCGCTGCCAGAAAGGTTGTCGCGTCATTTGTAAACTGAATGGACATTATTTTCTCCTATTAAGAAACAGTCACTGTCCAAGAAATTGTCACAAGGTCGTCTGAACCTTTATTCACCGCAGCAAACACTGTACGCGCTAACATCGTGCCGCCGCTCGATGCTGTAAATAAACCCGCTTCTGTCAAAGCACCTGTGGCATCCCCAGCTAACCAAGTTGTTGCATAGGTTACGGCTGCGCCAGAAGCAGTACCGCCACTTACGCTAAGTGCATTACGATCAACTTCAGTAGCAAGTGTCGTGTTTCCTACCGCAGCCGCAGTAGTGCCTGTGCCAACCGCCATGTAGCTGATGACACTGCCGCTGTTGCCAGCAAGTCGAGAAGCTAATAACTCTTTACCCGCAGTAACAACTAAGTTGTCTATTTCTCGAATAACCTCACCATTTTTGGTGATGGTTAAAGCACCTTTTAAACTAATCTGATCGTTAATCATTTGTGTTACCCAAATAAAGCTTGGTTAAGATAGACTGCACCGAGTGTCGGTATCGCCCCATAAACAAGTGAGACATCTATCACATCTGTCACACTTACTGTGTCTGTCATTCCGCGCTGGAACTGTACGTTGATTACAATCGCATCCGCGACTGAAACTACATCCGAGACTTCTTTCGTAAAGATCAGGCTCAAAGTATCTATTGCTGATACGTTGTCCGCTGCCACCTTGCTCAGTGCGATTGAAGTGTTATCAACAATCGTCGCGGCGTCAGCAAAAAACCGATTCTTTGACTCGGCATCAAGATATATGCCCGCTGCAACCAGTTGCGTATACACGCGCTGAGCCAGCTCTACTTGTCTGACTGACGAGGTGAGTTCTGTTTTTTTGTAATCGACGCCAATATTAAGAGACATTAGTGGTCTTCACGAACCTTGAATTTGAGCTGGTCAAAAACGGTTTGGACTGCACCACTAGCGTAGGTCACTTCGACTTCGCCAGAGAATGTGCCTGCCGTGTCTAAAACGCCCACGGGCCATTGCAAAAACGCTACACCGCTGGTGTAAGGCGCTTGGAGAGTCATAGTAATTGTAGACTTGAGGACGGTCGCCCCAAGAGCTTTGAATTTCAGTTTGGCTGTTGCACCAGTTAAGTCGATCGGTGCCCATGTGGTCGGATCGTCAGCATCTAAGGTATAGCCAGATGCAGCAGCGTTTGAATCACGCAGTGTAAGATTTAGTTCAGGTAACGTGTCGCCCTTCACTAAATTGATTGTGTCGTAGTAAGCCATTTTGACCTCAAGTTTTAAGGGTTGTTCTCAGCATTGACATGCCGTGTCAGTATATCATTATTTAATAAGCTATGCTTATAACTGCGAGTAAATGGGAGTTAGCCTTTTTACCAAGTCCTGCGTGTCCCCATTAAAAAACTGTTCGACGGTTCCAGCTGTTGGACCTAGTAAAGAGACCGTAGCACTTCGCCCGTAGTTGGGGGCTTCGTACATTGCTTTAATAATAGATAACGGGCCTAAAATTCCTGCCCGGTCTACCAAATCAAAAAGATAAGCTAAGATCCCCTCGTCTTCTTCACCGCCACTTTTTCCAACCGCACCTTTTATAACTTCTCGGGTCTGCAATGCGAGTGCCGCCAGCGGCATAAGCGCCCCGAACATCAACCCAGCTGACATCATGGAGCCCACCTTATCACCTTCTTTCCAGCGTGCCTTGGCTTCTCGAACAACACCACCGACAACAACTTGACCAAACGAGTAGAAGAAACTTTTTAATTGCCAGATTAGCATGTAGTGTGGATCACTTGCCCAAACAGGTCTTTGCGCTGCGTTAGGTCGAATAATTGATTCGTCAACAAACGATAAGATTGCTTCTTGAACTTTTTGACCTTCGGGTGTAGTTAGATCCAATATTTCCCCCGTAGTTTTAGCTCCAGGATTATCATACGCTTTGAATACATCTTCAGGTGTTAAACCTAACTCTTCTAAATAACGTATGCTGCGATTGTTACCTTTCATCGCTTCATCAGCGTGTTTGGTAATGAAATCTTGTGCCATATTGGCAGAGATAACACGCGTCATGCGGGTCCAGCTCTCAAGCCCAATAGCTGTAAAATATTTATCTGACCACTTACGCGCGCCTGCATCCATATACTCAGAGCCGTACGATTGGGCCAAAGCTTCTTGAATCGCTGCTCGTCCCGCTGCACCAATGCGTTCAGCGAACGCGACTTGCTCTTCGCGTGACTGCTTACTTATATAGCCACGCCACGCTTTCATCGCACTCTTAAATCCGTTCATATCCTTTGCTCGAATAATGGGATTACCCGCATCAGTGAGCGACGCCACTGTAGCAAAAAGCAATGTTGTTGCGAACTGTAATGCAGCAATATACGACTGTATTTTGTTCCATTTAGGGTCAATGTCTGTACCTAACTGACCCATGTAACCAAGAATTATTTTACGGGCTTGGGCTTTTTGCTTCGGGTTCATCTGTTCAATTAACGCTGCCGCTTCGGCTTCTACCACAGCATATTCAGCATGTTTAATCGCTTGTTTTAAATATGATTGAATAGCAATTGCAGGCGGTTTGTAAAACCCTAAATCCTGCATTGCTTTCATATCCATATTCTTTAGCTTACGTTGAAGTCTTGAATCGAACTTGGCTCCTGGTATCTCAGAATTAGGGGTCGGCATTTCATCAACGAACGCCCCCTCATTCATCATCATCTTTTTAAACACGGTCTTCGCTTCTCTTTTAGTCAGACCTGCTTTTTCAAGTTCAGCGAGCATAGCTGTTGGGTTTTCACTCATTGCCCTTGTGTTATATACAATAGGGAAATAATTTTCAATAAAGCCAATTTTTGGTAAGCGTTTTTTGAGGTATTCTTTATGGAACCGTTCAAAGAAACTCGCGAGTTGTTGTCGCATCTTTGGATCTGTTGAGTCCTCAATTGGGACACCTCGTTGCATCTCTTCGAGCACTTTGGCTGAAAGAGCTTCGTCTTCGCCAATAATTTCGCTGTATTGGGCGTTCCATTTATCCATAGCCCGGTTGCGCCTATTTAACATGTCCCCGTCTTTACTAGCTTCTTGGCTACGTTTATAAAACAGGTTAGCAAACGCAGGTCCGTTTTTACCTAATCGAGTACGTGCGTACTGGTCAGCAGACAGTACTACTTTTAACATTTGCGAAACAGTGTCACTGCCCCATGCTTGACTCAAAAGTTCGGCCAGTTTAGCAACTGCCGCAGAATCTATTAGGTCGGCAATAGCCATTGCAATAGGATCTTCTGAGAACTGCTTGAAGTCTGGTGCCCCCTTCTTTTTAGGGTTAGAGCGGTTTTCGTACGCTGCTCGTTTTTGGATACGAGGTGCCGCATCCTTTGTGCTTCCAGCAACAAACTCTGCCCCGCCAAGCAGGACGAAATTAACTTTGCCCTTACCGGCAACTTCGTCCATGAACTGTTCAAACGTTTCGTTTAAGGTTCCACGCTCTTTTGTGTCACGCAATTGAGCGCGAGCTTCGTCAGACAAACCATTTATCAACTGTGTCTTTACGAACTGCCGAGAACGATTAAAAATTTGCGTAACTTGCTTTGCTACTTTTTTGAAAAAAGCCGCAGAAAAATCGGCTGGTTTTGTAGCTTGTTTCTTTGCCCATGCACTCACTTGGTCGGCAAACCACTCTTCAAAACCTGCGCTGTCGTCAGTGTATGTATACTCACCAGCTTTTTTAATCTTGCGTTCTTTATCAAACTGTTTTTGCAGCCTGTCTTTTTGCACTTGGGGAAGTGCCGACCACATATCCCACATTACAATGTGGCCCATTTCATGACCAAGAACAAATAGTTGCTCTGCCTGTCTGTAGGCATTACCTTGATTAAGCTTTTTAAGGACAATGTATCTTTGCCCTTTGTATTGTATTACTGCGGCTTTTGGTGGTTTGCCTTGTTTATATTCGCCAACAACATTAAGGAACCCATTCCTAAACACCTCATCGGCTAGCTTCTTTACCTCCGCAGGTATGCCTGTCGATCCGAGATCATCGCGATAGACGATGTTTATCTTACCCTTTATCTTTAAGATTTTAGAGATAGCGTCGACGTAATCAAGAAAAAGTGTGGGTATATCCCCCCAAGCAGTAACACTGTTTTTCGTGGCTTGCTCTACTTTATTTTTCTTTTCTTGGTTAGTTGGATCTAATGCACTTTCAGCTTCAGCTTTCCTTTTTTCTGGGTTACGACTTATTCCTGTTCGCTTTGTGCTTTTTTTGGAAGTAACAACTATCGCATTGCCGTCTTCATCAAGCATGCGTTTTTTGTTGTCCTCCAAGCGTGCTTGATTCTCGCCCATAACCGTAGTGTCAGTTTCTAAACTGGCGTCTTCTTTTGCATCAGCAAGTTCGTTAAGGTACTCCAAATCATTTTGCGCATACTCTAACCGTTTTTGCGCTTTTTCAACTTTATCCTGAGCCCCAGGATTATTTACGTCATCGGCAAGTTTGGATTCTGCAGCCTGAAGATCCGTATAAAGTTTTTCAATCTTACCCTCCAGTTGCATTTTACGATTGTCGCGACCCGCCTCTCCATCAAACGCGGAGCCTTCTTTTTGGTCGCGTCTTTCTGCCCATGCCTCATTCAGGTCAGCCCATGTATAAGTAGAACCATTTTGTTGTGCAATGACCGTGTCGCCCGGAATAGAACTTTCTTGTATGAATACCATGCCGTCTTTGTTGACTAGCTTGTATACAAGGTTGGGATTCTTCTTTCGTAATGCGTCTAAACGCTTTTGTGCAGGTCCTTTTATTTTACCAAGGCTTTTGCGTTTAGGTTTCCATCCTTCGCCTTTTGAATTTTTACCGATCACACGCTCTACGTTAACCTTAAAACCTTTGTCTGCCATTTCTTGGTTCATACGCAAAAAGCCAGCCATTAGCAATTGCGGATAGGTCATTGTACTTGCGTTGGCTTTATCTTTTTCATTAGCACGTTTGCCAGTGTGGGCCATTTCGGCGGGGGCTAAAGAAAACGCTTTGCCATCTGGGTCTACTGCCGGAATAGTGCGATCTACGCCTTTTGCTTTTACGCCTTTGCGTGCTTTTTTTATACCTTCGTTAATAATTTCACTGACGTCGAAACTGCTTTCCACGACCTCTTCGATGTACGCAAGGCCATCTAGTTGCACGATGCGATACTGCATGCCAGGGTTTTCTTCCTGCAATTTCGCCATTCTTTTTTTGATGCTAGTACTATTTAATACATATCCGTCGCCTTCGGCAACCGCATTACCTTTTTTGTTTTTCCCTATAAGACGCTCTTGGTAACCTTGAGGCTTCTCTCGCAATTCGCCTTGCGAAGTCCGCTGCTCGGTGGCACCCGCTTCAGGCAGATTACTTTCTTCTTCTATTACATCGCTGAAGATTTCGCGCTCGACTTCTGTCTTATCATCCCCTTCTAATTCCTGCTTACCAGCTAACTTCTTTTGGGCTTGGCGCATCAGCACCATAAACTTGTTAGGGCCCATCTCGTCAGCGCGGCGGTTTAATTCTTGTATCGCAGCTGCGGCTTCTGGATTTGTTTCGGGATCAACAGCGGTAGGATTGCCATCCTCGTCTGTTGGCATTATTGCTAACAGATCGACAAGTGAAGTCTGGGCTATGTTTTCAGGACTCAGTTGAGCCCTCCGCTTTGCCTGTTCCAAAACTGATAAATTTTTGCCGTCCATTGAGGCCATGCCAGCTGATCGTGTTCCACCATCTTGTGAACCATCAATCCTGGGCGCTGATACCCCGTCTGTTAGTAACTTTGGTTCTTCTTTAGTTACTTCTTTTTCCGTAGGATTATTTTGAGCACGCCGTTCAGCTAAAATACGTGCGGTTTCATTAGCGGTACTATTAATTTGCCCAGCCATGTTGCCGATAAGTTTGCCCGATGCGCCTAAAGACTTGCCGGCAACCAAGCCTGCAAATGCCGCTTCGGACATTCGCATTGTGGCACTTTTAATATCGTAGTTGGGGTCTTGGATGAAACGCTGAGCGATCATCAAACCTTCTTGACCTGCTTCTGCTCCTAGTTCTTTTAAACCCTGAACGCCGCCAGCTTTGACCACACCGCCTGTTAAATTGCGTAGATACTTGCCTTTCTTTATGTGGCTACCACCAACTAACTTTTTTACTGATTTATAGAACGCTAGTTCTGGTAGAACATCCAATACGGCAAAAGGCACACCCATAGCAAAAGCTAACTGTGCAGCATCCTTTTTCTCTATATCGGATTCCATAGATTCACCAAAGGAACTCGATGAGCCTTGTATATAACCTGAACCAAGAGCGCCTATCTTCCCGCCTTTTTTAGCGCCTGTTACGCCGAACTTTTTTGTCGCTTGTGCTGCTGCTGTTCTCTTTATTGCATCCTGGGCAATCTTGTTGCTGTCAGGTGTTCCTAAACCTGCAGCGTAATCCTTTATCGCTTTTGTTACAGCGCGTTTTGCTTGGTTTTTGGCAACAAGACCACCGACAGCTCCGGGCACCGCACCAGCACCGCCTGTCGTTAAACCGCCTGTTACAAATCCAGCCGCTGCCCATGCAAGTGAGTCCAGTGCTGAAGGGATTGCTTGGTTTGCAGTGTAATTAACAAGTTCTCCAAAATCGCTCAGTAAATCTATTGGGTTCTTGTTTTCATCTTTGCCTTTATATGAATTAGCGACGTCACCAACAAAATCTTCAAAGTTGACAAGATGTTGGCTTATTCGCGAAGCTTGGCTGTCTCTGACTGCGGCTCTTTCCATGAGCTCGGCACCCTCTTCGTTATCACCAACGAGATAGTTACCTGCGGCTCGAAACGTGAGATAAGAGGACTGTAGTCCTTTAAGCCCGGCTGCTCTTCCCGCCGCGCCAGCTGATAAACCAGTAGGCGTTATGGTCGTACCATTTTGCTGGTCTACTTTTAACGAGGCTATCCTGCCTTTCAGATCCTCTATACCTTTACGTTCTTTTTTCCTTGATTCCTCTAAATTACCCCGCAACTGTTGACTAAGAGTTTGTAGTTCCTCTGTAGACATACTCTTAGGATCAAAGTTAGTGGCCATTCTTACTTAACTCCTAGAGCAGCTTGCCGTGCTGCCAACTCAGCCTCCATCGCGGCTATTCTCATTGGTATTAGGTTTTGCTCCACTTCAGCAGGCGTTTTAAGAATTTTTGAAAGAGCTAATTGCACAGCGTCGTTGCCTACATCTGTAAGCTTGTAATCTCTGTCACCATGGGCTTCACCAAACTGATCGTACATGGTGATTGTCCCATCGGCTGATAAAGCAAAGCGTGTTGTAACTTTTTGCATTGGGTTTAATGAGGAAAACTTATTATAGTCAAATGGACCAAAGCTGGCTTGGTCTTCATCCGAACCTTCGAACCAGTCAATAAAGCTGTTGAACGCGTTTACACCTAATTCTTTGTAAAGCACTTGGTTCAGATTTTGAGACAACAAGTTCTGTTCAACCATTGGCATGGTCGTCACATTGTAATTGTTTGACAATGCTTCAACTGACTCGTAAATGTCCAGCCCGTTATCGCCCTCATCATTGTGCTGTTGCACAACAGCCATTATCTCTGCTTGGCTTCGTCCATCATTTTGATCCGCGCCCGGTTTATGCTCCCACAAAACGTTGCCGGTTTTTGAATCTAGAGCTTGGACTGTGCCGTCGGCTGTTGTGTTATATTTTGGTTTATCTGCATCGCCTGCAATTTTCATTTGCTCTTGGATGAGTTTAGTCTGGTTGTCCTGAGTATTTCTTGCAATAGCAGCATTCTCCTGCATCTGCCGATCAATGAGAGTTACACCGTCCGCCGATAACATTCCTGTGTCGGCAACTCTAGCGATAGCATCATCGTCGATCATACCCAAAGATTTGGCGACGTGTAGTTGATAAAGCAAAGCGGGGGTCATTTTCTGCGGCCTCAAAAGTGATGCCTGTACTTGCTCAATTGGTGGCGGGTTTGCAAGTACTTCTTTTTCTACTGCGGCGATAAGAACAGGGTCTTTAGTTTGGCGTGCTTCTAGCTTGCCTTTTTTGACAATGTTAGCAGCCGCTTTAGCTTTTATTTTCGCGTTCTTCATAGGTGCCATACCATCGGCGTATTCTTTTGTGTCCAACAAATTATTGTGTGCTAGCTGTGCAGCGTCAAACGTGTCATTACCCGCCGCTTTTCGATCAGCTAGTCTTTGACCTAATTTAGTTAAAGTTGTTAACTGAGTTTGCAGAGATTTTGGGACTTTGCCACTTTGGCCGTCAACCCTTGCTTGGACATCTTCTAGTCGTTTAGCATTCTCTTCGATTCTAGTATCAATCTGAGCAAGAGGTTCCCGCATAAGATCCATACGCTTCTCGGAAGCCGTTACGGCACTGTCCCAATTGTCGGCGTACTTTGTGTCTTGATCATCGGGTGCGGCTGCAGGATTAGTAGCGGTAGGTTGAACGGCTTTTGCTTGCTGATCGGCCTGCACTTGTTGGCTTAGATCTGCTGCTTGCTGAACACTGTTGTTGTTCAGCACTAAACCTTCACCCTCTTCTTGGCCATTTATCTTGTTCATAGCTATTGAGATGGCTTTTAAATCGTTGGACAAGGGTCGTTTTGCTGCTTGATGCATAGCTATCGAAACCTGGGATTTTAAAATGTCGAAGCCTTTTAGATCCATGGCCGTTAGGTCATCCCCTTCTACAGCGGTCCGATTTTTCGACATGTACATAACTTTGTCAGGGTCATTAGGGTCTTGAATTTGTATAGCACGACGCCCGTCGCCAAGATCAACGGCACCTACAAATCTGTATTGAGTGCCATCAGCGCCCGTTAAAAGCTTCTTTGCCAATTCAGGCTGGTTTATGACGGCACCAAACATCTCAGCCACTTCAGGGCCGTCTGTCAATTTTTTTTCGGTACCATCTGGGTTCATCATGTTCTGAAAAAACATACCTGACTCGCTTGCTAGCACGGTGTTTTGATTTTCCAGTTCTTGGGCAAACGCAGTTGCGGCGTTACCACGGGTAGAGGTTCTTGTAAATTCTAAGTCCGCATCACGTTTTGGTTTAGCTAATTTAAAACGCTCTGCCTCAAGATCTACAGCAGCTTGATTTGCACTTTCTGATACTTTATTTGACCTTCGAGTCTCGCCTAAAACAGACTGTCTGTAGGCTTGATCCTTTACCGTGTTCGCTTTGTTTTCAGCAAACTGCGCAAGCTGAAGACCCAAACTGGCTTCAAACTGTTTGTTTTGCATTTGCGCAGCTTGTCTACTTTGCACTGCGCCTAAGATTGGATTCGTGTATGCCATTGTCTTTTCCTAACCTATTCCAAAGCCGATAATTTGACCCATCATTTGCATGTTGGATGCGTGAGCTGCTGCGCGATCTCGCTGATACTGGGCCTCTCTTGAAGCCTCCATACCTGCGGCTGAACTTAGTCCACCCATTGCCACGCCCAACTGTTCGTTACCGATACCCATAAGATTAGATTTCAGACCTAAGTTTCGGTCTCTCTGGGCTAATACTGAGTTGTTCACTGCACCAGTAAAGTTCGACGCATTACCTAAAGAATTCATACGATTTTGCGATGCCTGTTGAGCACCTGTTAGACTTGCACCGTAACGGCTCAACGTGCGTTGTTGCATTCCATCAGAAACCTGCTGCCCAAGAACCTGGGAAGATTTTGCATTGTCGATCATCGCCCTGCTGTCAGTGTCGGCCAACAATGCTTCTTCTGTACTACCAAATTTGTCTAGGTAATTCTTGAGCTCGTCTCGTGAAATGTTTGCAAGCGTCTCTTGAGCCATTGACCCTGCATCGGTTGATACTGTTCGATTTTGCTCTTCACCTATTCTGTTAGGCTTATAGTCTATAGGCACACCTTCTTTAAAACCTTGAGATGGGGGTCCTGTGTTAGGCCCTTGGCTGACGCTATTAAACATATCGCCGAGTTTATCTAATACACCCATTACCTTACTCCTCTGTGACCGAGTCCCACTGTGCTTGGGTTATTTAACTTGTCTATTTGCGCTTGTAGACGATCTAATTCCGGTGTTTTTACAGGGTTAAATTTTGTATATAGACCCGCGCCGAGATCGCCAGCAAACGCCATGTTTGTATCTTGCATGCTGCTGGCTGCCTGTGACTTAGCGACAATTTCTTGGTTCTGAGCACGGGCTGCTTGGGATAAACCTTGCATTGCTGTGCTACGACCACCTTGCCCAATTTTAAGTGCGCCCAGTTGTGCTTGGTCTCGAACAGTTGTTGCTTTTTGATCTGCTGAAGCCAATGCGCCACCAAGAGCATTGCTTTGTATAACACCCTGCTGGGCTTGTGTACCTATAGAACGACCGCTGCCAAACCCGCCACTGCTACCGGAAGCACCCAAGCTGGCACCCTGACTTGAAGAAAATGCCTGTGCCGTATCAGCGTTTGCTCTACCGCCAAGGACTGCAGAAACATCGCGCCCAGACTCCTTAACAAAACCTTCTTGCAGGGGTCTGTACAACTCTTTATGACGATTAGAAATTGTGTTGGCGTTATCGACCAATGCTTTTTCATGCGGCCCCGCTTTTGCTTTTGTTGCTGAACTACCCATTTCTATTCACCTGAAAGTGGTATGTTACGAATGCTGGTTCAAAACCTAGCTCCTTAACACGCTTGCCCCAACCTAATCGGGCTGAATTAAATTCAATACGTTCGACGCCCAACTTGTTTGCCAGATCGTGTCCTGCTGCGATGGCTTCTGCAAAAACATCTAATCCTGGAGTAAGCCATAAGTGGTCAATAACTAAGGTAGGCATCTCTTCGTACCCAGAATCGTATTGGCTAAGTATTACAAAACCTAGACGATCCATACCTTCTTCAATCCAATACAGATGGACCTTGCCTTGCATGAGGTGATGGTAGATGTCAGCAGCAACAAACTTTGCTTGAACCTTGCGGATAATCTCCGTCATGCCATTCTCAAAGTATAAATAGTCGGTCCTGATCTCGTCCTTTGTAGCCGGCACTAACTCGACCATCTACAGACCTCCGTACCTAATGCGCTTGCGGGTTGGGCCATTACGCCCATCTGCTTTATTAGAGGCGTCTTGGATATGTGCCTGAAACTCAGCTTCATGTTTCATTGCGCGTTGTGGATTTGCCCAAGGCATATCTTGCGCGTTAAAAAGGTTGGCTAGTGCGCCTGCCATGATTCCATCAACGTAGTTTTCTACAAACTCAGTATCAATACTGGTTGCAGTTAGCGAAGGTTTAAGGGATGCGTACAGGGTAATGTTATCGTTGGAAGTTTCTGGTACTGGAACCAAGTAAATTTTCTTGTTGCTTGGGCGAATATAACTCTTTGGGGTGCCCATTTCGGTGCGCCATGAAGGGTTTTCGTGGTTAGCACCTTGTTCTGTTTCAGGGGTTATTTCTTTTTTGCCTAGCGTTGCAGAGTGTATGTCTACCAAGTTTGTGTTTTTTGGTAGATCAATCTCATACTCAAAAAAACCCGTGATTGTAACAATAGGTTCTAAAGTGACTCGGTATGCATCACTGCGCCTGCAAAAACTTAACGTTGCGTCTTTTATTGCTTTTTCCACAACAAAATCAGGACACCCTGTAATGTGGTAAGGAAGTAAGCTAACCATGTCTTTGTAATTCATAGGTTACACCTGTGCTACTGTGCGCATGTTCGGGCTAGCCACAGAATCCAATTGAATTTTTATGCCAAGAGAGGCAGCTAACGTTTGATAATGCTGAGCACTACGCTGACCACCAATCTGATCTGTTTCCTTCGCATAGGCGCGATATAGGATGTAATCCAATAAGTTGTTTGCGTGTATGTCTGGAATAGTTATGTTGCCGCCAGATGAAACTTGCGTAGGCTCTACTGCGTACACGGCTTCAATGTACCCGTTGCCATTATTAGGGGGGTAAACATAAAATGTTCGGGGGTCTAACTCGTCAAATGTGTAGTGATCAACGACCGCTGTTGCTGTTTCGCTATGCCATAATGGCTTGCGCGTATCTAATACATCGCGATCAATAACCCTAACGACCTTTCCACCAACGCCTGCGCTTGATAGATTTCGGACAAGTCTTAATACTTGCAAGCCGCCTGCAGGGATAGACTGTTTAGTACCAGCGACCATCGTTACAGATTGGTTAATCGCACTGACTGACGGTTTAAGAAGGCACACTTCTCTTTGACCATCGTTTAACCAGGAGAGCAGTTCAGTTGTTGGCCAACGGACTGCTGATTCATCTTGTAAAATCGTCTGAGCTTTACCGATGATGTCGTTCGATGAAATGGCCATTACGCCTCGCTAATTTCAGCCCATGCAATATCGCGCTGTAATTGAGTGATGTCATAACCTAGAATCTTTTCTAAGCTACGAACTTTAGGTTCGCCGTTCTTTGAGAAGGACTTAGTGTCGCCTTCCTCTATTAACTGCTCAATAGCAGAGACAATCTCCATAGTGCGGTCTTCGTCTGAGACCTCATCTATTACGACTTCTTTAACTGCAGCTGTCTTAGCTGTCTTTTTACTACCTACAGGATATGCTCCTGCAGCAATACATTCGTCCACTAAAGGTGGTGGGACTTCTTGCGCAACACCAGCTTCAAACCAAGCCGATTGGCCTGTCGTACTGCTTACGTGCATTGCCTTATCAGAAATCAACATATATAAAACTCCAAAAAGCCCCCAGCGTCCTGCCGGGGGAAGAGGCCCTAATTATTTAAAGCGCAGTGTCTAGCGTGATTACGCCAAAGTCTTGGACGTCGCCAGTTACCATGCTTGTGTACTTTGGCTTACGGAAGCCTAAGATCTTACCGATTGAGATACCGTGCTGGTTTCCGTAGTCGTAAGTATCTTCAACCCAATCAGCGTCGCCAATGTCAGCCATTGCCAATGCTTGTGCGCCACAGAACAAAACACGTTGTCCGTTTACTGCACCGCCGGCACCAAACTTACCATCAGATGCTTCACCAGAAGTGTCATATACATGACGGAACTCATGAACCATTACGCCGTCTACCATTACGGAAGAAGAACCTGAGAACAAAGAGTTAACTGGTCCACGGTTGCCTGCGTTACGAACGTTAGCTAGGAAATCAGCGTCTAACTTGAGCTGAGCCATGCCTTGTGGGGTAACGAACATATGGAAACCTTCGTCACCACCTTTGCCACGTACACCACGCATGTAGTGATCTTTGGCGTAAGCTTTTAGGTTTACAATATTCTTGTAGCCTAAGATGCCAGAAGCAAGAAGGTTACCAGTACCAACAGTACCGTCAGCTTTTGCAACTAAGGTACGTGCACTGGTAGGAGCAGAAACGTCGGCAGAAAACTCAAGGTTGCTCAAGTTTTGGCCAGTTGCAGCTACAGTACGAGCGCCACCGTTGTTCTTCTTGGTGTATGCCAAACCAGACAAAGTTAAGAATGCAATCTGGTCCATACGGTCAGCCATCCAGTAAGCCAATGAATCTTTAGAGGCTTCGCGGAAGTTTACGATAGACTTTTGGTCGGCTAAACGGCCAGCCAAACGGTTTGCATTACGCATCTGGTCGATACGAACTGTGATGTCTGAACTAGAAAGTGCTTCTTCGTTGCCTTCTAGAGTGTAGTCACCTACAACACCGTCTCCAGACAAGTCAGCTAGCAAAGTTAAAACAGCGCGTGCGCCCTTTTCACTTTTAGTTAAGTCAGTAATGCGCTGAACCATGGCGTTAGAGCCAGAACCAGCGAATTGGTTAATGAAGGATGCGTTACGGGCAGCGTGCCAGAAGTCGCGAGACCATACGGTCTTTTGCTCTGAAGTTAGAGCGGCAAAGTTAGTTAATGCCATGAGAAAATCACCTATAAAAAATTAAATAAAATATAAGCATTGCTTATAAACGGTCGCCATTAATCAGGCAGGGGCGACAACCACTGCATGCTGTTGGACGTGTCGTGCCCGAACGAAATAGCGACCTTTTTTAGAGGGACGAACTCATGGCCTTTTTAAGCTGGCGAATGCTGCCGTGTGTCGTACGGCCTTCGATTCAAGAGGCTTTAACAGTTGTCGTACTGTAAGACGAGCCTGTGTACCTATATTAGCACAGCTTATAAATTAAAGGAAATTGATGATCTATTAAAAGACATCATTCGCCCGCAATAATCTATTAAAAGACATCATCTACTATAATGGGGGTGTGCTCTCCCACAAAAGCCCCCTCAATATTAAATGCCATGAACTCTCTAGCTTCATGCATACCCATACCCCGATCAACGAGGTTTTGTAGTATTTTCATGGTGGAATACACAACTACTGGGACTGCCTCCCTTTCAGACATCCCAATAATTGCATCGTCGAGACCATCCATGAAAAGAAGTCCAGGGAACTCCAATTCGAACGCTGCTTCTATTTCCTCGCGCATTAGCCGAAGTCCCCACGTAACCGTTTCATTTGGGCATCGGATAGTTTGTCAAAGTCAGCGTCCGTCATGGTGCTAATGTCGACGACATCGTTACCGCGCGTTGCTGCACTTTCGCCAGCCAATTTTGCAGGTTGTTTATTAGCAGCTTCTAGCTTTTGCTTCACATCCGTTGTGCGCTTTTTAGCTGTCGGCTTAGACTCAACCGCTTTTGGCTGTAACAACTCAGGCATGCTCGAAGCTAATGTCATACGAACTGCTTTACGCAGTGCGTCAGCTTGTGCCATACCTCTTTCTGCGTACATCCCCATGAGCTCGTTAGCATCTGCGATCATGTCCGCGTCAGCTTGGTCACTGTTGGAATCTAGCACCGGATATGAAGCCATCATGTCTGAAACGGCGACATCAAGATCTAACTGCTGCTTGGTTACATTCGTTGTATTGTGAATGTCCTTGCGCAGTTCTTTGGCCATTGAATCCCGTTCTGCACTGCGGATTTCTTTGCGCACTTTTTGTGCTTTATCCGTCTCACCATCGAGAACTGCATCCATGTATTCGGCTTCTTTACCATCAAAATCGAACTCTGGCTCTGGAGCTTCTTCAGGTTTTGAACGTTCCTCAAGCTTAGCAAGGCGGTCTTCAAGCTGCCGTCTACGAGCGATCTCTTCGTCCATGCGCGACTTGGGCACCATGTGCGACTTCTCATCCGATTTAGCGGCTACTTCTTCGACTTCTTCTTCGACTTCCTCGCCTTCTAGTCCAGCTTCGTCACCCTCTAGCTCAGATTCAACTTCTTCTTCGCCCTCGGCTGCTTCGGCTTCCTCTTCGGGCGCTTCCTCTTCGGCTTCTGCTTCATCAGCGACCTCAACTAAATGCGCAATAGCGGCATCTGTCGGATCAACTTCTTCTTCAGGAATATCGCCGCGATCTAAACTACTAGCGTCAAATTCTTCGCGACCATCTCCCCCTGCGAACTCGTCAAAGTTATTATCTTCAATACTGTCATCGTGCTCTAAATTGGCACTTATTTTTGATTTAGGCATTAGGGCCTCCGTTGGTTTAAATAAAACTACTTGGGTAATACATTTCCATCAGGGTTAGCGGGCTTTTGCCCTTGGGCACCAAGCCGCATTATTTCTGCTGCAATCTTGGTGGTTGATTGGGTTTCAGAAGCCTGCTCTTTTTGAGTTGCAGACAACTCAGCCAGTTGCATACGCACATCCAATTCTTGACGCTTCAGAGCCATGCGTGCTTCTAGTTCAGCCATCTCCTTCTCAGGCTGCGTATCTATATCGTTTGCTTTTGCTGCAGCAAGTTGCGCTTGGGCTTGCAAATGAGCCGCTTCTGATTGAAGCTTTTGCATCTCTAACTTCACCTGTTCCATCTGGATCTGCTGTTGCATCTGCGCCGCTTCTTGCTGCTCTGGCGATTGTTCAACACCTGTGATCATTCGGATACGTTTAGCAAGCTCAGCCTTACGCTGAAGATGTGAATACTCAATAATGGCGTCGTCAGGAATGGCAATGCCTACTTGGCGTAACTGCAATGCTTCTGCAAACTGCGACTCATCAAACGTGTCGCGTGCTGGCATAGAAGACACAACAACGTCGTATTCACCTAACGTCATGTCATTAACAACTTCGCCTTCGGGGGTCATTTGGTTTAGTACCAACTCTTCCCGAGGTTTCATTGGGTCATCGTCGTTAGTAATCTGAATCACGCGCTCTTCGGTATAGAACGATTGGATAAGGCACATGATGTTTTTAGCAACAAACACTCGCGACCGAGCGAGGTTATCTAAAGGAACCTGGATCTGAATCTGACCACGATTCTGCTTCGCCTGAATGGCAACACCTGACACCTCTGCACTGTCCTGACCAAGCATCGCGTCAGATACACCTGAAATCTCTTTGATGTTGTTGGCTGCTTTTTGACCAATGCGATCAAGACCCGTTGGGATCTGGTTTGGCTGGATCTTTGCTGGAGCAGCTGACCCACGGTTGTATTCCAATACTAGACCTGTCTGAGCGCCACGTTCTTGGAGATCATCTGATGTCATACCATTTAAGGAGCCCGTCTCAACAACCCAACCGCTGTTAGCAGTCGTGTTCACAATATGCAGTTCTTGTGAAGAGATCTTATTCAATTGCTCTTGAGGCGAGAGAAGGTTACGAACCATACCAAACGGTTTACCACGCCTGAAATACGGGAAGTAAGGCACGATCGTAAAGTCTTTGTACGGTGACCAATCATCGTGCAACACGACTTGGTCCGCAGTAATGGTCCAACGTACTTTCTTAACTAGCTTCTTGAGCATGCCAAGGCCGTACTCTTTAGCAAACATCTCAGTGCGCTCTTCGTCCCAGGATTCTGGAACTATGCGCATGTCCTTTGTTTTAGGGTCAACAAAGTGTGGAGTTAGTGTTAGTTTTCTATGCTGCCTTTCAACAACCCGAATGGCACGAACACTGTGCTTGTCATCAATGTTTCCGCCATTAAGAATGGCTTCCTCAACATCACCATATGTCGTATCGCGCATCTCCACCAAGTCCATTGAATCACGGCCTAAGTGCTCGCCGTTTTCAGCAATGATACGCAAGCGATCTGCTTTCTCTTGGCCATACTGTTGCTCAATGTCATCGACGCTTAGCCACTTGGTCTTTATGACTTCGTTCCATGTGGTGGGGTCGTAATCTTTAGCATCTGGATCAGGCAGAATATCTAACGGGTCTTCTGCTGTGATCTGTACCTCACCCTCAATGTGGTCGTCGAAATTCATACGGATGTCGAAGTAACCACGATCTTGGATGATGCCGTCAGCGAACACCTGACTCTCTAAATAGTCGTATTGGTTGTTGTCACTGATCTGCATGTAGAGTTTGGTGAGCACCGCAGCGACTTCATCTGAGGAGTTACGTCGAGGCTTAAACAATACGTCCGCACGTTTAGAGGACTGCTCCCCCAGTATGGTGTTGACGGTGCTCAAAATGGTATTGATGGTCAGGTGTGGGCGACCCTCGGAATCTAACTCGTCAATGTCTGTTTGTTCCCACTGCTCACCACGATAATAACGATCGCACTTGATCGCCATTTCTATATAGTCAGTGTGGCCCGCGTCTCTAGCCCGCGTATACCGGGCCCAGTTATTATCTACGATCTTAGTCTCTTCTAGAGGGTCGATCTTTTTTGACTTCTTGTACGCCATAGCTATGCACTCATCGCTGTTTTACTGCGGTTAGGGGCCATGAGACCGGGGAGCTTATCTCTCCAGGACTCTTCGATTATTCTTTGGTCTACAACGGTGGACATCTCGGACATCATTAATCCGATCCAAGCTAAACCGTCAACTTGGTCATCATGCACACCGTTAGGGAATCGCAACATCTCTGCCATTAATCCTGCATTCCATAGTTGGAACTTGGGGAAAAACACCATACCTTGTTGCATACGGCCCTGAATCGCACGGGCTCGAGCTTCTTTATCTCTGCGCCCCGTTTTCAGTTCCATCAAATACATTTCGTACAGACCACGCTCGGCGATCCGCTTCTTTAAAAAAGGTCCAAGGGCCATCTCAATGTGCCCCCGCTCGATGCCAACGATCGACGGTTGATATTCCTCATACACATCGAGGATTTTCTCGACTAACTCGTAACCGTCCCACTTACCTCGCTCAACGTGCATGACATACATCTTGTCTTCTTGGTCTACACCAACAACAACGCCCACCGAGAAATCGTTACGATCTGCTTTACCGATCGCAAGGTCCCATGCGCAATAGATTTTGAGCTTCTTATGTTCTAGAGCGTTGGTTTTGTAGTATTGGAACATTCCGATTTTGAAGTATTCACCTTCATCGGCCACGGGGTTTTGCTGATACAAAGCGGACCAATCACGGGGTCCTACAGCCTTCTGTATGCGCATCAATGCTTCAGAGCCATAACGGGCTGGATGCAACGGTTCGTGCTTCTTACGGTACTTCTCGTCTTCCTCAGCGATGGCTGGGTACTTGATCACTTCCCAGCTATCACCGCCGTCTTTCTCTTGCTCCAATAACCAGCCTGCAAGGTCGTCATCGTGCCAACGAGTTAGGATAACGAGGATGCCACCGCCCGGCGCGAGACGCGTATAGGCCGTTGAGGTATACCAGTCCTTTGCTGTTTGGCGAGCGGTCTCAGATTCTGCTTGCTCACGGTTTTTTACAGGATCGTCGATGACTAATATATGAGCGCCTTTACCGGTGATCGGTCCGCCCACGCCTGCTGCGACATAACCACCACCTTTGGTCGTTAGCCACTGCTCAGCGCCCTGCGATTCGGGATCTAATCGGGTTTCAAACAAGGACTGATACTGCTGATCACGCAAAAAGCCACGCACTTTGCGCGAGAATCCCATGGCCAACGAGCCAGAGTAGGAACACGCTATAAATTCGTGGTCTGGATAACGCCCAAGGTGCCATGCGGGGAAGGTTTTAGAGGCCAATTCACTCTTACCGTGGCGCGGTGGCATAAATAGCATTAATCGGGGGGATTTTTTAGCGTCAACATCTGCTGAAAATTTTTCTAGGCGCAGACAAATGTCTTTATGCACCCATCCTGGTATGTAGTTGTCGTTGAACCGCTGTACAAAGGGCAATAGGTGTCTCCGAGCCAGCTCACGCTTCGCTAGTTCTGCCTGTGCAGCCATCTTAGGGTCGAAAATACCATTCTCGTCCGTAAAATCTGGCTGTTTTCCTAAGTCTTGTTTTTCCAACGTGTCTCGTTCCGATTGTCTCAAACGTTTGTTGTGCAAAAGCTTGCCTTTGTGGGCGAGTTGGGCTTTTTGCTCTTCTTCTTTCTCTTTCAAATACTGCTTATGGCGCTTTGGGTCAGCGATAATTGCTTCAAAGGCACGGCGCTCACCGAAATTCTTACACTTTGAGCAAACGGTCGGCGCGCTATGGGCATCGAACAACGTGTGTGGTCTATCCTCGTTGCAAAAAGAGCACTTCTTAGTGTCCCTCTTCTCCATTGCTAGCCTCCACTTCTTCAAATACACCGTCGATCGTTGAATCAGGGTTAAAGTGTGTGTCACCTAGCCCTGCTAGCTTGAGTAAATCTGCATCTGTTGCGGCTTCTATGTGCCGCTCGGAATTTATATTCACACTAATCGTCTGTATCTTTTGTGGCTCGTAGAGGCCATGCATTTTTGCAATCTCTCTAAGTGCTGCGACTTCTTCTGTTGAGCTACCACTCTTTCTGTGGGCCTCAAAAAATAATTTAGTAATACTCTCCCGAGTGACCGCAATGCGATCGAACTCTTTCTCTCGGAAGTAGGTCAACGTGCGTTGTATCACTGCGTTGTTCACCAACTTGGATGAATTAGCCTGTGAATACCCTGCTTGTTTACCTGCCTCAGTGGTTGAATACCCTAGCAAGTAGTACCTAACAAACTGCTCTTGCTGTTTGGTCAACTTCGGCAGCACTTTATACCCTTCTTCAAAGGCATCTTCTGCAATTTCCATACTCTAACGGCCTATAAGCATCACTTCGGTCTAACGCCGAATTTATGTTGAAACAACTGCCAAGCGAAATACTCTACGTCTTCGTCTCGAGCAACATTTCTGCAGTAGTTGTACATCGTACAAACCACTCGCGTATTCTCGGGCGTGTAGCCCTTGTCGTTATCAATGCGATCAAGGCTCGGAGAAAATGGGTGCCTTGTGAATCGCTTGTCTTTGTCATAAACAAAACTTATACCGGTCATTGCGCAGCTGTGGTCTTGTGTTTCAAATCTGTCAAGCAACCACTCGACAGTTAAGGTGAACTCCAACGATTTTTTAATCGCTCTTTTTCGAGCACTACTGAACATCTGTTTAGGTCTGCCGGTGGCGCTGTAATAGCGTCGCTGCTGACTTAGGTTCTTCTGTATTCTGCGCTCTATAGGTTCCACACAACGACCATATAATATTAGCAGTGCTTATAATAACATATAAAAAAAATTAATTTACCTTTTTAGGTGGTCTATGGCCGCTGGGCGGGGGTTGGGTACTTTACCCACAGCGCCCCCCTTCCCCCGATTCCGATATTGGAACCTTGTTTGCATTTTGTGGGCTGGAACCTTGTCTCAGTAACCCCGTCTTCCGCTACGCGCCAGCCGTTCGGAGTCAGGGGTGAACTTAATCAAAGGAAATCGATATGAATATCAACATCAAAGAAACGCTTGCCAACCTCAAGGCTCTTACGTCACACGAGTTAAAGGTACTGCGCCATCAAGTCAAGGCCATGCCTTGGAGTTTTGAGTCCGCTACTGCGGGGACACTGATCCAAGTAGAGATAGAACGCAGAGCCGCCACACAAAACCCAGCGCTTTACGCAGCAAGCTGGGCCGTCATCGGTACTGCTGCTTACGTCAGCTACGACATAGCTGATTGGACTGTCGAGAATCTAGTCTAAGGAGAGACCCATGCTTACTAAACAGTACCTCAAACTTGCCTTGGCTTACCTAGTAGAAGCCTCACTCATACTTATCTCCCTGCTATTCATACTATGTCTTGTATACGCAGGAGGCGAAGCCCTTAAACAAGGGTTCATAGTCCCTGGACTTGGGTTAATTGTCATAGCCCTACTACCTTTAGCCTTGGTCAACGGCTTAAAAGACCTACACGACGAGATATCCATGACCCAAGGTCAAATAACCTTGATCAAACGTCAACGAGCCTCTCGCAGATAGAAGTGTGTGCCACTTACGAGCATGTGTGCCAACTGTGTGCCACCTACAATCCCAAAACCTGACACACACCTAACCCCTTGATCTTAGTACATAAATCCTAGTTCTAGGCCAATGTGTGTCATGTGTGCCACCTAAATCTAGCCACTTAGAAATATGAATACACTTATTTTAGTTATTACTTATTTTTTTGAACTTGTAAAAAACC
>ENA-OQVM01002181-OQVM01002181.1-marine-metagenome-genome-assembly--contig:-NODE-2181-length-23614-cov-4.397459_pt1 | contig 23614 bp, 19 predicted proteins | sample MGYA00237776_ERZ505498 | MGnify/ENA primary metagenome ERZ505498 (study PRJEB26159, sample SAMN06265151) | marine metagenome | isolation source: Helgoland LTER site | place: Germany:Helgoland, sampling... | reverse complement strand
GTTGAACCGGTAGGACTATTCCAGCCCGCGCGCAAAGCGCTCGGTCGTTCACCGGCTCGAAGCGATGCTTCTCGAAAACCCTGCTCACCTAGCTGGACTCACCATTTTATGGATTCTTATTAGCTTTATATGGGCTGGAGCGTCCGACCTCTTGGAAAGTGTCACTAAATGCTATTGCCGCAAAGTGCCACTACTGTAGTGTAAGCGCAGCCAAACACTATGCAGCTGTCAATGACGTGGAGCACAAGCTCTGGCCTGCCAACGTGACACTTACTGAGATCATTTACGGAGAATTCGATATGATCAAATCGCTCTTTACTCTAGCCCTGGCTCTGGGCCTTGCACTGACTATCGCGTGCTCGCCTAAAACCGAGGAGGTCTCGGCGCCGCCGGCAGCCGATACTGCTAGCGGGCCCAACCTTGCCGCCATTCACGCCAACGACGCAGGCGAAAAGATTGCAGTGACCCTTGAAAACTACGAAGTCGCCGAGAGCGACCTTGCGTTCTACAACATCACCAAACTCGTAGGAATGAATAACTTTTTTCACTTCCCCACCGGAACATTCGACCTAGACAACCAAACCGTCGTGAGAATGAACCGAGACACCTATTACAGCGGCGCCATTATCGACACAACACAGGGCGCTACCTTAACTATCCCCGAAACGAATGGGCGCTACCTCTCAGTGATGGTGGTACAGAACGACCATTACATCGATCAGGTATTTTTGGAGCCCGGCACTCACGACATCACCAGTGAAACGGAGTTTGCGATGGTGGCAATGCGCATCCGCTCCAACCAGAGCGACCCAAACGATGATGCAGCGATCGCTGCACTGCGCGCTGGCGTAAAACTCGAAGTGGGTGGCAACGGCGCACACGTGAGACCCAATTACAATATGGAAGAGCTGGTCGCATTGCGCGATGAGCTAACCGTCGAGGGCACCAAGCTGGGAAGTCTGATGGGAATGCAAGGCGCGCACGGTACGATCGAGCCGACAATGCATTTGTATGGCACTGCTATCGGCTGGGGGCTTTTACCCGATGCCCAGGCGCAGTACTTGGGCTCTCCCAAGTTCAACAACGACGGCTGCTACATGGCCTCCTACTCCGCCCCGCCTTTCAAAGATCCCGGGTTTTTCTCGATCACCATTTATGACGCAGACGGTTGGATATACAGCGAAGACGGCATCCTGAATGAGTACAATATGAGCTTGAACGAGGACGGCTCTTTTGATGCCCACTTTGGTGATTGTGGCAACGTCGACAACCATCTCCCGACCGTTGAGGGCTGGAACTACATTCTTCGCATCTACGAGCCTAAACTGGAAGAGCTACAGGATTTCCGTCTCCCCGAAATGAAGAAGATCAGCTGACCATCCCGGCTGAGCACGTGGGCACCCAGTAGTGGAGAAGCCTATCTATCGCCTTTTGTAGTCGTCATGCATGGGCTTGGAAACCCCTCTTGAGTTAGGGGCTATCAGCGCCCCTGACGTCTGGGCTACCCAAAGAGATCTTCATTGCTGGGGGGCGACTCTGGACTACTGGTAGAAACCGGTAACGTCAGCCCGATATCGTCTTCACTGGGACGGTTTACCCGCGTGCTCACCTCATGGCAATGCACCCGATGCGTCACAGCACTGGCAAACAAATCATGGCCTTGCAGCCAGTGTTCAACGCCCCGCGCCTCCAACAGCACCGGCTGACGATGGTGAATGGGCGCAACTGTCTCCAACGCACTTCGGGTCACAACTGCGCAACCGCTGCTGTCGTTGTAGAGGCCGGCAAAAAACAACAGCTCGCCTTCGATGTGGTGATACCAAGGCCGCTTTTTCCCCTCTACGCGCTGCCATTCATACCAACCGTCTGCCAACAGCACGCAGCGCCGGGCGCGACGAAAAGCCGGTTTTTCACGCAGGGTTTCACTGCGGGCGTTACTCAGATGCATAGGCTTTTTGGCCCAAGGAGGGGAAAAGTCCCAAGGCATGTTGCGATACTCGCCCTGTTCATCTCGCGTTAATACCGATGAACCCGGCGCAATATTAAAGCGATCAGCCGTCTGTAACCCAGGAGCATTTAGCTCGGGTCGCTGGGTAACACTGAGGGTGTAACGTCCGCACATTGGCAGATGATACCGATTAGCCGGCTGAATCTCGATTGTTACTCATCTTGCAACACCATGCGAGGGAGCCCAATAATAAAAAAACGCCAAGACTTACGCCCGTATTACCGGTGCAAGTCTTGGGAGGTTCTACTATCGATTATTGATGCCCCGCAGCAACCGCAGCTTATTCAAGGGCTGTTTTGCTCAGTTAAACGTTTCGCCTGCGGCTATTTTATCGGCGACAATTTTTGGCGCTTTGAACCGTTCTCCGTAAACCGCCGCGAGCTCGTCGCATCGGCTGGAGAATCGTGCCAGACCGTAGGTATTCACGAATTGGAGCAACCCGCCCGTCCATGCTGGGGCACCGATACCCATGATCGAGCCAATATTGCCATCGGCGACCGTGCGTAAAACGCCTTCCTCAAGACAGCGTAAAGCTTCGATCACCTGACGAAACAGTAAACGATCTTTGGCATCGTCAACCGGGATATTGACATCAGACTTGTAATAGATATCGAGCAGCGGAGGCCAAATGGCTTTTGTGCCATCTTCAGCGTATTCATAAAAACCGCCGCCGTGATGGCGACCGCCACGACCGTGCTCACCAATCATGGTATTCACAACGTCACGGGCGACAGCCCCATCTCTAGCGCTGGTATCGATACCCATTTCCTCCCAGGTCTCCTGGGCCTTGCGGGAGAGTTCTAAACTCACCTCGTCATAAACCGCGAGGGGGCCTACGGGCATGCCAATGGCTTTCCCTAAGTTATCGACCTTCACCGGGTGCATCCCTTCACTTAACAGACGAACGCCCTCGTCAATGAAGGTACCGAAGGTTCGCGAAGTGAAGAAGCCCAGTGAGTCGTTGACCACAATCGGGGTTTTACGAATTTGCAGGGCGTAATCGAAGGCCTTCGCCAATGCGACATCGCCGGTGTTTTCTCCCATGATAATTTCAACCAGGGGCATTTTGTCGACGGGAGAAAAGAAGTGCACACCGATAAAGTTACTGGCATCCCTACTCGCTTCAGACAACTGAGTGATCGGCAGCGTTGACGTATTCGAGCCCCAAACACCACCCTCTGCAAGGTAGCCTTCTAACTCTTGGGTAATCTTGTGCTTAAGCTTAATATTTTCGAAAACCGCTTCGATGATTAAGTCACAACCTTGCAGGTCTTCGTTAGCGGCCGTTGGTTTGATCAACGCGAGAATGCCCTGGGCTTTCTCCTCAGTCATGCGGCCTTTGCTGACTCGCTTGGCCAATAGTTTTTCAGAGTAGGCTTTGCCTTTATCGGCAGCTTCCTGAGAGATATCTTTGAGGATAACTTCAATGCCTGCCATGGCTGAGACGTAGGCGATACCCTGCCCCATCATGCCTGCACCCAGAATGCCGACTTTACGCGTTTTCTGGGGTTCAACGTCTTTAGGCCGAGAAGCACCGCCGCTGATTTGATTCATTTGGAAGAAGAACGTGTTGATCATGTTCTTGGCAACAGGTGTGCAAGCCAGGTAAGTGAGACCACGACTTTCAATGCGCATAGCGGTTTCAAAATCAACCCGCAGCGCCGCTACGGCGATATCTAAAATTTTCGCCGGTGCCGGTAGCAGCCCGCGTGTTTTTTGCTGCAGCATAGCGGCTGCCGCCGGTAGCATTTGAGCTACGGCCGGGTGATTAACGCCGCCGCCGGGTATTTTGTAGCCCTTGGTATCCCAAGGTTGCGTACTCGCAGCCTCGTCGTCTTTATGGGCCTTTACCCAAGCCTTTGCCGCTGGCAGCAATTCATCGAGGGTAGCAACGGTCGCATCGATCAACCCTGAAGCCTGAGCCTTTGCAGGTGCAACCCGCTTGCCCTCTAAAATATATTCGTTAGAGGCCATCAAACCCATTAAGTAGATTGCCTTCACGACGCCACCGCCCCCGGGAAGCAGGCCTAAAGTAACCTCGGGGAATCCTAGCTGCACCGATTTATCGTCCCAAGCCACACGATGGTTACAGGCGAGTGCCAGTTCCAAGCCACCTCCCAATGCTGCGCCATTAATTGCCGCCGCTACCGGGACCGGTAATTTTTCCAAACGTCGCATGACTGCCTTGGTAGCCTCAACGCCATGGAAAAACTCTTCGGCCGAGTCTTCGGTCACTTGGCAGAGCATGTTCAAATCACCACCGGCGAAGAAAGTCTTCTTCGCTGAGGTGAGAACCACCCCCGTCAGTCCCTCTTCCCCCTCGAGCTTGTCAGCAGTGTCGCTGAGCAAGGGCAGAAACGCGTCACTCATTGAGTTGACGGGTCCATCCATGTCCATAGTGATGGTGACGATACCGTCCGCGTCTTTTTCGTAATTAAATCCAGTCATGATAGTGATGTCCTTATCTTTGGCTTAAACGCGCTCGATGATGGTTGAAATGCCCATGCCGCCACCCACACACAGCGACAACATGGCGCGCTTGGCATCTCGGCGCTCGAGTTCGTCAAGCATGGTGCTGACAAGGCAGCCACCTGTGGCGCCTAACGGGTGCCCCATAGCGATGGAGCCGCCATTTACGTTCGTCACCTCTGGGTCTAAATCCAGATCTTGCATGTAGCGCAACACGACCGATGCAAACGCTTCGTTAATTTCCCACAGGTCGATGTCTGCTTTGGTCATTCCCGCCTTCTTCAGGCATTTGATGGCTGCTGGCCCAGGTCCGGTCAACATAATGATGGGGTCGGTGGCGAGTACCGCTGTTGCCACAATTCGTCCTCTTGGCTTGAGGCCCAAATCTTTCGCCGCACGCTCACTGCCAATCAGGACCGCTGAGGAGCCATCGACAATACCCGAAGAGTTACCCGGAGTATGAACGTGGTTAATCCGATCTAGCTCTGAGTATTTGTTCATGATGATGTCGTCGAAACCTAAGCCGCCGTGCATCTCGAAAGAGGCCTTTAGCTTGGCCAAGCCTTCCATGGTTGTCTGGGGCTTAATGAAATCGTCGCGCTCAAGAATTGTAATGCCGCATTCGTCTTTTACAGGAATGACAGACCCATCAAACCAGCCGCTGTCTCGTGCGTGGGTTGCACGCTGCTGAGATTGCAGGGCATAGGCATCCACGTCCTCACGAGACCAGCCTGCGAGTGTCGCAATAGTGTCGGCACCTATACCTTGAGGCACAAAACCGGTTTTCATAGAAAAGCCCGGATCCGAACCCATGGCGCCGCCGTTGGAGCCCATAGGTACCCGAGACATACACTCAATTCCACCGGCAACCACCAGGTCTTCCCAGCCAGAGGCCACTTTTTGCGCTGCAATATTGACCGCTTCTAAACCTGAAGCGCAAAACCGATCGAGCTGAACTCCAGCCACCGATTCATCCCACTCAGCATTTTGAACAATCATTTTGGCAACGTCGGAACCTTGTTCGCCGATGGGTGTCACACAACCCATCACTACATCGTCCACATAAGAGGTATCGAGGTCTTGTCGAGACTGCAGGGCGCGCAATAAACCACCACCTAAATCGACCGGCTTTACTTCGTGCAAGGTGCCGTCTTTCTTGCCCTTGCTGCGTGGGGTGCGAACAGCGTCGTAAATGTATGCAGTTGTAGTCATGATTTCTCCGTTGGGATACACATGGAATTTATGTATGGCAGCTGTGATTTACCAGTACTCGCAGCACACCAAAAAACTGGCGGGTAGAAAAACATACTCCAAGTTCAAACTCAAGTACATCACCAGAAATGAGGGGTAGGTAGACACGGCTGTTAGGACGCTGAAAAAGACCACTTAGGCCTGCATTTCTCTCGCCACGACCCGTGTCATGCCAGTCGATGACTGGGCAATAAGCGTCGTGCTAGGCTAGTTTTTTGACCAGCCGCCAAAATAATACCGACAACGTAATAATCGCCAACATGGGGTCAATCAACAAGGGCAAGACACTCTTAAATACACCCACTTATGCAGGGGTGGCTGAAGATTTCGACCACACCTACAGAGCCCAACTTTTATTACCTGTCGATATATGGGTCGCTGCCCACGCCAGTCAGTATCAGCGCGACCAAAAATATACGCCCGGACAAGCTTACTCAGCAAGCACATTGGTCGACCCTGAGGGCTACATCAACGCCGTATTAGAGCTACAACGCACCTTCATACAACAGTTGCTTGAGGAAGCGCGGACCCCGTAGTGCTACCGCACAGCGGAAACGTGAATTTCTAGAGGCATCATCAGGGCGACTCATCGATGGGGGTTTTCCGTGACTGCCCACGTTTTCGATAGCAGCGCTTCCCAAAAAAAACACCCTAAAACAACATGATTCAAACTTAAATTTTTTAACACAAAGCCCTAGCATAATTATTTATTGGCTCTACACTCAAGTCACCGTATTACGCGGTACTTGATGACTCCTGATAAATTGAATCTCACAATATAAGGACAACAATCATGCGCTACCTGTCTCTACTATTCGTTGCGTTTTTCGCAAGCGCTGCGGCAACCGCACAAGAAGCTGAAATGCGATCAGAATTTGTTTACTGCTCGCTCAATCCAGAAAAAACGATGGCCGACGTCAAGGCACAAAGCCAACGCTACGGCGAATTTTCTAAAGCCCAAGGCACCAAGTACGCCCAAGCTGTCATGACCCCCATGCACAGTGGAGACACCAGCAGCTACGATTACATTCTCTGGGGAACCTGGCCCGATGGCGAAGCCATGTACAACGAATGGGGTTCGTATGCCAACGAATATTCTGATTGGCTAAAGGAAAATTCAGAAGGCGAACCTGCCGGGCCTGCATCGAGTTGCAAACGATCGGTTGCCACCATTGACAGCCTTGTCAGCCGCGTGTCGATTCCGGCAGAAGAGCGTGACGCCAAGCGCCCCGTTCAGTTCACCCGTTGCTCGCTCAAAGACGGCGTGTCTATAGACCAGGTCTATGCTCAAGCAGCGGCTAATAAAGAAGTTATGGAAGAAGGCGGTTTCAAAGGCTGGGCCATTAGCTATCTGTTTCCCTACATGGGGTTCGATGGCAAGCAAGAATACGACTTCATGCAGGTTAACTACTGGTACTCTTTTGATTCCAGAGCCCATATGGCAGTTAACTGGCTAGACTTTGTTGCAGAGAACCCTTCACTTGAAGGTGATATGAGTCTCCTCGTCAGCTGCGAGGGATCCAACTCCTTTGTCTATGAGTCGACCTTTAACAACCTTTAAAAACCCAGCGGGATGCTCATTATCAATGGGCATCCCGCACATCAGCTCAGAGGCGTCACGGTGTCACTGAGATCCCGAGTAATTACCTCACGAATCTGAGCCTGCACTTCTTGATAAAAATGACGTGTGGGTGCATTGCGGCGATATAAAAAGGCATGCTCTCGAAACAATCGTCCACCCTGCAAAGGCTGGACACGTAACTCCTCAGGTCTGTGGATCTCGCTGCGCACGTACAGAGCCGGTAAAAAAGCGAGGCCCATGCCCATGACCACCATCTGACGCAGTGTATCGAGGCTGGTGCCCTCGTAATCGGTATTCAAACGCGCTCCCGTGCGCTCACAAATGCGCTCCACCTCACGACGTAACGTGTGACCCTTCTCAACCGCGAGAATCTCAAGACCACTCAAATCACTCTCTGCCACATTGCTATGGGGTGCCACATCCATGTCGACTGGACTTGCTAAATATAGCGGTTCTCGAAACAGCGGTTCTCTAACAATCGTGTCGGGCACCGAGGAAATAGGCCCTATCACAATGTCAAAACGCCCTTCCTCCAAGCCCTTGAGCAACATGTCAGGCACTTCCTCGCGAACGTGCAGGCGCAGTTGCTGAAATCGCTGATGCAGTGTGGGCAGTAAGCTCGGCAACAGGTAGGGACCCAGTGTTTGCGGTACACCAAGACGGTAGGTCGAATGGCTGTGGTTACCAATAAGGTGCGCACTTTCCACCATATTGCGCCACTGGGAGAGCAGCGATAACGCCTCAGGCAAGAGATCCCTACCCACGGGTGTTAACAATGTGGCGTTTCGGGTGCGTTCAAACAACACCACACCCAAAATATCCTCTAACGCACGCAGTTGAACCGTCAGTGTCGGTTGGGTGACTCCCAGCCGCTGCGCGGCTTGGCGCAGTGAGCCGGCATCGGCAACTTCGGCGAAGTACTCCAACTGCCGTAATGACGCCATGATTCGATTACCTCCATTTCAAAACTTTAAATACCTGATGCACGGGTCTGCGCCGGTCAATAAACGGCAATGTTGACGCGCGGTCCTTGTACAGAAAGCGCTGATTGCGCCTCATTTACCGACTAAGCTTTTTATACCATCGATAAACAATCGTTATATAGATAAAAACTATCACTAAATACCAAAACCTTTGATATACCATTGCACGTACATTACGCATCTTTCTTCAACTGGTATTTGACATGCGCGCTGCATACACCTTCGACCTCAAACATCTGCGAGGCGATATTTACGGCGGACTCACGGCGGGTGTCGTCGCCATTCCGCTAGCATTGGCCTTTGGCGTGGCTTCCGGGCTGGGCCCCATGGCGGGCATGTATGGTGCCATTATTGTGGGTTTCTTTGCCGCTTGGCTGGGCGGCACACCCACCAATGTCTCTGGCCCAACAGGGCCCATGGTGGTAGTACTCGCGGGCTTATTTGCCAGTCTTTCCGGTGATGTAGGGCTTATCCTCACGGCGGTGGTGCTGGCCGGAGTTTTCCAGATTATTTTTGGCCTCATCAAGCTGGGGGACTTTATTGGACTCGTGCCCTACCCCGTGGTTTCCGGATTCATGAGTGGTATTGGGGTGATCATTATCATCTTGCAGCTCGATGCTACCTTGGGGCACATGGCTCCCGCAGGCACCATTTCCGCGCTGCAATATCTGCCGACAGCACTAACCGATATCAATATGTCGGCATTGGCAGTGGCCATGGTGACTCTCATCGTTGTTTACGGTTGGCCAACAACCTGGGGAAAATACCTCCCCGCAGCCCTCGCCGCACTGACCGCTGGCACACTCGTCTCCTTGTTTTTGAGCGGCATCCCGGTGCTTGGTGAGATTCCCAGCGGACTGCCCAGCTTCCATATGCCCATTTTCGAACAAAGCGCCATGATGCTGGTGATCGAGGCGGCTTTTATCCTCGCCGTGTTGGGCGCCATCGATAGCCTTCTCACCTCACTGGTTGCAGACAACATGACCCGAACTCGCCATGACTCCAATCAGGAGCTGATTGGTCAGGGCATCGGCAATACCGTAGCCGGCTTGTTTGGTGGCATTGCAGGCGCGGGCGCCACCATGCGAACCGTGGTCAATATTCGCTCGGGGGGACACACCAAAATATCCGGCATGATTCACTCCGTCGTTCTTGCCGCCGTCGTCTTGGGCCTGGGGCCCATCGCCGCCCACATTCCCCACGCCGCACTGGCGGGTGTATTGATTAAGGTGGGGCTAGATATTATTGATTTTAGCTACCTGCGCAATGCGCATCGCGGTCCACGCTGGGATTTGGCTCTCATGGCCTTGGTGCTGGGTTTGACCGTGCTGGTCGATTTAATTACGGCTGTCGGAGCCGGTGTTGTCTTGGCAGCGTTGGCCTATGTCAAACAGGTGGCGAAAGCACAGCTTGATGACCTGCAATCGCGACCACTCACCGCAACAACCGAAGAGGAGCGAGATTTAGTAGAAGCCCTCAAGGATCGGGTGACAGTCTTTGAATTTGGAGGTCCGCTGAGCTTTGGCGCTGCTGCGGACGTGGGCCACCATGTTAGAGAACGCTATCGGGATGGTATGCACGCCATCATTCTCGATTTTTGCCGAGTGCCTTTTATCGATGTTTCCGCAGTGCGTGCGGTAGAAACTATCGCCTGCGATGCGGAGCGCGCTGGGAAGAAAATTTTTATTACAGGAATGAACGATGAAATCGCCAAGACCATGAAAGGATTGGGAGCTGACTGCTGCCTTGATTTGGACGCTGCCCGCCACACCGATCGTATTGCACTGCTGCGAATCTTACACGATGAATACACCAACAAACTTGAGGGCCGTTAAGCTGAAACCTAACGCTAAAATTCCCGATTAAGTTCATTAGCCCAAACAATCAGAACAGGGTTGCCTGACAACCCTAAAACCCCACGAGGAGAGTAAAGTAATGACCGAGCAAGACATTGTGCAATTATTTGCCAATTGGAACGCAGCACTGCAAACCGGTGATCCCGATCAGGTGACCGCGCTGTATGCCAAAGATGCCATCCTGCTACCAACAGTTTCTAATCAGGTTCGCCACAATCATGCCGAAATCAGAGATTACTTTGTCAACTTTTTGAGCAAGCAACCTCAGGGCGTTATCGATGAGGCCAACACGAGGCATCTGGCAGAGGATTTAGTCAGCAATGCCGGGGTGTACACCTTTACCTTTGGCGACGGTAGCGCCGTCACCGCCCGCTTTAGCTACCTCTATCGGCAGATCGACGGCGACTGGAAAATTCTAGAGCACCACAGCTCGGCAATGCCCGAGGGCTGATTGGCCAAAGGCATTTTGGCATCAGTGTCGTTGCTGTTGCACTCAAAGAAAAACCCGCTTAACGGCGGGTTTTTTTGTAATACACCACCGTTCAACCCGAACCGTGCAACTCATCGATCATGTGGTGAGCAGCGTCACGTATTATCTGGGTATCGGTTCCAAGCAAGGTCACGTGCCCCACTTTACGTCCCTTTCTCAACCCTTTGCCATACGTTTGAATCAGGCTGCGCACGCCGCCCTCGGGTAACGTTGCCGGGAATTTATCGTCGAGGAGATTAACCATCGCCGCTGCACCCGAAAATGGCACCTCGCGAACCTCGCCGCCCAACGTGCAAACAACATGCTGGGTAAACTGATCAGCACCCACAGCGCCAATCGTCCAATGCCCCGTATTGTGAACCCGAGGCGCTATTTCATTCACTATGAGACGGCCCTCGGTAATAAAGAACTCTATAGCCAGCACACCCACATAATCCATAGCCGTTACAAGCGCGTGCGCGTAATCTGTCGCTTGCGCGGTCATCGCATCAGTCACATTAGCAGGCACCAAACTGCCAATGAGAATGCCATCACGCATGACGTTTTCAGTCATTGGATAAGTCACCATCGATCCATAACTGTCTCTAGCCACTACAATCGCCAACTCACGTTCAATAGCAATCTCAGCTTCGGCAATAACCGGAAAGCCATCCTTGGGAATGTCCGCACAATCTTCAGGTGAGGTCACACGCCACTGACCGCCACCGTCATAGCCACCCAGAGTCCGCTTACAGCGCAGGGCACTTTGCGGTGCCGCAGCCATGCCCGAGAGCAGCTCCTGAGTATTGGTCGCACAAAACCAGGGCGATGTTGGAATTTTCAGGGAATCAAGCATCGCTTTCTGGGTATCGCGCTCACGCAGAACCACCAGTGCTTCATAGCGCGGAGCCAGACCAACGGTATCTCGAACGCGCTGCAAAATCGCATCATCGATACTCTCGCGCTCAACGGTCACTGCGTCACACACCTTCAAAAATGCTTCCAACTCTGAAGCTTCAAAGATGGGGCCCAGTCCCTGCACGACAGGTATTTCATCAAGACATAAAAAAGCGACCGACATGCCTTGGCGATTGGCCGCCTCTCCCAACATCTGACTGAGCTGGCCACAACCAATGATCCCAAGGCGCGTTTTCAATCCGTCGCTTCCTCTGGAACAGACGCTGTTTGTTCTTCTCGAAAACGATCGAGCGCTGCCGCAATCGTCGAGTCATTGTTGGCTAGCATGGCCGCAGCGAACAACGCTGCATTGGCTGCACCGGGCTGTCCAATCGCAAAGGTGGCCACAGGCACGCCTTTCGGCATTTGGGCAATCGAGAGCATGGCGTCGGCACCATTGAGAACGGTAGCAGCGACAGGCACGCCCAACACCGGCAGCGGCGTCATAGCGGCACACATGCCCGGTAAATGGGCAGCACCACCGGCGCCCGCGATAATCGCTTTTAAGCCACGGCCTTTTGCTTCCCGCGCATAAGCGTAGAGGCGATCTGGTGTTCTGTGTGCTGAAACGACCTTGGCTTCGTAAGGAATACCCAGCGCGTCGAGCATGTCAGCCGCCGCAGCCATCACACTCCAATCGGAGCGTGAACCCATAATAATGCCCACCGAAATATCCATGACGCTTGTCCTCGCCCGCTACTCCGACCTTTCGGACCAGCTCTGCAATGAAAAGCGGGGCAGTATACCCCAAGAACTAGGGCGCATCATCTGGCACTGTCTCACGCCCATAGCCGTTCTTCAGGTCAAAGAATCCATAAACCCACCCCTCCGTCAACGCTCGCTGGCCTTGGGATCAGGGGGTGTAATAACAAGACAATGGTGAGTGGCTGAGAGCGGAACTCCAAAGCCAGGACGCTTTACTGGAGTCTTCCGGTTGATATAGCGATACTACTTAACTATGTCACTAACTAAGTCACTAACTAAGTCACTAACTAAGTCACTTCGGCACTGTGCGCAGTAACGCTCTGCTTGCACAAGCCACCCAAGACTGGAGCTTTAAATGGGCGCACTTGCAGGACTCAAAATTCTCGATCTGACCAGCATGGTGTCAGGTCCGGTCGCCGCGATGATACTGGCAGACCAAGGGGCACGGGTTATCAAGGTAGAACCGACTGCCGGGGAGCAGATGCGGCATATTGGCTCCAAACACAACGACGTGACGCCGGCGTTTTTCTCCTGCAACCGAGGCAAAGAGTCGATTGCCCTCGACCTAAAATCAGAGGCCGGCAAGGAAATCTTACTGAAACTTGCCAAAGATGCCGATGTGTTTATTCAAAACTTTCGCCCGGGCGCTATCGACCGCATGGGCTTTGGCGAAGAGGTACTTCGCAACCTCAACGATCGGCTCATTTACGTGTCTATTAGCGGTTTTGGCGAACAGGGGCCCTATGCCGATAAACGGGTTTATGACCCCATTGTTCAAGCGCTATCGGGCGCAACAGATATTCAGGCCGATCGCGTATCGGGCAAGCCCAATATGTTTCGCATCATTTTGGCCGACAAGGTCACCGCGCTGACCGCAGCACAGGCCATCAGCTCGGCCTTGTATGCCCGGGAGCAAAGCGGACGCGGGCAACACATTCGACTTTCCATGCTAGACACCATGCTGTCGTTCTTTTGGCCAGAGGGCATGGGCGGCCTCACCTATGCCGAACGGGAGTTTGATCCCAAGCAAGCCGGCGGCGCCATGGACCTGATCTATGAAACTCAAGATCGCTACATCACGGCGGGGGTTATCTCTGATAAAGAGTGGCTGGGTATGTGCCGAGCTTTGGGTCGAGAAGATTGGATAGAAGATGAGCGATTTATCAGTGCTTCTGCACGGTTTAAAAACGTGGGCGAGCGTAAGACGCTGACCGCCGCCGAAATTTGCAAATGGTCCAGCGCTGAGATTTTGCAAAGGTTTGAAGAAGAAGGCGTGCCCTGTGCTCCCCTACTCGATCGAACAGAGTTGCTCGAGCATGAGCAAATTAATGCCAACGGTTCCATTACACGTGTAGATTATGCAGGTTTTGGTGAGGTTCGGCAGGCGCGCCCAGCCGCGCAATTCAGCGAAACGCCCAGTCATATCGCGGGTCCTGGCCCCAAGCTCGGTCAGCACGGAGTCAGCCTTTTGGCTGAGCTGGGCTTTAGCCCAGAGGAAATAGATGCGCTACTTCGTGATAAGACCGTGACGGTTGGGTGAAGCCTGAAGACATTGAGGAGAACATTGTGAAAAAAGTGTGTTTAGTCATCGGCGCAGGTGCGGGCATCGGCGGCAGTGTTGGCAGTCGATTTGCCAAGGAGGGCTATCACGCCGCGTTGTGCCGACGCAGTGATGCGCGTGGCCTGCAAACGCTGGTCAATCGAATTGAGGAAGAAGGTGGATCTGCCACAGGGCATTTACTCAACGCGGTCGAAGACGACGCTATAGAAAACCTCGTGACAGAGGTTGAAAAAATAGGGCCCATCCACACCGTGCTCTTTAATCTTGGCGCACAGATTGGCAATAGATCTCTGGAGACCACAACCCTAAAAAACTTTGAGCTGGGCTGGAAAATGGCGTGCTTTGGCTTATTTAGATTAGCCAAGGTTGTTATTCCGGCCATGGAATCTCGAGGCGGCGGCACGCTATTAGTGACATCGGCGACGGCGGCGGTACGCGGCAACGCCGGACAACACTCACATGCTGCTGCAATGGGAGGGCGACGAATGCTCTGCCAAACCTTAAATGCCGAATATGCCTCTCGGGGCATTCATGTCGCCCATGTCATTATTGACGGTGCGGTGGATGCACCCGATACCCTGGGAAAGATGTTGGGACAAACGCAATTTAACGCTTTACGAGAGGCCCGAGGTGGCGATAAAGACGGTCTGCTCCTGCCAGAAAAGATAGCAGAAACCTATTTTCATCTCGCACATCAGCACCGTTCCGCCTGGACCCACGAGCTAGACCTGCGCGCGCACTCGGATCTGGCCTGGTGGAACCATGAGGGTTAGCCACCTTTGATACCCTAGCCGGTGACAAGCCGATATCTCGTCACTGCGCGCCCAACAATAACAAGGAGACCTTTATGCCGTTAACCGTTATTCCCAGCCAGGCGTCATGCGGCGCCTCTATCACTGGCGTCGATTTGACCCAGGCCGTGTCTGAGGACTTAATCGCCGAAATCCGTGATCATTGGCTGGAGCACAAGGTTGTCGCCTTCCCCAATCAGCCACTCACCCCCGAACATCTTGAGCGCGTCAGCCAGTACTTTGGTGAGGTCGGTGAGGATCCGTTTTTTGGACATATCGATGGCTACCCCAATATCTGCGCTATTCAGCGCAAGGCCGATGAGACCACCTCCATTTTTGCTGAGAACTTTCATAGCGATTGGAGTTTTATGGCAATTCCTCCAGCCGGCACGATGCTCTTTGGTATCACCATCCCACCCCATGGCGGGGATACGCTGTTCGCTGATCAAGTGAAAGCCTTTGAGGAAATGCCCGACGCACTCAGAACGCGTGTAGAACACCTTACTGCCATTCACTCGGCAGCCTTGGGCTATGCCCCAGATGGCGCCTACGGCGATGAAGATCAGAGCAGTGGCCGCAGCATGACCATAAAACCCAGCGAGAAAGCCCGTGAGACTTGTACCCACCCCTTGATAAGAACACACCGGGAAACCGGGAAAAAAGCCCTATTTTCGTCGGCCGCCTACATCCAAAGCTTTGCCGATATGGAGCTTGAAGAAGCACAAAATTTGCTCATGGAGCTGTACGTGTATCAAACCCAAGAGCAGTTTCTTTATCGCCATAAATGGCAGGCCAACATGCTCGTCATGTGGGATAACCGAGCGCTACTGCACGCCGCGACCGGCGGCTATGACGGCCATGATCGCCTGCTACACCGAATCACCATTGCCGATAGCGCGTGGTAACGCCCCTGCTATTACCCCTTAACGTGAGCCAGCGCCACGGCCATGTTATTTTTTAGCAGCAGCTCCTGAGTAATGTAAAACACCGTTGTCCCCGAGTTTAGAAAGCGGAAAAACCATGGCCATTGAAACACTGCAAGTTTTAGTCTTCTTCGGAATTACCGCTCTGATTGCCGGTCTCACGTGGCGCCGCTGTGCGCAGGACACCGCTCACCTCAGCTCAACAACATCGACACGAGACGATGTCTTTCTCGCTGGTCGCGGGCTCAGTTGGGTTGTCGTAGCAGGCTCTATCACGCTGACCAACCTCAGCACCGATCAGCTGGTTGGCATGAACGGCAATCAAATGGCGCTGCTGGCTTGGTGGGAATTATCCGCCGTGGTCGGTCTTATTATTCTCGCGAAAGTTATTCTGCCGGTTTACTACCGTTATCAGTGCACGACCACCACCGAGCTTTTGGAAAAGCGTTACAACGACTATCGCATTCGCGCCCTCATTGGGCTGCTGTTTCTGCTGGGCAATTTGTTTATTTTTATTCCTGCCATGCTCTACAGCGGCGCGCTTTTTATGCAAACCCTATTCAACGTTGAGCTGCCTCTCATTGTTATAGCAACCGCTTTCGCCGTTGTGGGCGCTGCTTATGCCGTTCTGGGAGGCCTGCGAGCGGTCGCCATATCGGACGCTTATAGCGGCGTACTGTTGTTGTCGCTGGGCATGGTTGTGGTTTTTTTAGCCCTCGCAGCGATTGATTTTGATTTTTCTGGCATCCCCGCCGATCGATTAACCCTGATCGGCAGCAATGATTCACCGATCCCCTGGCATACCCTGTTAACGGGCATGTTGTTTATTCAAATCTTCTACTGGGGCACCAACCAAACGATCACTCAACGCGCCATGGCTTCGCCTACGGCTGAAGAGGGCCAAAAAGGGGTGCTCGCTGCAGCGGCCATCCGGCTGTTGATTATTCCTCCTATGGTCGTCATTCCTGGCATTGTCTCGTTCAAGCTGTACGGCGATATTGGCGACGCGGCTTTCGGTAGGGTTGTCGGTGACGTACTGCCCCTATGGTTGTCGGGGGCCTTTGCCGCTGCCATTGCCGCTGCCGTACTCACCAGCGTTAACAGTGTTTTGAACTCCTCCACCGCCCTCTACGTTTGTGATATTCACGAACGCTTCATCGCGCCCGAACCCGATCTGCGGCGGCTCAATCTGATCATTACCATGAGCTTTGTACTCATCGGTCTGGCCATGGTGCCCATTTATGCTCAGGCCGACAGCATTATTAATTTGGTACAGGAACTCTATGGCTTGCTCAGCATGCCCATACTGTCTGCCTTTATTGTCGGGCTCTTATTTCGCGGGGTATCTGCCGGGGCTGCCATTGTTGCCGTGGTACTGGGCGTTCTGCTGTACGGATTTTTCTCCTTTGTTTGGGCGCCCTTCCACTACATTCACATGATGTTTATCACCGTCATTTTCTGCGTATTTTCAGCGCTGTTGGTCAGCCGTTTTGTATTTGGCGCCACCCCTCAGTGGGCACCTGCGATTCTGTTCGATCAGTCAATACAGGAAACACACACCGACGGTTAATGTGGGGGCGCCGCAGCATAGAAGGTAACCCCATAAGGTCGTTCGTCCCAACGTCGCGTCAGGCGATTTATCTACACTGCGCTTAGGTGATAAATCAGCAGACTTTCCGGCTTTCTAATGGGTAGTGTCATGCCCAGCTGCATCAATACGTCCCCCGATAACGGACGTGCTTGTAACGCTGCCGCATGCTCCGCCAGATAATCACTATCGATAGGTGGCCAGATACATCGAACCTGATACTGGGCACGCGCATCGAGTCCCTGGAACCGATAGCGCACCGGGAACGGCCGCAGAGCACTCGCAAGCTGCGCATGACCGAAGAGCGCTTCCTGTTGCGACCCAGACACCACCCCCCAGGCCATTTCTTCTGTGGGCCGTTCAAGACGTTGTGCCTGCCCTCCGTGCAAGAGTTGCCGATGGTCTTTGTGGAGTTGAATCAAAGCCATCAACGTAGACTGATCACGTTCATCCAAGGTTCTAATGTCCATCTCGATACCCAGATGTCCCCAAAAGGCGACCCCACCACGAAAATCCAGGGTGTGTTGGCGCCCGGTTAAATGACAGATCTCAGGACCGATATGGCAGCCCATGAGTTCTGGCGGGTAAAACAGTGAAAACCCTTTCTGCACGCCGAGTCTGTCGAGAGCGTCGTTGGTATCTGAAGGCCAAAATCGACTGACATAGCTGAGAACACCACAATCTACTCGCCCGCCACCCGAGGCACAGCCTTCTATTTCTACATGGGGAAAAGCGGTTTTAACCCGGTCCAATAATCGATAGAACCCATGGGTTTGATGACTACTGGTGGGATAACCCAAGGCGTTGCCCGCTTGGTGAATATCACGATTCATATCCCATTTAAGATAGCGAATATCGTGGTCATTCAGCAGCGCTGCGAGGGCCTCGAAAAGGTGGGCTTGCACCTCCGGACGGGCAAGGTCTAACACCAATTGGTTGCGCGCCACCATTCTGGGTGAAGGGTCATGATGTAAAACCCACTCGGGGTGGCAGCGATAGAGTTCGCTGTCAGGGTTCACCATTTCAGGTTCGACCCAAAGACCAAATTCCATGTCAAACTGGTTGCAGGCCGCAACTAATGGCGCCAGTCCTCTGGGTAACTTAATGGGGTCTGCCCACCAATCACCCAGCGAGGTTCGATCATCATTGCGCCCAGCAAACCAGCCGTCGTCAAGGACAAAACGCTCCACGCCCAACTGCGCGGCTTGTTCAATCAAATGTAGCAACGTCGACTCGTTGATATCAAAGTACAGGGCCTCCCAGGTATTTAGCTGCACCGGACGTGGCTTATGCTGGAGCGCCGCAACCGTGGGAAATTGTTCTCGAATCAATCTATGCCACTGACGTGAAAGACCACTCAAACCTTCACTCGAAAATACACACCACACAGTGGGCGAGCTGTAAGTCGTTCCGGGCTGCAATACGATCTCTTCCGGCGCCAGCAATTCACCCAGCTGACAATACCGTCGACCGTCTGTGAGTTGCTCGATACGCACGCGATGATTGCCGCTCCAGGCTAAATGACAGGCCAAAGCTTGCCCCTGAGATTCCGAGAGCGGTGTTTCATGAACAATGACACTGGCCGCACCACGATGGGAGCTTCGCCCCGTGCGATTTTCCCGGGAATACTCAATCTGCGTAAGCGAATGACCTTGAGACTGAAACTCTAATCCCCACCGCCCACTTAAATCGGTGAAGCCCTCCAAATGATCGGGAATCGGTAACGTTAGATTGCATTCATCCAAGCTCAGCGTGTCAGAAAGACTGTCGTTGGTGATCGTCACCCTAACGGAGAGCGCCCTGCCAGCAGCGGGTAATGCCAACTCGAAGCGCAAACGGGTCTGAGTGACCGAACAGGCCGCTAACAAAACAAGGGCGGCGCTCTGAGATTGGCTCACCTGCAGTAACACCGCATGCAGCTGCCAGCTTTGCCGCCCCCTTCGGACAGCAATACCCGGGTGACCTAACCACCCCGAGGTGGCATCGGGGAGCAAGGCAATGGGAGTCTCCGTTGGCAGTGAAGCCGGTGCTTCGTGGCGGTCAACAAGCGCCAAATCAGCCTCTTCGACGGAGGCTAACCGGGAACCCACATAAACGATCGCAGGCAGACGCTGGCGGCAATCTACCAACACCGAGGTATCCGCATTTGTTAGGTGGTAAAACGGTTGCGTCACTGAATTGTCTGATCCCATGGTAATGGGCCCTATTTCCAGATTTTTAACAAGATCATGACTGTGCTGCCATGCCCGAAGCATACCGCGACACCCTGCTTCGGATACACTCTCTTTGGTAAAGCGAGTACATGGCAGTCGCAGTGCAATAACTCTGCCTCGTCGACACCACAGGGAGAAATTTTGAGTCAGACACACAGCTATCGGCGGAAAAATGCGTTAACCGGGGACTGGGTGCTGGTCAGTCCACACCGGGGGAATCGGCCCTGGTCGGGGGAGGCCTCTCCAGCAACGGCTCAGGAAAAGCCTCAACATGATCCCAATTGCCCCCTATGCCCCGGGACAAAGCGCGCCAACGACACTTACAATCCCGACTACCGCGGGCCCCACGTCTTCAACAACGATTTCTCAGCGCTGACGGCCCCTGATTCAAGTCTAGAACAAGTCGTCGTAACGGCAGAGTCGGCAACCGCCACGCCCAGCTTTATATTGGAAGACATCGCTTCAGGGGAGTGCCGCGTGATTTGCTTTGATCACCGCCACGATCGCACCTTGGCAGACTTTAGCTTGGAAGAGTTGAGTCATCTCCTAGGCGTTATGCAGAAAGCCTACCGCGAGCTGTCAGTAAAGTACCGCTGCGTTACCCTATTCGAAAACAAAGGGGCGCTAATGGGTTGTTCGCAACCCCACCCCCACGGTCAAATCTGGGCACATACACACCTTTCCTCCAACATCGCTACTGAAGATCGGCAGCAATTAGACTATTTTCAAGAAAACGGTTCTTCATTATTAGCCGATTATCAGGTCTGGGAATCGCAGCAAAATAAGCGTGTGGTCTTTGAAAACGCCGACTGGTTAATTGTTGTTCCTTATTGGGCAGCTTGGCCTTATGAAACGCTGTTACTCACCAAAGGCACTCAAACCAGTCTTAGCGGGCTCACACCAAGCAACTTGGAAACACTGGCTGAAGCGCTGGCTGTTCTCAATCGTACTTACGATGCTTTATTTGACTGCGCGTTCCCCTACTCTATGGGTTGGCATAATGCGCCATCTGACCCAGCGAATTCGCACTGGCGAGTGCATGCGCATTTTTATCCCCCGCTGCTACGCTCCGCGAGCATTAAGAAACATATGGTGGGTTATGAAATGCTGGGAGAACCCCAGAGAGACCTCACCGTAGAATCGGCCGCTCAGACACTGCGTCAACTGGCAGATCCCATCGCACACCAGCTAGCGGCATGTCCATGAGCAAAACGTTATTTGAACAACATTTTGGTGTTTCGCCCCAAGGATTGGTGTCGGCTCCCGGCCGCGTTAATTTGATCGGAGAATTTACCGACTACAACGACGGCTGGGTATTGCCTTGCGCACTGGAATTTCGTTGCCACGTTGCCTGGCGCCGCCGAGAAGACAACACGGTCACCGTGGTCTCCCGAGAGTACCCCAAGGAAGTTGACGAGTTCCAAATCACCGATGAGTACCAAGCCAGTTCGCGACCTTGGGCTAATTATGTGCGGGCAGTTGTGGCGGCCTTACGAGCAGAAGGCTACGCCGGTCAGGGTATGGATTTAGCACTCTCTAGCGATGTACCCCAGGGGCGGGGCCTGTCTTCCTCGGCGGCGCTAGAAGTATCGCTGCTGGGAGCCTTTAATGAGGCTTTTGGGTGGGCGATTGAAGACACCGAAATTGCGCGACTGGGGCAGCTTTCAGAGAATGCCTATATTGGCTGTCAATGCGGCATTATGGATCAGCTCATCTCAGCAAAGGCAGAGCCGGGCGCCGCGCTCTTGCTAGATTGCCAATCTTTGGCATCAACCCCGATCACCATTCCCAAACAATGGTCGATCGTTATTTTAGACTCCAACTACCCCCGTAAACTGGTCGACAGTGAGTACAACGCCCGGCGGGCTGATTGCGAAGCGGTTTGCACGGCCATGGCAATACCCTCGTTGAGAGCTGCAGATTTGCAGCAACTCGCGGCCTGTCGCGACACCATAACGGCACAGCAATACCAACGCGCAGCACATGTCCTTGCAGAAAACCAACGTGTCATAGCTACGGCAACAGCCTTGCAGCAGGCCGACCTAACCGCCGTGGCTGAACAGTTAGCGGAGGGACACCGCTCTCTCGCCAATCGCTACGAAGTCACCGTAGGGGCCACAAACACCCTGGTGGCTATCGCGAAAGCTGAACTGGGCGATAAGGTCGCCGCACGGCAAACTGGAGGGGGCTTTGGCGGCGCTGTGGTGTGCCTATGCCATAACGATGACGTTGCCCAACTCTTGGAGGCTGTGGAACGGGACTACACCCAAAAAACAGGCCTCGAGGCAACCACCTTTGTCAGCGAGGCAGGCAGGGGGCTGGAGGTTAACAGCTATGACTGAGCAGAAGTTCACCGGCGGTTTTTCCCAGTTAGCACTGGGCGTTTGCTATTACCCGGAGCACTGGCCCGAACAAGACTGGGCGGAGGATGCGGCGCAAATGCGCGCGCTCGGGTTACGCTACGTCAGGATCGGTGAATTTGCCTGGTCCCGGCTGGAACCCCAACGCAATCAATTTGAGTTCGACTGGTTGGATCGCGCCATCGCAACCCTTGCCGCGGAAAACTTAAAAGTCGTGCTGTGCACCCCGACAGCAACCCCGCCGAAGTGGCTCATTGACGAACACCCAGAAATCCTTCCCGGTGACCCTGACAGTGGTCATGTTCGAGGCTTCGGCTCTCGTCGCCACTACGACTTTTCGAGTACCACTTACCGGGAAGAAGCGGTCAGAATTTCCGCCGTGTTAGCCAACCGCTACGGCAACGATGCCCGAATTATTGGCTGGCAAACCGATAATGAACTGTGTTGTCACGACACCGCCCACAGCCGTTCTGCCAGCGCACGGCAGGCCTTCCAAGCTTGGTGCCAAGCACGCTATGAAACCATTGCCCATTTAAATACCGCTTGGGGCAATGTCTTTTGGTCAATGGAGTACGCAAGCTTTACGGCTATTGAGCTGCCCTTTGGCACCGTCACTGAGACCAACCCCGCCCATCAAATCGCCTACCGGCGTTTTGCGTCGGATCAAATTTTGCACTTTCACAATGCCTGCTGTAGCGCCATTGAAGAGCACACACAAAATCAATGGATTACGCACAATTTTATTCCCATGAAGGACACCCAGACCGACTGTTTTGCTCTGGCAGCACCGCTAGACTTTGTCAGCTATGACAGCTATCCCTTGGGGCGCAGTGAATTTCTACTGGGCCGGGACGAACCCGAACTCGCGCGACGGTACATGCGCACCGGCCACCCCGATTACACCGCCTACTATCTTGATCAATGCCGAGGCCTGAAAAATCGCGGCTTTTGGATTATGGAGCAGCAGCCGGGCCCGGTGAATTGGGCGCCATCCAACCCCCGACCCGCACCGGGCATGGTCACGCTGTGGAGTTTGGAAGCCATCGCTCATGGCGCTGATGTTGTCTCCTTTTTCCGCTGGCGCCAGGCACAATTTGCCCAGGAGCAAATGCATGCGGGTCTACTGCGGCCCGATCGCTCCCACAGCGACGCCTGGGCTGAAGTGGAAGCCGTTGTGCGGGTCATAAAGGCGCTGGAAAACGAGCCGCTGCCCAAGCCTTGGGCGCAGGTTGCCCTCGTGACTGACGTCAGTGCCCAGTGGGTCTCTGAGATTGAACAACAGGGCCAGAGGGTTGAGGCACCGCAAGTGAACTTTCAGTTTTACCGCGCTCTGCGCCGGCTCAATGTTGCCGTCGATATCGTGAGTCCGTCAGCCGACCTTTCGCACTACGCGCTCGTGATTGTCGCCTCAATGCCTATTGTTTCAGCAGCGCTGCTTAAAGCTTGTGAGCAATCTGACGCCATTGTGCTCTTTGGACCCCGTTGCGGGGCCAAAACCGAAGAGTTTCAGATTCCACCCAATCGTGCGCCCGGCGTGCTCCAATCCTGGCTCGATTTGCAGGTCAATTCTGTCGAAACCCTGAGCCCCGATGTTTCCGAGCCTTTTGAATGTAAGGGTGAAATCTTTCAAATCCGCCTGTGGTGTGAAGATCTGTCAGTCGCCACCGCCACCATCGACTGTGGCGGAGGGGCCTCTTGCCCAGACACTAACACATGTTGCCGAAACGGGGAGGGTGGATTCTCCTGTTGTCCGGTGAAAGAGGCAACGTGCTGTGGCGACTAGTAAGAACATTTTAACTGTGAAAAAACAAAATACAAAAGTGGCGGGCACTAACCAACCACCCTTCCTTTCTTTCTGTCCATTTGTCGTCCTTCTTGTTTCCAGCGTTCACTGCTGC
>ENA-OQVM01002178-OQVM01002178.1-marine-metagenome-genome-assembly--contig:-NODE-2178-length-23638-cov-5.940622_pt1 | contig 23638 bp, 19 predicted proteins | sample MGYA00237776_ERZ505498 | MGnify/ENA primary metagenome ERZ505498 (study PRJEB26159, sample SAMN06265151) | marine metagenome | isolation source: Helgoland LTER site | place: Germany:Helgoland, sampling... | reverse complement strand
CCCGCCGCTGGGATGTGGATAAAGCCATTAGCTTCTCGCTCCGCAGTAAGGAAGAGGCGCACGACTACCGGTATTTTCCAGATCCTGATCTGATGCCCGTGCGGATGGACCGCGCCCGCGTGGCTGAACTCGAAGCCGAACTGCCGGAGCGTCCATTGGACAAACAGCGCCGCTACCAAGAAGAGCTTGGTCTGCCGTTTACCATCACATCCGTGCTCTGCCAAGATCGCGAGCTCAGTGAATTCTTTGAAGCCGCTCTGGAGACGCACAACGCGCCCAAGGCGATCGCCAACTATATCACCAACGATTTACTTCGCGAACTTTCTGCCGTCTCCGACCACGGTGAATCGGCACACTCTGTCAGCCAATCAAAGCTTACGCCCGCGCACATCGCGACGCTCGTTAAGATCATCGACGAAGGGGTGATTTCCAAGCAGATCGGTAAGGAAGTCTTTACGGATATGTTCGCCACCGGCGACATGCCCGACGCCATCGTCGAGAAAAAAGGCCTCAAGCAAAGTAACGACACCGGCGAGATCGAAGCCCTCTGCCGCGAAGCTATCGCTGGCAACGCGAAGGCAGTCGGTCAATATAAAGACGGCAATGAGAAGGCGCTGAATGCCTTAAAGGGACCCGTGATGAAAGCTACTAAAGGTAAGGCAAATCCTGCGATGCTGGATCAGCTATTAAAACAGCTGATTGATGCTGGGTAGTATGCTTTAGGCTATACATAAATCGAATGCAATAGTCCTATTAAAATGCCTATAATCGCCACTTGCCGTGTGGCTAATTGCTAGCAGGAACGGCATCTGCGGTGATTTGGGTTTTTAAATGGTCGAGTAGTTGGTTGAATTCATGCGATAACGCATTTTCGTTAATCAAAACTGACATCTCGTCCAGTATCCTGTTTATATTTGTATTATTTTGCATGCATGCCAGGCCCCGCAACTTGTGCAGGCTGCTACGTATTGCACTCAGTTCTTTCCGCTCAATATGCTGAGTTAGTTGCTCTAGACCTAGGCTGAACGATTGCTGGTAGCGTTTATTTAGCAACGTAATCTTAGTGGCATCGTCCCCTCCCAGATAATCTAGCAACCCGCGTTGAGGCGTACACGAGTTATATTCTTCCGAGTTAAAAATAATGCCTATTTTATTAGCCGTAAGAGGTTTTTCGATGAAGTGATGAAACCCTGAACTTAGACATTTTTTTGCAGTTTCTGAATCGGTTAAAGCACTATACGCGATAAACGTGGGTGGGTTGACCGTGGATGTTAGAAAATACTCTTGGACAACTTCTATACCATTCATGAGAGGCATATTAATATCTAATATAACCACATCGAATTTTTCAGATTGTAGTTTCTCAAGTGCTTGTTTGCCATTACAAGCCTCTATCACTGTCGCTCCCATTTTCTCGAGTAAAATGCGATAGGCGTAGCGATTGAAGTCCATATCATCCGCAAGCAACACCAACTTTTGGTCAAAGATTAGCTGGGTTTTATTGCTGAGGGTTTTCTCATTAATGGCGGCCCCTAATTTGAAGGGCAGTGTCAGTTCGAAAACGCTGCCACTTTTAGTTTCGGACTCCTTGAGATTAAGCGTGCCATTTAGGGTTTGCGCAATCCTTCGAGAGATCGGAAGCCCCATCCCAGAACCGGGCTGACTATTCTCATTCACTGCAAGGCGTGTTGATGGGTGGAATATTAAGTCCTGTTGGATTATTGGAATTCCTGGGCCAGTATCTTTAATGCTAAAAGTTGCAGTGATATTTTTTTCATTCTGCTGATAGCTCAATTCTAAGTTCACAGACCCGCTGTCGGTGTACTTAATCGCATTGGATATTAGGTTAATGAGAATCTGTCTGAGTGGTGTAACTGCTCCAATCCAATTATTCGATACTTCTGTTAGATCGCAACTCAACTGCAAGCCCTTGCTTTCGGCTTGGTGAGAATGCATCGCTATTAAACTTTTAATAATGGTGTTCACATCAAACGGTTCTTCAGTGCAATGATAGATTCCTGCTTCGAGGCTGCTGTAATCTAACGTAGGTATAATTAATTGCTCTAGGTGCTGCTTGCAGGAAATGAGGTAATTGATCAGTTCGGCTTGAGTATCAGTTAAGTCTTTCTCTTCCGCTAGTAGTTGCGAGATGTTGATTATACCATTTAGAGGATTTCGAATCTCGTGGCTGAAGCTGGTTAAGAAATTTTGCTTTTCTATGTTTGCTTTTTCTAATTGTTCATTGCGCTGTTCCAATTCGATACTGCGGAGCTCAACGATTGCTTCTAATTCCTTGGTTCGAAAATGAATCCCTATTTGTGCACCCAGAGTAAATAAAACCGTAGTTGTTTCATTGTCCCATTTCTGCTGGTTCTTAAGAGGCCCGAGTAAGATGAGGCCATAAAGTTGCTGATTTGAAGAAATCGGAATGATGACCGAAACATTCAATGCATTGCGTAGGTCAACTAAGCTTAGATAGACTGCCGGATCGATACTCTTAGTTACTTTGTTAATGTTTAGGGGTATAGCTCTCTTAGAAAGCGACACTATTAGTGGATCATTAGCAGCAATCTCACGAACTGCCTTTAAATTCGGGAACCTGCCATTCTTAGCAAGGATGCGATAAGGTTGACCTTCGTTTTCTCTTGTAAAAATGGCTATATTTCGAGTTGGAAGTGATCGCTTAATTACTTTTGCAATTAGGTTAATCAGCGACTGATTGTCATTAAACTCAGTAAACTTAGTGGGCAGATCTTTTAACTGAGTTAAACCAATTGTTGGTTCATTTAGAAATACAGCTTCTAGTACGCGTTCGACCTGAAGTTTAATGGCGGAGACGATCCATGAAAGTAAAACAATCACTAGGAATGCGCCGATGCCATGAATCCAGATCGATTCGGGTGAGAGGGGGGTATTGAGCGTGCTGAAATGATGGGCTATAACCAGTAGGTAAACAAAACTTGCGGTAGCGCACAGGATTAGCTGAAGTAAATTTTTATATAATTGGATGCGCACAGTAAAGTCTGAGTATAGTCCTAGGGTTAGAAGTACTAAGGAAAAACAAAGAAAAACATTTCCATAAGGTTGCACAGGGATGTTAAACCAGAGTGGAAAGTTCGTGGCGCCACCAATGCATCCTGTAATCCATATAAATAGTATGAAAAGATTTTTTGTCGCACGGTTGCCTAGATGCTCTCTCCATCCGCGAACGAATAACTTGGCGCTTAAGAATAAATAGCCGAAGAAGTAAGTGAGGTATAACCAAGTTAATGGCCCTGCTTCTGGCCAATAACGGTGCCCAAATTTAGGCTTAACCCCCTGCATGATTAATCCTGTAGGCAGCATCAGGCATAAAATAAGTGCTCCGAGGTAGCCATATTTTAGAGCTCTGTTTGATTTTTTACCTGATAATATAATCGAAAAATGATATGCTGTAATCGGCATAAAGATCGATGCGCCTGTCAATAACCGACAAAAGTAATCCGCTTGAATTTCACTACTAGAGATGCGCCATAAAAAATAACCGAACGACCATATCGCTATTGATACCAAAAGATTTACATAATACTTACTGTGTAATTCATTAGTTTTAGCTGCATAAATAGCTGTTGCATAAAAAAAAGCCGTCAAAAAAGTCAGTAGTGACGATAGGATAAGATATGTATTCACTTTACGGTTTCGGTATAGTTACTGCTCAAAGATTTTAAGGTAATATCAAGGAAACCCAATTCGGATCAAATAAACAATGCCAATAAGAACCTATTTGGTGGCAGATGACTTGTAGGTCGATTAAACCTATAGCTGAATGCGATGAAAAATCACCAGCAGCAGTGAATCAGGTTTTACTATGATGCTAGCGGATTGTTTGTTGTATGGTTTGGTTCTTGCCGAGTAGTTGCCAATCATTCGGCGATAACGGGGCGGTGGCCTGAGTCTATTAGTAGGCGTAGAACTCTCTTCGCTCAGGTACATAGTAACTGCACCTGAGTAAGCATGGAGCCTCTGCGCCGTGCACGAAGTGGGCGTGAGTATGACCCCACCGATCACAATTTGATAAAATAGAGTAAGTTCAATTAGTGGGATAAGATTATTGAAATGTGGATAATTTAGACTTTCCTATTTGCGATGTCGTAGCGATTGATCGTATTAATCGATTGGCATGGGCTGTTTCTGTAACCTTTAAAGAAATTGTGGCAAAACGGGCTCACAAGGTTCAGGCGGCATCATTTCGATGCGACGGTCACTTAAAGCCGAAGGGTTTTCGTCTATGTCGCGCACGTGCGAACGGTCGAGGCACGAAACATCACAAGCACTTGCGTAAGGATTAGATATGGATTCAAATAATATAACGCGCTACACCAATGGGCTAGAGCCAGATTTACCGCTTTTGGCAGTTGATCTAGGCTACAGTGCACGATCAAAGTCTTGCGGTGTGGCTTGGGCGGGTGGTGCTGTGGTTCAGTCATTTGAGTTTGGTGAGTGCATTGAAGCAGTTGCACAGCAGCTTTCTAGGGAGGGGCGACATACGCTGATTCTTGAGGCGGTACTATCCACTTATCATTCGCCCCAAGGAAACCCGACGATTCGTGGTGAGTTTGAGAAAGGCCGTGGTTGGTATCATGGCCCAGGTGTTAGCACCTTTGCAGCTGCGCTTCGCTTTGTGGGCGAGTTGCATCGAGTCTTACCGAAAGACCTGCGACCGATTCCCTTGGTTGAGGGTTTTTTAAGTTATAAGCCAGTGCGCACTGCGCATTCTGAAGATGCGCGGCGTTTGCTTGTGGAATTTGATCAAGCTGAGCGCTTTGAAGCGCTTTCAGGTAGTGAGCCGATTTGCGACTTGTTCGATGGTGTGCCGCAGATACGTCGTTACAATAAGCCTGCCTGAGTTTCGCCCTGCTCGGAAGTCGCGTACCTAAAAGGGCAACTGCAGTGATCGCAGTCTTTTGGGGTGTTGTTGGATGAGTGCGTCTTCAGCAATTATCTTTCGATCAAGTTTGATCTGCCATGGGCGGCTCGTTTGATGGTAATTTAAAATTACCTGTCTTGAGTGTTCCGAGGAAATCGATGTATAATCGAAACTATGAGAGCATATCTAGGTATTGATGGTGGTGGCACGCACACGCGCAGTCTTCTTATTTCGGAGACTGGCAATATTCTTGGACGTGCTGTTGTTGGTCCGTCAAATGTTCAACAAATAAGCAGTCAGGCGCTTCGGAGTACTCTTCAGCAATTGTTGAATCTGACATTTATAAATTTACCCGATGAGATTGAGAGCATCGCTTCGTGCTTTGGCCTTGCAGGTGCTGCTTCTGCTCACAACAAAGAGGACATTCACGCCACCTTAGGCAGCTTGATACCAGTACCATCTGAGCCTCCGAAACTGACTTCTGATGCGCACATCGCATTGGTTGGGGCCCTTGGTGATTGCCCAGGGCTAATGCTAGCCGCGGGTACCGGTTCGATTTGCTTGGGACGCGATGCTAATGGCATCATTCATCAAACTGGGGGTTTGGGGGCCGTCTTCGACGATTTGGGCAGCGGCTTTTGGATTGGTCGAAAAGCTGTGCAAATGTCTTTTCAAGAGTCCGATGGACGTCGACCCTCGGGGCCATGGCAAAGCAATGTCTTGAGGCTGCTAAGCTGCAATACGATTGAACAGTTGCAGTGTAAATTAAAGACCGGCGATATTAACAATTCACATGTCGCTGCACTTGCGCCGATGGTGATGCAGTTGTCTCTGGAAGGAGTCAGTGTCGCAGCTGACATTCTGAATAATGCAGTCCGCGAATTGGTTGCGGTCATCTCAACGACTTATGGTAAAGTGAAGCTCCGGACCGCGCATCTAGTGTTAGTGGGTGGACTGCTAGAGCAGTCCGAGCTATTACGTGACCAGTTATCCGCTGCACTCAAAATCGAGGAGCCAGAAATTCAGATCCAAAAGAGTTTGATGTGCCCGATTGCTGGTGCGGTTGTTATCGCCTGCCAGGAGTCGAACAATAGTGTCCCGAATGAACTTGAACAGGCATTGATTGCTCTGGGCACTGATTCCTCAGTGATTACAAGATAAATTAAATACTGAAACCCTCAATTCGAATTGGGTCTTGATGCTGATAACGACCTATTTTTATCGTTATTTACCTTCGCCTCCAAACGCTCCGGCCTGAAAGAAGCTCAAGGTAATGTAGGTAAATACTCCGATCACGATACCACAGTCTGCTACGTTAAAAGCTGGATAGCGCCCAGTCGGCAGCACCAAAGGAATGGTAAAACCTAAATGGAAATCCAGGAAGTCGATAACATGTCCGTGAACTAGACGATCGACGAGGTTGCCTAGCACACCGCCGATCAGTAAGCCAAAAGCGAGTTGCATTGAACTGCGGTGGAGTTCAAGTGTATGGCGAAATCTGTAAATCGCCGAGAGTGCAATCAATGCAAATAGGGCGAGGATCTCACCGTGGCCAGAGAACATTCCCCATGCAGCACCTTCGTTGCCAATATGTACAATGTAAAAGAAGTGTTCGATCACTTCGATGACATCGCCATCGTGCGGATAAAAATAACTATCCAACGCCAGATTGTTGAAAATCCAGATCTTGGTGAGTTGATCGGCCGCAAACACGATCAGCGCAGTAATAAGTAATCGCTTATAGGAAGTGTTTGGAGTTTTCAATTTTAACGTAATAAAGATCGAGTAAGACTAGTTTTCGTTTACAAAATAAAAATGGTGCCGTCTACGAGAAGGCACCATTCGAAAGGAATTTTCTTAAGTGAACAGTGAGCTTTTAATCGTCATCGTCCGACGTGATCTTTGGCGCATCGGCACTGTCAGCGAAAAGTCCACCTGCAATGCGTTCGATCTTACGGTGCTGGTTTTTTTCGAATTCAGCTTGGCCTTCGACTGAGTAGCGAGCGAAGGGCACGGCTGCGAGGCGATCTTTACTGATTGTTTTGCCTGTGACTTCGCAGACTCCATAAGTACCTTCCTTAATACGGAGAATTGCTTCTTCGACTTCGTTGAGGGCTTCTTGCTCACTTGATACGAGACTGAGTGCAAAGTCGCGGTCAAAAGCATCGGTGCCAGCATCGGCTTCGAGTTTACGATCTCCTTCATCGCGCGATGCGTGCTGCAGCGTGTCGGAGGTGTGGAGGTCGAGTTCATCGCTGACGTGCTGACGCAGATTGAGCAAAAGTTTGTAATATTTCTTCCACTTTTTAGGGATCGATTCATCTTCGAGTGAAGTGACCTTCTTCTTTTCTGCTGGATTGAAGCCTAGAATGTCTGCGAGTGAGGCAGCGCCGAGTACGCGTTTCTTAACAGGCTTATCTTTGACGATGGCCTTCTTTTTGACTGGTGCGAGTTTTTTTACCGCGGGTTCATCCGGTATCGACTTAATTTCTTTTTTACGAGTTGCAACGAGAGCCTCTACGTCATCAAAAGAAAAAGCGATTGGTGTAGCCTTATTACTAGCAGCTTCACCTTCGCGTGCGACCGACGGATTCTTGACTAAAGGAATAGCTTTAGCGGCTTGATTAGTTATGGATTTTTTAACCGCAACCTTGCTGGCTGGTTTCTTGGCGACAGCTTTTTTCGCTTTTGCCTTAGTAGCCGGTTTTTTAGTGGCAGCTTTTTTCGCCTTTGCTTTAGACGCTGGTTTCTTAGCGACAGCTTTTTTCGCCTTTGCCTTAGTAGCCGGTTTTTTAGTGGCAGCTTTTTTTACCTTTGCCTTAGTAGCCGGTTTCTTGGCGACAGCTTTTTTCGCTTTTGCCTTAGTAGCGGGTTTCTTAGCGACAGCTTTTTTCGCTTTTGCCTTAGTAGCGGGTTTCTTAGCGACAGCTTTTTTCGCCTTTGCCTTAGTCGCTGGTTTCTTGGCGACAGTCTTTTTCGCCTTTGCCTTAGTCGCTGGTTTCTTGGCGACAGTCTTTTTCGCCTTAGGTGCTGGTTTCTTGGCGACAGTCTTTTTCGCCTTAGGTGCTGGTTTCTTGGCGACAGCTTTTTTAACTGCAGACTTTTTTACAGATTTTTTAGCTACAGTTTTTTTTGCGGCAGATGATTTGGTCTTCTTGATAGTCATTGATAAGATAGAGTGGGGTGTTATTTATTAGAGTCTGAAATTTGTTTAAGTGCTTTAGCGCAACGAGGGGAGACGGCGCCCCAAGTATCGGTCTCGACTAGCGCAGGCACCCAGCGCCAACTGCGTGGGCAGCGTACCCCATCAGCATGTGCGACTTCGACTGTAAGTTCGGTTACAGTGGTGTCTTCGACGACTGTAACTTGAGAAAGAATAAAAAGTTCTGGTAGATCTGATTCATATTGTTTGAGGCGCGCGAACTCTGGGTCACTCAGCGAGCCAGTAATCGTAGCTTTCGCGTCGAGGCTTTGTCCGATTGCTTTCTCTTGGCGGAGTTCTTCTAATCCATCGTTGAGCTTTTCGGAGAGGAAAGTGCGTAGGGCACGGATGTCGCGGGCGACTTCGGGCTGATCCCACGCGTTATCCACAGAGGGCCAGCCGCTGAGTGCGATCGGTTTGTCGGTAAAGTCGCTGTCGTTCTGGGCATAGCTCCATGCTTCGTCGGCTGTGTGCGGGATTAATGGCGCGACTAAGCGTGTGAATACGCTAAATATAATACTGATCGCAGTCTGTGAAGAGCGGCGCAGCGGGTCATCAGGCGCACAGGTATAGAGACGATCTTTGAGGATGTCATGGTAAGTGGCCGATAGTACATTTGCGCAGAATGGATCAATGATATCCTTAAATGCGCGGTGAAATTCGTAGGCTTCGTAGGCTTCGGTAACCTTACGCACGAGTTGTGCGAGTTCGTCGAGTGCCCACTGGTCAATTGCATTGAGCTCTGCGAGTGGCACCGCATTGATGGCTGCGTCGAAATCATATAGATTACTGATCTGGAAGCGCAGGGTATTACGCATGTTGCGATAATTATTTGAAACATTGCGCACGATCTTATCGGATACGGGCACATCGCCACGGTAATCTTGCGAGCAGATCCATAGGCGTACGACGTCTGCACCGTAACTTTGGATCCATTCAGGAAGTGACCGGGCCTCTCCGTCGCTCTTGGATAGCTTGGTGCCATCTTCTTTAACGACGAAGCCGTGAGTGAGTAGATTCTTATAAGGCGCTGCTTTGTCGGCGATGACAGAAGTCCAGAGGGAGCTTTGAAACCACCCGCGATGTTGATCACTACCTTCGAGGTAGAGGTCTGCTGGCCAGCTTAAATTGGCGCGCTTCTGCAGTACGGCGCGATGGCTAGTGCCTGAGTCGATCCAGACATCGAGTGTGTCAGTGCCAGATTTGAGTTGAGCCGCAGTTGGCCAAGTATCTGGCAAAGTGATGCCTTCGAGTAATTCGGCGGTCGTTTGCTCAAACCAAATATTAGTGCCACCTACAGCGACTTTTTTAGCAATGGCGCGGATGACGCCAGCGTCAATGAATGCTTCGCCGTCTTCATTGTAAAAGGCAGGGATAGGAACGCCCCAGGTACGCTGGCGACTGATGCACCAGTCTGGGCGGTTTTCAACAGCAGCACGGATACGTTTCTCACCCCAAGCAGGGATAAAGTTAACATCATTGAGTGCTTCGAGTGCGAGCTTGCGGTCGCCGCCCTTGTCGAGCGCGATGAACCATTGATCCATAGCGCGGAAAATCACTGGAGTTTTGGAGCGCCAACAATGCGGGTAGCTGTGAGTGATGGTCTTCTTGGCGATTAATGCGCCGTTTTGGCCGATGATTTTCAGTACGCCACGGTTGGCATCGCTAATTTTACCATCTTCGAGCACGGAGAGACCGACCAATTCGGCAGGCACTTGGCCATCGTCAACGTAGCAACCATTGTCATCAAGTGGACAATACACGTCGATTCCGTTGTTGATTCCGGTAATATAGTCGTCTTGACCGTGGCCTGGTGCTGTGTGCACGCAACCAGTGCCACTTTCGGTGGTGACGTAGTCCGCGAGTAGGATAGGGCTCGGACGGTCGATGAATGGGTGACGCGCTTCGAGCCTCTCCATCGCAGTGCCGAGGAAAGTATTGATTGTTTCTGCATCTTCGAGCTTGCAGGCTTCGATGACCTCATCACGCAGAGCAGAGGCGACGATAATGGTGCTTTGATTGCTGGATTTGATAGCGCTGTATTCGATCTTTGGATTCACTGAGACTGCCATGTTAGCGGGCAAGGTCCATGCTGTGGTGGTCCAGATCAGCACCGAAGCAGGCTCTTCGAGCGCGAGTACCTTGAGTGCTTCAGCGGAGAGGCCGAGCTTTACATAGATCGAAACGCTTTTGTGGTCGCGGTATTCGATCTCAGCCTCTGCTAGAGCGGTCGCGCAAGGAATTGACCAGTAAACTGGCTTTTTGCTGCGGTAAACGATATCTTTTTCAACGAAGCTGGCGAAAGTTTCGAGTTGTGTCGCTTCGTAATCTGGGTGGATCGTCCAATATTCGTTGTCCCAATCGGCTAAAACACCGAGGCGTTTGAACTGCTCGCGCTGGCTAAGACGGTATTTGTCGGCAAATTTTGCGCAGGCTTCACGCACTTCGAGCGCGGTGTAGTCGGTGCGTCCGGTCTCTTGTAGTTCACGAGAGACTTTGTGCTCGATTGGTAAGCCATGACTGTCCCAACCTGGAATATAAGGGGCGTTGTAGCCCTGCATCCATTTAAATCGTAAGATAGTGTCCTTCAACGTCTTATTGAGGGCGTGACCGAGATGCAGGTCGCCGTTGGTAAACGGTGGTCCGTCGTGCAAAATGAAGGTTGGACCCACAGCATTCTTCGCTTGAATTTTGCCGTAAAGGTCAAGTTTTTCCCAGTGCTCAATACGAGCGGGTTCGCGTTCAACCAGGTTGCCGCGCATTGGGAAGGCGGTTTCTGGGAGGTTGAGCGTATTTTTGAGGTCTAGAGCCATTATTTAGATACCGAGGGCCATTTAAAAACGGCGAATGTGTTTTTTTGACTTCTCAAGTCAAGCACACAGAATTTTCTCGCAGATGTTTAGCTTTCGCGCTTGTTAGGTTGCGCTCGATCAGGCACCTGCTGAGCCTTTCTTTTAAAATCCAATGACACTCGCACTTATTAGTCTTCCGTATCCCGATCTCCCTTTATTAGCGCTCTTGGCTATTTCGCTGGTGGGATTTGTTGCGCTGGCTTTCGGCGGCGATTGGTTGACCCGTGGTGCCGTAGCGATTTCGAGTAACTTGAAGATAAATCCAGTGGTCATTGGCCTGACTGTGGTTTCGATTGCAACCTCGATGCCTGAAATGGCGACTTCGCTGACGGCTGCTAAGGATAATCCTGGCATAGCGTTGGGCAATATCCTCGGTAGTAACATTGCCAACATCGGCCTGATCCTGGGAATCGCTGCAATGATCGCGCCGCTAAAGATCCACTTGCGGTTGATTCGTCGTGAGGTGCCGATCCTGATTTTGGTCACGCTGTTATTTGCTTTGTTTGCGCTTGGCGGTGGGTTTCAGCGCGTTGAGGGCATCGTCTTGCTTGGGCTGACAGTGGTCTATCTAATTTATATCGTGCATAGTGCCAAGCAGCAGGATTCTCAAGTAGTTGCAGATGAGTTCGCCAAAAGCGCTAAGCAGGTTCAGCATAAATCGACGATCAAGGCTTTGTTGATTGTTGCACTGGGTGCTGCTGCGTTGGCCTTCGGGGCGAATTTACTGGTTGCTACAAGCGTCGAGATTGCGACTCGGATGGGCATCAGTGATTTGTTTATCGGCCTCTCGATCGTAGCGATTGGCACGAGTTTGCCAGAGTTGGCCGCTTCGATCTCCGCGGTGCGCGCAGGGCATGGTGATTTGTGTGCGGGTAATATCGTTGGCTCCAACTTGTTTAATATGCTGCTGATCGGTGGCGGTGCGTCGACTCTTGCCGGTATGGATGTACACGATGAATTACTACTGATTGAGTTTCCCGCACTCGTGCTACTTTCAGTGCTGCTTCTATGGATATTTAAGAGCGGACATACCGTCAGCCGAGGCGAGGGTGCGCTCTTGCTTTTGCTATACCTTGCGATTCTGTCGATTTCAGGCCTTTCGCAATTTGGCTATCTTTTCTAACAAATTCTAGAATTTTCATACCAAAACATCACTTATGCCTGATTCCTATCAACCAGTAGTCCTTATTATCCGTGACGGGTGGGGGGAGAATCATAATTCGGAGCAGGACTCTTATAATGCGGTGAAGCTTGCCAAGACACCTTGCGCGGACCGCCTAACCGCTGAGTGGCCTCGCACTGAGATCATGGCATGTGGGCTGGATGTGGGTCTGCCAGTCGGTATCATGGGCAACTCTGAAGTCGGTCACCAAAACATCGGTGCTGGTCGTGTAGTAGATCAAGAGCTCGTCCGTATCAACAAGGGGATCGAAACGGGTTCGGTGAAGGATAGCGTTACATTTAAGGCATCGCTTGCCAATGTTAAGGCTCAGGGCACTGCACTGCACCTCATGGGCCTCGTGTCTGACGCAGGCGTGCACGCGATGCTGGAGCATATCTACGGTTTGATCCGAATTGCCAAAGACGAAGGTATTCAAGAGCTCTATTTGCATGCTTTTACGGATGGTCGCGACACTGGGCCATTTAGTGGCAGGCAATTCATCAAAGAAGTTGAAGCCGAAATGGCGAAGATCGGCCTCGGCAAGATTGCATCGCTGTCTGGTCGCTACTGGGCGATGGATCGAGACAACCGCTGGGATCGTGTACAGCGCGCATACGACTGCCTCACTGGTCGCACTATTGAAAGCACTGCCACTTCTGCTGAAGCGGCTATTCAATACCAATACGACCATCCAGAGACACCTGGCACCAAGGGTGACGAATTCTGCCCGCCAACCGCGGTGCTCGGTGAAGATGGCAAGCCTGTTGCGACGATTGCGCAGGGTGACTCGGTTATCTTCTGTAACTTCCGTGGCGACCGTCCGCGTGAATTGACCCGTGCATTTATCCAAGACGATTTTGATAGTTTCGATCGCGGCGAGAAGCTCGACATTCACTTCTCGACATTGAGCGAATACCAAAAGGGCCTCTGCGATAACATCATTTTCTTCAAGCCTGAGAAGATGAAGGATATTCTCGCGAGCTACCTCTCTGATCAGGGCATCCCACAGTTCCGCTGCGCGGAAACGGAAAAATTTCCACACGTCACATTCTTTTTCAACGATTACCGTGAAGAGCCGTTCCCAGGCGAAGACCGTGCGCTTATCCCGAGCCGCAAGGATTGCGCGACTTACGATGAGAAGCCGGAAATGTCGGCCTACGGCATTCGTGATGCAGCTGTCGAAGCGATCAAATCCGGCAAGTACGGCCTAGTCGTAGTGAATTTCGCAAATCCTGACATGGTTGGTCACACGGGTGTGATCAAGGCCTGTATCAAAGCATGTGAGATCGTCGATGGTTGCGTGCAGGATTTACTCGATGCGGTGGACACCGTTAGTGGCCATGCAGTGATCACTGCAGATCATGGCAACTCCGATCAGCTCTGGAACCCCGAGAACGACGGCCCGCACACGGCGCACACGCTCAATCCAGTTGAGATCGTTGTTTACGGTGGAGCCTGCAAGGGACGTGCGATTGCCGAGGGCGGCGCATTGGGCGACATCGCTCCAACGATCCTTGAATTGATGGGACTCGAACAGCCTGAAGCGATGACAGGTAACTGTCTGCTGAAGTAACTCAGGCTCATTTTTAATCCAAAGCCAGGCTTTCTCGATGTGGATGCCGGGCTTTTTTGTTGTTTCGAGCAGGGGCTATACGCAGACACAAAAAAGCCCTTCCAGTTACGAAAGGGCTTCTTAAAATACTTAAACCAAAAAACTTATTCAGCTGGCTTGGTCTTTTTGATGCCGACCACGCGATCGCCTTCTTTCCACTCACCGCGCTCGCGGAGTAGGTCCACGCGTTCGAAACGCTTGAGGACTGTTCTGTTTTTCTTACCGCCGCCGCCGGTGGTTGCTCTGAAACTGTTGTGTTGTGACATGGTGTGCTCTTGGTTGAAAGTGAAAGCGGAGGAATAAACGGGTGCCTCTACGAAAGATCAAGGCCTAATCGCAATTTATTTCGGGTATTTCCGTGATTCTAGAATCGAGGTAGCGCAGGAGTATCCTGCCCCATACCTGTGATGGGTGTAGTCACGTTGCTCTTACGGTGCTTTCGTATACATCCAGTTCAAACCCGACGGTAGAACCAAGGACATGATAAAGTGGCGTGGCTACAATTTAACCAAAGTGCAGGTATACCGTACTTTTGATGTAACGGATCAACTGGCACGACCGAACGTGAGGCTTTACAGCTGGCACGATTCAAGCCAAGCAAGTTGTGGTAAAATATGTTTGCACCCACTAAATACAGATTTGAGCAATTAAGGATCGCGCGGCAATTAATTCGTTGGTCACTGCTAGTGCTGCCAGTCTCGGTGACGGTGGGTGCGCTGGTCGCGTTGTTTTTGTGGCTATTGGAGTCGGCGACGCAGATTCGTCAGGCCCACTTGTGGTTACTTGGGCTATTACCACTGGCAGGTATCGGTATTTACTGGCTGTACCGCCGATACGGTAAAAATACCGAAGCGGGTAATAATTTGATCATGGATGAGATCCATGAACCCGGCGGTGGGATTCCGTTTCGGATGGCGCCGCTGGTAATGGTGACCACTATAATTACGCATTTGTTTGGTGGTTCGGCTGGGCGCGAGGGCACAGCGGTGCAGATGGGCGGCAGTGTGGCCGATTATTTCGCTAAAAAATTTGGACTTCGCCACGAGGATAAGCGCATCTTGTTGATGGCTGGCATGGCCGCAGGCTTTGGCGCGGTATTTGGCACACCAGTCACGGGCGCAATCTTTGCCTTGGAAGTGCTGGCAGTTGGGCGAATTAAATATGGTGCGCTGATGCCTTGCTTGATTGCGAGTCTAGTGGCCGACATCACTTGCACTTCGTTTCCAATTCACCATACGCACTATTCGATCGGCTATTCCGCAAAGGAGGCGATGGGGGCAATGTCTTTTATCTCGTTTGATGTGTTGTTGTTACTGAAGGTGCTGATCGCGGGTGCTTGTTTTGGCCTCGCTAGTTATGGATTTGCCGCGTTGTCGCATCGCCTAAAGGCAAAGAGCCAGCAGTTGATTGGCCGCAAGTGGCTGATTCCTGCAGTCGGTGCTGCGTTGGTGTTGGGCATTAGTTATTGCTTGGGCACGACCGATTATCTTGGTCTCGGCGTGAGTTCGCCAAACGCAGATGGTGTGAGTATCGTGTCGGCTTTTTCCGCGGGCGGTGCCGACTCGTTTAGTTGGTTCTGGAAGCTGTTGTTGACGGCAATTACATTGAGCTTCGGCTTTAAGGGCGGGGAAGTGACACCGTTGTTTTTCATTGGAGCGACCTTAGGTAATACGCTCGCGATGCTCTCGGGCGCACCAGTCGATCTGTTTGCTGGGCTCGGCTTTATTGCTGTATTTGCGGGGGCCACAAATACGCCGCTGGCGTGCACGATGATGGGGGTCGAGCTGTTTGGTGCTGAAAACACTGTTTACTACGCCGTCGCCTGTTTCACGGCTTATTACTTTAGCGGACATACTGGCATCTATACTTCACAGCGTGTGGCAGTCTCAAAGTTTCACTCAACTGAGTTGAAGGAATCGACGTTGCAGGAAATTAACACAAATCAACACGAAAATGGCTGCCGGCCATCCAGTGATTAATGGTATGAATCTGAACCAACAATTTGAGGCACCAATTGAATTTTTTAATCGTCACACTGGCTTAGTGGAAACCGAGTCAGTTTATGGCGAAGCTTTCTTGCGCTGGGCCTATGGTAATCCTTTAGGTCGTCTAACTGTGGCGGTCGCCGTGAAGCGATTGTGGTTTTCGCGTTGGTATGGCTGGCGCATGGATCGCTCTGCGAGTCGCAAGAAGGTGGCGCCATTCATTAACAACTATGCGGTAGATGTCGAAGAATTCGCAGCTGATGTGGATAGCTATGGTTCCTTTAACGAGTTTTTCTATCGCGCGCTTAAGCCGAGCGCGCGACTAATTGCGGCGGGCGATTCGGTTGCCGTGTTTCCCGCGGATGGTCGACATTTGGCTATTGCAGACGTCAGTGCGGCGGACAGTTTTTATATTAAAGGGCAGCATTTCAATTTAGCAAAGTTCCTTGGCAGTGCCGAATTGGCGGCTGAATTTGAAGGCGGCTCGATGTTGATCTCTCGATTGTGCCCAGTGGATTATCACCGCTTTCACTTTCCCGTGGCAGGTCAACCTAGCGAGGCTCGTATTTTGGACGGTAGTTTGCGCTCCGTGAGTCCGTTGGCGCTACGCCGCAAGTTGTCGATACTTTGGGAGAACCGGCGTATGATTACCGAGCTTGCGACGAGTGAATTCGGCAAGATAATCGTGATGGAAGTCGGCGCGACGTGCGTCGGGGGCATGCATCAGACTTACCAAGCTGGGTCTCAGGTAGAGAAGGGCGCGGCCAAAGGGTATTTCTCTTTCGGCGGTTCGTGTGTGACGACGGTTTACAAGCCAGGCGCCATCCGCTTTGACAATGATCTTTTAGACCAAGCCGCGCTCGGCCATGAAGTATATGCTAAGATGGGCGAGCGGTGTGGCGTGGTGAACTGCCCTTAGAAACTCCAAAGATAGCTTTTTTCCGTGGCGAGTACTTCACCATTGGAGTTCTTAATCGTGAAACGCCAAGCCGCAGGCGTGGCACTTTGATTTGGCCAGTCTTCGCCGGTTAGGCCGATGAAGATTTCATTATTCTTTGGTAGTTTTGAGGGTAGCTTGAAGGTGTGTTCTTGCGCATCGAGTGATTCCGGCGAATAGATTTCGCCTTCGATATAGGTGCCTGCTGGCAGGTCGCGTACTTGCCCGTCTAGTATCAGCACAAAGTAGTAGCCTGCACGTTCATTTCTGTCAGTACGCACGATGACTCTATTTCCGAGGTTTTCCTTGCCGGTTAAATATTCACCAACGCGCATAAAAGCCTCGGCCTCAATATACCGTGGTTTAATGTCGAGGATAGTGACGCTCGTGAGCACGGGCTTCTTAGTGGAAGCGCAAGAGATGCACAGGAGGCTAAAAAGGACGAGTAAGAGTATACGCATGCAGTGTAGGTTCGTTAGGTGCGGAGGCTTGTCAATAGTCGCGTGTAGACTATCGAATGATTCACCACAGCATTATTTGATTGTTTTAGATTTTATACGCAATTAAGTTTTTTATCACAGCAAAAACCTTCCTGATCACTATAACTCAACCCTATCAACTTATGATGCACCGTATTTGCCTGTTACTTTCATTCCTAATTTCTGTTCAATTTGCTACCGCTGCTGATCAGGCTACAAACGCTCATTTGAAGGGCATCTATTCGCTGTACATGACTGTGGATACATCCATGGCCTCTGATATCCAATCGAGTGAACGTCTCGATCTAAATGATATCATGGAACTCCAACTTAGGCGCGGAAATGTAGCTTTGAATACCTACGTGTTGAATCAACCAGAGGTGAATATCCCGCTCATTAGACTTTCAGTCGACACCTCCAGTCGTATTGCTTCTGGTGAATTTGAGTTGATTGTGCAGGTGCGCGATTTTGTAACGATTGACCGTAACAGTGAGAAAACTGTCGCGACAGTCTTTGAAATGCGCCGGCGCGGTAGTTCCAGTTCCGGATCCAAACAAGTGGAAGTTATTAAAGCAGAACTGCGCGATATGATGAGCGACTTCGTTACGACCTTTCGCGAGGTCAACCCTATGCGATAGATCACAAAGTAAGTGTGTGTTTTTATGCAGAGATCGACGTAGTTGCTGGTTCGTTGCATTATTATATATAAGATGTGCTTTTTTTCGTTGGTGAACCTTCGAATTATTGAATTGCCGAAGTTCTTACCCCCTTTAGAAATCGACTTTCCGCACAGCTCTCGACGCGTAAATAGCTAAAATTCTATTTTTTTGTTATACAGGTAGTTTTTATCGATGCAGTGGCCTGACTCTTTTTGCTAGGCGAACGGCATTCTTTACGATACACCTGCCGCTCTATCTACGCCGTACCTTTAAAGGGCGGTCGCATGCTTCGGGAGAATCCGACTTTTTTAGTATGCACTTATTATTCATGCTGCAGTCAAAACTGACTCAGCCATCCACGAGTCGCATGATCGGAGAATCGTCTATTTAGGCGGCCAGCACGCGTCACTACTCAAAGCAAATTGTTATGTCATTTTCTGAACTGGGACTCCTTCCCGAACTCGTTGCAGCCGTTGAAGCAAAAGGCTACACCATCCCATCTCCCATCCAAGCACGTGCCATCCCAGCTGTGCTGGATCGCCGCGACGTTCTAGGCGGCGCACAAACTGGCACAGGAAAAACCGCCGCCTTTAGTTTACCCATGCTGCAGATTCTTTCCGGATCTGAGTTTAATGGCCAAAATAAGCGCCCGCGGGCACTGGTACTCGCGCCGACTCGAGAGCTTGCTGCACAAGTGCATCAGAGCATCGTTGATTACGGTCAGCATGTAAATATTCGCTCGTTTGTGATTTTCGGTGGCGTAGGTTTTCAGCCGCAGATTAATGCACTCCGTCGTGGACTCGATATTGTCGTTGCCACTCCAGGACGCCTGCTCGACCTCTGTCAGCGAGGTGAGATGCAACTCTCGAACATAGAGATTCTGGTCCTTGACGAAGCTGACCGCATGTTGGACATGGGGTTTATCAATGACATTAAGAAGATTCTGCAATTGATGCCTGCCAAGCGTCAGAACTTGTTTTTCTCGGCCACCTATACCAAGGAAGTTAAGAAGCTTGCTGACTCCATGCTGCACAATGCGGTCGAAGTTGAAGTTGCCGCGCGTAATGCTACTGCAGATCGCGTCGATCAAGAGGCGTATATCGTCGCTCAAAATGCAAAACCACAATTTCTAGCCGAAATGATCGAGCAGGGCGAGTGGACGCAGGTGCTGGTCTTTTCTCGTACCAAGCATGGCGCTAATAAGCTCGCTAAGTATTTAGACCGACAAGGGATCGGCGCAATGGCTATTCATGGAAACAAGAGCCAGTCTGCTCGGGAGCGTGCGTTGAGCATGTTTAAGTCTAATAAGATCCGTGTGATGGTCGCGACTGATATCGCTGCGCGTGGTCTCGATATCGCGGATTTGCCGCATGTGGTGAATTACGAGTTACCCAATATCCCCGAAGATTATGTGCACCGTATCGGCCGCACGGGTCGTGCCGGCAAGGCGGGTAATGCAGTCTCACTCGTTAGTGATGTAGAAGAGGGCTATCTCTGGGACATCGAGAAGACGATGAAGAAAAATATTCCACTATTTAGAATCGATGACCGCGGCGAAAAGATAGCTATGCCGCGCCCAGCAACACGCTCGAAGAAATCACGCCCGGCACCAGGTCAAAACAACCGTGGTGGAGGTGGTCGTGGTCGCCAAGGTGGCGGCGGAGGTCGTCCACAAGGCGGAGGTCGTCCACAAGGCGGAGGTCGTCCACAAGGTGGAGGTCGTCCACAAGGTGGCCGAAGTCGTCCGCAAGGAGGTTCAAGTGGTTCGTCAAAGGGCGCAGCGCCGAGTCGTTCGCGAGGCCGTAACCAATAACTTTTCACTATAGGGTAGGCTGAGAAGGACGTTTTTTTATGTGCGAACCGCTTTAGGCTTTAGGTGTGCTCTCCGATGTGTCGCGGGGAGCGTCTTACTAATCTATATTCGATTTCGTGAAGTTCGTATTTGGGCGTACCTGCGTGGGATATGCCCTTGTGTTGAGTGCGCGAGATCAGATGGCGCAGTGATGTTAAATCGCTATGCCGACGCTTTTCGTTCGCCAAAGTGGCTGCTGCCATTTAGCGGATAAGTGTATGAGTTCTATTAACGATCTTTTACAGACAGTATCGGCCCTTCGCGAGCCGGATACAGGCTGCCCTTGGGATATTGAGCAAACACACCAGTCAATCACCGATTGTTTGATCGATGAGTGCTGTGAGTTATTGCAGACCATAGACAGACTCGACATGCATCATATGGAAGAAGAGCTGGGCGATGTACTGCTACAAGTTGTGATGCACGCACAGATGGCCAAGGAGGCGGGTCATTTTGATTTTGAAGGGGTATGTAAGGTAGTGAACGATAAATTAGTTCACCGTCATCCGCATGTGTTCGGCACAGGAGCGTTGAGCAATTCCGAGGCAGTGCTCAAACAATGGGATGCGATTAAGGCAGAAGAGACGAAACGCGGCCCCAAGCAGGCTGGACGATTTAAGGATTTACCGAATCAATTACCAGCTCTGATGTATGCACAGGATATTTATAAGCAGATTCTAAAGCAGCAGATCGACGCTTCCGATGTGATTGATGAGGGCGGCATTGCGATGACTGCCCAAGCGTTGGCGGACGATGAGTTGGCGCTTGGCAAGCAGTTGTTTGAAATCGCTGCGGCCTGTCGAATAAAAAAACTGGAGCCTGAGGCAGCGTTGCGTCGCTATGCGCAAAACGTGGTTGACCAGCTAGAGTCGAACGCTCCCGGGGAATGTTAGGGCGGTTTCTGTAACTTCTATTAAATGTTTTTAAGCCTTAACAACGGTGAGTCAGTGTCGATTGATGTGCGGCGCCGTAAGGGGACAAGACATTTACGGCTCAGTTTGAACCACAGTAATCAAGCAGTGGTTTCGGTACCGTGGCGTTGCTCGGATCGCGAGGCGTTGAAATTCATAGAGAATCAACGCGACTGGTTGGAGGGTCAGCTAGCAAGAGTGCCGCGTGCTCGCTCGATTGTTGATTGGCTGACTGAGCATCCGCAACTGACCGGTAGCGGCGATCGGTTTACTGTGCGCGTTGAGTCGACGGAGCGTCTACGGGCGGATTATATCTTTGATCAGGGCGGGGCGGAGATCGTTCTACGCGTTCCGCATGAGAGTGACGATGCCGACAGTGCATTGTTGGCCTTAGTGCGACGTTTCGCGAAAGACGCGATGCTGTGTCGACTCGCGTATCACGCCAAATGTTTGGAGTTAAAATTTTCCAAACTCAGCGTACGCGATCAAGCGAGTCGCTGGGGTTCTTGCTCATCGAGCGGCGGGATTTCATTAAATTGGCGCTTGGTTTTGATCGCTCCTGAACTGCAGGATTATGTGATTTTACATGAGCTAGCTCATTTGACTGAGATGAATCATTCAAAGCGTTTTTGGAGTTTGCTGGATCAGTATGATCCGAAACGTGAGTTACATGAGGCGCAACTCGATGCGTTGACTGCAGCGATCATGCGTGTGGGCCGCTCGTAAGTTTTTTTAGGACGCGATCCATTCTTTATGCTAGGTTCAAATCGTCCAGTACCGCACACCTACTTGATGATTATATCCATTTTTTCCCTGTTTATTCTAGTGCCTTGTATTGTGGCTATTCTAAGTTGTATATTATAACATATTCACGGTCTTTTTTGCTAGTATGTTTCCGCTGAAACTGCGTGAATTAAGTCGTTTTAAAAGGTGCATCATCGTAAATCTTATGAGTTCAAATAATATCGATCCATTAGTTCATAAGCACACTGGCTGCACCCGTCTCTTAAAAGCTGGCGTCTGTTCGTTGGCTGGCCTCGGCTATGCGATGCATGAGGCCGCATTTCGCTTGGAGGTTGCTGTCGGTAGTATCTTTATTGTTAGCTCATTTTTTCTTCCACTAACTCTAGTTGAGCGTCTGATTTTAATTGGTAGTGTATTACTTGTATTGATTGTCGAGGTCTTAAACTCTGCGCTCGAAGCGGTGGTCGACGATATTTCACTAGAACACCGTGCGCTCGCTAAACAGGCGAAAGATATGGGTAGTGCTGCTGTCTTCATTGCCCTGGTTAACTGCGGTATCTGCTGGGCGAGCGTAGTTTACACGAATTGGTAGGCATACGCAGCCTTATTGATGCGCAAAGCAGTGTAGCGAGTAGATACATTAAGCAGCTGAATAGCTGCAACGTGTTTTATACGCTACCGTCGCCGAGGGGCCAAGACGGCGAATGCCAAACCCCGCGAAGCACTGAAGTGAGACCCGAATCAAGTAATCGAATCAAATTCAATGTTCGACCAACGACGTTGGACCTACACTATCTGACGCAATGCTTCATATTGTTTTATTTAATCCAGAGATCCCTCAGAATACAGGTAATATTGGCCGACTGTGTGCGATTACTGAGACGCGCTTACATTTGATCCATCCGCTGGGGTTCACCGTCACCGATAAGCACCTCAAGCGCAGCGGTATGGACTATTGGCACTCGCTCGATGTACATCATCACGATGATTGGGCAGCGTTCAAGGCAAGCGAAACTGCTCCTCGACGCCTGTGGTTGTTTACCACGCAGGCCGATCACTTGTATTGGGATGTGCAATACGCAGAGGACGACGGTTTGGTCTTTGGTAGTGAAGGGCACGGTGTGCCAGACTGGTTGCATACTGAACTAAAAGGGCAACGCCTGACCATTCCGCATAAAAACACGAATCTACGTTCACTGAATCTTTCGACTTCTGCAGGTATTGGGACTTACGAGGCATTGCGACAACTCTCGGTAGAGTAGGCTATAAGCGATACTGCACGCCTAATTATGTGACATTAAAAGACTTTCTTATGATTATGCCTCTCCATTAGCATTTTTACTCTTATGAAGCAACTGTACTCTGATTTTACTAAATAAATAACGTAATTAAAACTCGTTTTATTATTAATACCTCATATATTACAAAAATTATATGAAAGCGCTTATTGTAGAAGATGAAGAGTTGGTTCGTGAATTGCTAGCCAGTGTCGTATCGCGCGAATTTGAGTTTAGCTATGTCAAGGAAGCGTCCGATGGAGAGTCGGCATGGAAGCTGTTTCAGAAAGAAAAATTCGATTTCGTGGTGCTGGATTTAATGTTGCCTGAGCTTGACGGCTTGAGTTTGTCCCGTCGCATACTCAATGTCGCTCCGGATGTTCGAATTTTAGCCCTGTCCAGTGAGTGCGATGACTATACAATTCGCGAAGTCACCCGCAGTGGAATACTCGGTTTTGTTCACAAGCAAGAGATGTCGCTCGAAATATTATTCACCGCATTTAATGATGTGTCCGCTGGGGAGATTTACTATTCAACTAATGCGCAAAAGATCATTGCTGATATGTGGCAGAATCCTGATGCCTATTATAAGGTTTTGTCGGATCGAGAGTTGCAGGTTCTGCGCTTGATTGCACGAGGACATGACCATGTGAGTGCGGGTGAATTATTGGGGATTAGTGAGTTCACCGTTCGTCGCCATAAGCACAATGTGATGAAGCGACTCAACATCAGTGACGAAGCGAGCCTAGTGCGCTTTGCCTTTGAAAAAGGCGTCGTCAAATCTAAGGGGGGGCTTGATTGGACCTCGATCTCGCACAAGAAGCACTAATCGATCAGCGGCTAATAGGTACTTTTTTCTATTTTGACTCGGAACGTATTGGCGCTGGGACTCGTTCCGAGCCTGAAGGGCGACAAAACCGGTCGCTTAGCGGGCCGGACCACTGTAGGTGAGAGTCACCAGCTCATCGGAACGTATGGGCGCCGGGACTCGTTCCGAGCCTGAAGGGCGACAAAACCGGTCGCTTAGCGGGCCGGACCACTGTAGGTGAGAGTCACCAGC
>ENA-OQVM01002172-OQVM01002172.1-marine-metagenome-genome-assembly--contig:-NODE-2172-length-23680-cov-22.622336_pt1 | contig 23680 bp, 20 predicted proteins | sample MGYA00237776_ERZ505498 | MGnify/ENA primary metagenome ERZ505498 (study PRJEB26159, sample SAMN06265151) | marine metagenome | isolation source: Helgoland LTER site | place: Germany:Helgoland, sampling... | reverse complement strand
CCCTTAAGTAGTATTTGCTTCCCTTTATGTTCATGCCTTCCCAAATAATGTTTGATGGCTCCTATGCTTCGGTCATGATAAATGGTTCTTTCAACAGATTTATCCGTTCCTAATTCATTAGATCTTGAGCAAAGTTCCTTTACTTTTTGATCATTCGTTGAGCCTCTTTCATGGAATCCTCTGTTTTGAAAGTAACAAAAGCACCTACTATGGTTAGCAAGTCTCTCTTACCTTCCTCGCTGTGAATGTAGTTATTGATTTTTCTATCATATTTTGTGATGTTTTCATATTTTCCAGAGGCAATTTAGTTTCCTCTAAGTTTAAGCAAGGAAATTAGATTTGCCACATTGTAGATGAGCTCGATATCTGCTACAAAGTCGGTGTTTTGGTCATCTATGTCTTCTTTGTTAGACAATAAATCCTATGAAAGATCATCGAATTCTTCTTTGAGTCTGTTTTTTCTGAATATATTCAGTTTGGCATTAATTCAGTGAGATAATGTTAAATAAAAATTTAATTTAATAAAATTTAGTTAATAAATATGTATTTTTTCATGAATTTGAAACACGAATAATATTTCAATTCAAAAATTATAAAATACACCCTTCATAAAAAAATATCTTCAACATAAACTTAAATAAAGGGAATTGAAATTTAACAATTTTATATTGGATTTAAATGATGCATTTAAAAAAGTCAAAAAAAATGACTTTTATTAAAATATTTTTATATATTTGTACCAACAAAAGTAAATTAAACTAATGTTATTATTAATTTTTAATCCTAACAATCCTGATATGCATCAATTTAATGATACATTTATTGATTTGATTAATCAACTCAAGGAGCGGGATATTCCAAAATTCACATTTGTTAAATCTGTGAAATTAAGTGATATATCCAATCTTTCTGTGAGAGAAGCTAAACAATTTATTGAAAATGATGGTTGTGTAATGTTTGAAGTAGAACATCAAATGATAAAACAAGAAAGAGACAACTTGATTCGTTTCTGTAATTTGTTTTATACCCAACTCAACCAAAAATATTGTAATGATGGAAAAATTAATACAACACTTCAAGAAATGATTTATGAGTTAAATCAATGGGAGATTAGATTAAAAAGAATGCTATGTATTTTAAATCCAAAATTTAATATTACTGATGGCTTCAATAAAACCACAAACAAAAGTTACAGACTTTTAAAAGGATATTGGATAAATGATCAAAACCAAAAAAAGAGAATTTTTAATAAAAATGTAGGAATCTCAGATGGATCTATTGAGCACCATTTTGATAGATTCTTTAAGAATAGAGGTTATGATGTAACTATTTACATGAAATTATTAAATGGTTTTATAACTGATTTAGTAATTGAAAAAGATGGATTACAAAAGGCAGTAGAATTTAAACTTAGAAACAAAGATGAATTTTATAATCAGTTCATGTGCTTGGAAATGTGGTTTAGATATAAAGAGATTTATATGGATTAATTTTTTTATCTGAATTTATAAAAAGTCAAATTTTATGACTGAAAAAATAAACAATTAATATTTAAAACCGATAAGTGGAATGGTATATAATCACACAAAAAAATTATGAAACATTTGCCAAAAATTGTGAAAGAAACAGCAATAGACATTGTTCTTGATTTACATAATAATGGATGGTTTATTAATCAAAATATTGCAGACCCAAGATTTGCATTAGAATTCTTGTGTGACAGAATTATGGTAAAGTATTTAGAGTGCTGTTATGATCTTCCTCCTAAACAAGAAATCTTTACAACTAACGAATTCAAGGGGATACAGGACCGTATCATTAAACATAATATTTTAATGCTCATGAAGAATAAAGGATTAATAGTGCCAGTAGAACAAGGCAATGCGTTTAAATTTTTATTAACCCCAAAAGGAATTAACAACTTACCTTATTTATTAAACAAAAACATGTTTTATGATGAACAATAAAGACTTCAAAATAGCAAAGCAGTTTGATTCTGATTCCCAGTTGATTGTTGATAGACCGTCACAATGGTTGAATATAGGTTACTTTCTTTTAACTATAGGGCTGACTTTTGTATCAATGGAATTGGCCTTCATATCTTTAATCATTCTAATATGGAAATCATTGGTACTTTATTTTACCAAATGGTCTTATACAACAGATACAATACTGGAAAGAGTGGGTGTGTTCAACGTGACCACTGATGAAATACAATTTTTTAGGATAAAAGATTTGAGGTTATACCAACCCCTTTTATATAGGATTGTGGGGATCTCTAGATTAATACTGATTACTTCAGATAAGTTCAAACCAGTCCTAGTTCTTAACGGCATCAGAAATGGCAAAAGAAAAAGAGATATGCTCAAAGCATTAGCTATCTCATCAAGGCGTGAGATGGGTGTTAAAGAGTTTGATATTAGATAATTAACGTTAAAAATGATTTTTGATGATAGGAATAACAATAAGCGTAGTACTCCTGATAATTATTTTCTTTTTAGAAAGTGAGAATGAGAAGTGTTATAGCAGTCTTGAAGTAAGGGATTTGTTAATCCCTGCAACATCATTTATCAAGGCTGTACTCTTAGATCTAGAGAACAGATTTCCATCTCAAAAACCATATTCTTTTGAAGTAAAATATTATCATAATAAATCAGTTATGGGAAGATACTACTTCAACAATAATACTATGGAGATATATTTAACAAAGTCAACCAAACTCATTGAATTAACTGACACAATTGCGCATGAATACTGTCATCATCTTCAAAATCACTCTGGGAAACAAGTCATTAAATCCGCGCTTAAGCTTTATGAAAGTGAATATGATCATCATCCTTGGGAAGTTGAAGCCAGGGAATTTGCTTCGCGTCTAAGTTTAAAAATCTTAAAAAAAATTATAAAATGAAAAATCTAATTAAATTATTTTTTCTGACAATTTTATTGTCACCGTCAATTACTAATGCAGATTCACCCTTAACATCTATTGAGTTTTGGCGTTCATCAACAAACAAATATGTTTTAAAGATTGGCAATAAAACTGGAAAACAAAAACTAAACAGGTCTATGTTTAACTTTCTTACTGATCAAAAAATAAGCTCTTTTGACAAGTTCTGTTTGGTTAATTCTATGGGTTGGGAATACAAAAGTGAAAATCAAAATCATTTATTGTTTTTAAATTTCATTGAAAAATCTCTTTATAGAAAAAATAGATTTTCAAAAAATTATTTTGATTATGAAACCCCTATTCCTTACTTACTAGAATTAGGGGAAACCTACTTTATAATTTATGAATACCTTAAGGCTATGGATAACTATACTAACGTATTTGAAGTAAAAAATGAAATTTTATTAAACACATCACCCTATTTGAATCCACAAATCTATTTTATTTTCACATTAATTGATTTACAGGACAAATTAATCAATTCAGATTTTTGCTCAGTTTATGAAGGTTTTTCTTTTTTTATCTCCCATGAATGTTTTAAAGAAATTAGGGAAAAAAAAGTTTTAGGAATATTAGAAGAATATGTTAATCAATATTCCAGTTACTGTGACACCATTAATGTTTATTTAGAAAGTTTGTGTAATGTAAATGTTTTTAAAGTAGGCTCTAATCAAAATTTATCAATTGTAAATTACCCAGTTTTTGTTTATGGTACCATGAAGGTTTTTAATGATAAAAATCAATTAATCATTGAAGAATACTGCTCTGGTGATGATTTGTTTTTTATTACAGCTAAAACATTGCAGTTAGGGGATTATAAAATTGTATTAATTGATGATAATAAAACAGCCTATAATCTATATATTAACATTAAAGATTATGATTAGGTTTATCAAATCAAACAGAAAAAAATGGTTTAAAAAGATCATAGCTTGAGTAGTTAAAAAAATGGCTATATATATGATAGTAAAATGATATTAAAGAAAATGAACATTGGATAGATTAATAAAAAATTAATAAAATGAATTTTGATAAATTGGAAAAAAGAGCTGAGGTTCTTGCTAAAGTTGTTGTATGTATTGCTGATTTGTACCATGATGGTAATTTAGATGCAGGACAAAAAGGATTATTAGAAACCTTACTAGGTGCTGGAATTTGGTATCTTCCATCGGGCAAAGAATTATTTACTGGAAAAATCAGTAAGGCTGCATTAGAAAAAATAATTACTGACCCTAAAATAAAGTTAGTTGAAGAGCACGGATTCCCGCGTAAGGTGGCGGGTAAATCATTATTTTGTGATCATCTTGAAGATCTAAAATTAGATTATACTAAATTACAGAATTTATATTTGAACAAAATGGGGCGGTATAATTTGGTCTTAAAAGAAGAGAACAACAAATTAAAAAAATTCCAGAAAACTAACACATTTATATCGGAGAAAGAAGCATATAAATCCGCAGGGATAGAGCTAGTTTCTATTGATGAGTCCCATTATAATTTACCTCAATTGAAAAAATTCAATCCTAATCCTCCAGCAAAATCAACTAAAGTTAAAAAAGAAAACAAGGGAGTTACAACAAAAACGATTTCTAAATCTATTCCTAAACAAAAGAAAACAATTGTAGATGAAGTTAAGAATATGACTTTTGGTCAAACAGTACAGTTGAAGAAAGGTAAAAATGTTTCTCAAACCTACGTGATTTTTATGAAATATATCATAGATAATTTTTCAAATAAACTTTATCAAATAGATATTCTGTCAAAGTTTATAAAAGATAATCCAATTGATGAAAGTTTTGGCAAAGCTGTTTTTTATAAACGGATAGTTGGACATAATGATTGGTATTTTTCCACATATTTTGGTACAGCAGCTAAATATTCAAATATGAAAAAAATATCAGATGAATTGAAGTTTAATTTAGAATTAGTTGATTAATAGTATCATAACTGGTTGTTAAATATGAGATATCCTCATTTTTTTAGTTAGGAGGTATTTTAATTTCTGGCTATAATTTCTAAAGAAATCCATAAAAAATAGCTGTTAAAGAATATGCCCTAAAATAAAAATTATTTTAGAGCATAATGCCGTGGAGTCAAGAGGAGTGAAGTCGAACTATTTCGGGGAGGATTTATGTGTCTAGAAAAAATTATTCTAAGGAAAAAAAGTGGAAAATGTGAAAATAAAGTACGACTGTTTTTGGGGAAGAATTTATAAATAATGGAGTATAACTAGCATGTAAATTTTTTTATATTTTGTATTAAAAAATAATATACTATATTTGGTAAACCAATCTGGTAAACCAATTATTAGAATGATAGCCCTTTTAATTATTCCAAAATTGGAAATTATTCAATTATAACGGACTTAGAAGTATTTCTTATGTGAAGTATTATAAATCAAATTAAAACTATATTATGAAAACAAAATTACTTTTTACACCTTTACAAGCAGTTTTCTGTTATTAATTCAAGTAACTATTTTTTAAAAAATTTTTCGATGGCCAAACAGATTTGTGTAAGCTTAATTTTATTGATACTATTTTTTTCATGTAAGAATACAACCAAAAAAGATATTAATAAAACAGACAATATAGTAAGGTATGCTAATGATATCATACCATTTTTCCAACATTGGAATTTAATCTTAGGAGATGGTTCCAATGCGGGTCAAGCTGTAAATTTTGAGAATAAGAATTTCTTTTTTACTGCAAATGATGATAAAAACAATTGGGTTGTTTTTAAAACACCTAATGCTGGAAATACACATGGTACTTCTAATAACACTCGAACTGAATTAGCGCAATTAAAAAAATGGACACCAATGTCCGAAGCTAAAATGAACGCTACACTTAAAGTTATGAATGTAGCTACTACTGGAGATGCAAGTGTTGCCTCAACTTTTTCTGTGGTGGTTGGTCAGATTCATAGTGCCGATGGTCATGAAAATGAACCTCTAAAAATATTTTATAAGAAATTTCCAGGCCATACACGAGGTTCAGTCTTTTGGAATTATGAAATTAATACTTTTGGTGATGATAACTCTAAAAGATGGGATTATTCCTATCCTATTTGGGGATATGACTTCTCTGATGTTGGAACTAATAAAAACTCTTATCCACCAGAACCAGAGGATGGTATCGCTTTAGGCGAAGAATTTAGTTACGAAGTTGAAGTAAAGGATGGAATAATGAATCTTACATTCACTAGCGAAGGACATGAAACCAAAAGATTTACAAAAAATCTAATTTCATCTCAATATTCAATGCGTTCAAAAATTCCAGAGCAAGTCAAGAATTTATTTGTACCTATTGGTCAGGATGGAGTGGAGCGTGAAAAAGCTTACACAGACGAAGGTCTCTTTTTTAAACTTGGTAGTTACAATCAAACTAACGGAAAAGACCCTAAGGTAAATAAAGTTTGGTGTTCAGGAGCAGAAACTCACGGTGGCGACATTCAAAAACAATATTCAGATGGTAATTATGCTGAAGTGTGGTTTAAATCGGCAACTGTGGAAATAAGTGATGATGCCATTTCAAATGCAGGTTATTTTACAGCGAATGACGGTTTGAGTTCAAAAACAGTTTATCCAAGTGAGGTAATTCCATTTATGGACAAGTTTAAGATGTTAATGGGTGATGGAACTAATGTAGATGATCTTATTGATTTTGAAAATAAAGATTTTTTCTATACTGAAATTGATGGTACAAGGCGATGGGTAGTTTATAAAACACCAAACTCTGGAGTAACATCAAAAAATTCCAGTAATACAAGAACTGAATTACATGAAAAAAGAGAATGGACTCCAGAGCAGGGAGGTAAATTATCTGGTACATGTAAAGTCATGCAGGTTTCTGTATCTGGTGATGCTAGAGTGGCTGCATCTTATTCAACAGTAGTTGGACAAATTCACAGTGGAGAAGGACATGAAAATGAACCCTTAAAAATATTTTATAAAAAATTTCCAAATCATGCCAAAGGCTCTGTTTTTTGGAATTATGAAATTAACACTGAAGGTGATGATAATTCTGGCAGATGGGATTATTCAACTGCTGTTTGGGGTAATGATATGTCTGTAGTTGGAAAAAGTAAAGATGATTTTCCTTCAGAGCCTGAAGATGGAATAGAGTTGGGTGAAGAATTCAGTTATGAAGTTAATGTCTATAAAGGTGTTTTGTATCTTACTTTTAAAAGTGAAGGGCATGAAACTAAAATATTCACAAAAAATTTAATTAAATCAGAGTACATAAATAAATCAGACATACCAGCACAAGTGCAAAAAATATTTGTACCAATTGGTCAAGATGGAGTTGAAAGAGCTAATGCATATGGTGGAGAATTAAACTATTTTAAACAAGGAGCTTACAATCAAACCAACGGAAAAGATCCAGAGAAAAATATGGTTTGGTGTGCTGGAGCGGAAACTTATGGAGGTGATATTGCTAAACAATACGAAAACGGCTGTTACACTGAAGTATGGTTTAGAGAAGCAACCATAGGAGTTGGAACAAAACCAAATAACTAAATTCAAATATCATTGTAGTATTTTATTTTAAGTATTACCCTATTCATTGTAATTCCAAAAAACTAATATTTCATTTTTTATATAAACGATGATTAAATATTTAATATCAATAATTGTAATCCTATTAAGTTGTAATACTACTTTTGGACAGTTAGTTTCATCACATTCAGAACTTACTGCTGCAATATCTAATGCTTCTGCAGGAACAACTATAATATTGTCGGATCAAACTTGGACCGATGTTCAAATTAGTATAAATAAAAATGGAACAGCAGAAAATCCTATAATCATCAAGGCACAAACACCTGGAAGTGTGTTTTTTGAAGGTCGATCAAATGTCAGTTTAGGTGGTTCTTATATTATTTTTGAAGGTGTTATTTTTCAAAATGCTTCTGGGCTTATTACAAGTGTTGATAAAATAGAGCCAATCATTGAATTTAGAGATACAAGTAATAATGATTGTATTCATTGTCTAGTAAGAAATATAAAGATTAATTCTTATAATGGTACCTCTAGCCAAGAGACACTAAAGTTTAAATGGATTATTATCTATGGAGAATATAACGAAGTAAGTTATAGTTCTTTTATTGGGAAAAATGGAGTTGGTAGTATAATTAACGATAACCACAATAATTCTACACCAGATTATTCTAAAATACATCATAATTATTTTGCTGATAGAGTACCTGTTAATAACAATATTAATGGGTTAAACGACCAAGACGCCATTCGAATAGGTGTAAGTACAACATCGCTTTCAGACTCATTTACTGAAGTTTATGATAATTTTTTTAATAATTGGTCAGGTGAAGTAGAAATTATCTCTAATAAGTCGGGTAGTAATAAATATTACAATAACACTTTTAGAGATTATCAAGGAACATTAACCTTAAGACATGGAAATAATACTGAAGTTTTTGGAAATTACTTTTTCGGCGATAATAATTCCTTTTCTGGAGGTGTAAGGGTTATTGGAGAAGATCATAAGGTATACAATAATTATTTTGAAGGACTTAGATATAGAAAACCAAATGGATCAGGCTCAAATACAACAGGAGCTATCAATATAACCAACGGAACACCAGATTCTGCATTAAATGAATATTTCCAAGTTAAAAATGTACAAATAATTAATAATACACTTGTTGATTGCGATTTAGGGGTTAGAGTAGGTACGGAACAAAACAGCTCTACAACTTTAGCGCCAGAAAATATTACAATTGCAAATAATATAATGCTAGATTCAAGTATTTCAGCATTACAAGAAACAACACCGCCCTCGGGGAATTCAACCTACGAGGGAAATATTACTCAAAATGGAATTTGGGACTTAATAAATGGTGAAAATTCTAATCAAACTATTACTTCAGGTTTGTTAGAAGCTGGAACCGAATTTTATAGATTAGTATCTGAAAGTCCTGCAATTAATGCAGGCTTGGGAACCTATTCATTTTTAGGAACTGATATTACAGGTGGTCCTAGAACCTCAAATTTTGATGCAGGTGCAGAGGAATTTAATTCAGGAGGTAATCATCTTCCATATTCGATCACAGATATAGGAACTAAAGTTGGTTTTGGAGCTTTTGAAACGCTTAGTTTACAAGATGATATAGACAAAGAATTAAAAATTTACCCGAACCCAGTAAAAGAAAATTATTTATATGTCTCTTTGAAAGATGAAACTATTGGAAAAGTTGATGTGATAGATTTATTAGGAAGAATTGTAAAACAAAATTATATTGATAAATCTACTGGAAAACTAGACCTAACTATCCTTCCTAAAGGAACATATATCGTAAAAAACAAAAACAGATTTAAAAGAATATTAAAAATATAAATAAAACCGAATGAAACGATTTAGCGAAAAATACATAATTACAAAAAAGATGGAATGGGAAGTTCTTGGTGGAGGTGTATCAAGAAAATTTTTAGGTTATGATAATCAAATCATGATGGTAAGGGTAAAATTTGATAAAGGTGCGTTAGGTTCACCACACCAACATTTTCATACACAAGCCACTTTTTGTGTATCAGGTAAGTTTGAATTTGAAATTGATGGGGTAAAACAAATTATTGAGACTGGAGATGGTGTTTACATAGAACCAAATTTATTACACAGTGCGGTTTGTCTAGAAGAGGGTGAACTAATTGATACTTTTAGTCCTGTAAGAGAAGATTTTTTAAGCGGAGATAAGGTATCTTATTTTGGAGATAAATCTTAAAATAAATATACTTAAAACTTGATACTTTAATCTATTTAAGAATATTTCAGAGTTGATTTTTCTCTTAAACTATTAATTTTAAAAGATTTATGTTGAGAAACCCTATTATTAATAAATTTTGTATATATTTGGTAAACCAGTTTGGTAAACCAATTTCAGCTAATCAAAAATCCAACGCTAATGATAATAAATTAGAATAAATTAAAACAAAAAAAGGATAGGTGCACGCCTATCCTTTTCAAAATGATACTCCGTCTGAAGGAAGTATAAACTAACACTTAATCTTATAAATAGTGTAAGTAATTCAAAAATACTAAAACAAATTCTTAGTTTTATTTTTTTTGAAACTTTATTTAAGATTAGGTGTGGAAAAAAAAAGAGTTTATCTCTTTTAGAGATAATAAAGTTACATTTTTAAACATTTAATAATTATTATGAACTTAAAATTTAAATTAGCATTACTGTTAGTAATGTTTGTAAACATTTGCACTTTTGCACAAGAAACTTATACCTTAAAAGGTAAAGTAACTTCAAAAGTAGACAATGAAGGTCTTCCTGGTGTTTCAATAAGAATCCTTGACTCTAATGTAGGTTCAGAAACAGATCTAGATGGTAGTTTTACCATTCAAGTAAAAAAAGGAGACGTATTAGAGTTTTCCTATTTAGGGTTTTCAACTCAAAAATTCACAATTGATAACCAAAAAAATCTCAATGTAGTTTTAGAAGAAGATAACAGTATTCTAGATGAAATTGTTGTTGTAGGTTATGGTACTCAAAGAAAGTCTCATTTAACAGGAGCTATTTCTAAAGTTAAAAATGAAAAACTAGATCAGATTGCTGTTTCTAGGGTAGATGATGCTTTAGTAGGTCAAGTTTCTGGAGTACAAATTGCGGCTACTGAAGGTGAAGCAGGATCAGATCCTACAATTCGTATAAGAGGTATTGGTTCAATTACTGGAGAACTAAGTCCATTAATTGTTGTTGACGGTTTAGCTGTTGATAATGATTATTTAAGTGCTTTAGATATGAGCACTGTTGAATCTTTTGAAGTTTTAAAAGATGCAGCCTCAACGGCAATATATGGTTCTAGAGGGGCAAGAGGAGTTATTATGATTAATACCAAACAAGGTAAAGATGGAAAAACTAAGTTTGGTTACAATATGTATACTGGTTTTAAAACAGCAAGACAAAGTGATGCATATTACAGTACTGTAGCAGAAACTGCAGCTGCAGAAGAAGCTGCTTTAGGTTCTATTTCTGATAGAACTCGATACAAGCAACTATTAGGTGTTGATACCAACTGGCAAGAGATAATTTTTGACGGTGGTGTAATTACCAATCATTCTTTTAGTGCAAGAGGAGGAAGTAAAGACACTAAATTTAGTTCTTCTTTGAATTATTTGCATGACGAAGGTGTTTTGCTAACCGATGATTTTAAAAAATACAATCTCAGTTTAAAAGTAGATACAAAAATTAACAATAAGTTATCTTTTGGGGCAAGAATTACTCCAACACTTACAGACAGAAGGCGTTTTGATGGTTCTGCCCATGATATACTTAGACAACCTTCTTGGCTTCCTTTATATTTAGATGAAAATACAATTAGATTTGTTAATAGAACTAGAGATGGAGGTAAATATGCAAATGCTCAAGTAGGAGATTATGCAATACAAAGAATGTTTGATGATTTTGATTTGGCAACTGGTTTGCCAGTTCCAAATGGAGGTAGCGGTTTAGATATAAGTAATACATCTAATACTAACCCAGCAGCAAAAGTTTTAGAAAGAGAACGTACAGATAGTAAATTTAAAATATTTGGTTCTATGTATGCAAAATACAAGATTACAGATGATTTAACATTTAGAACTACTGTTGGTGGAGATTTTCAAAATTCTAATTTCAGAAGATGGCAAGGTGTAGAGTCAGACAGAAGAGGAGCAGCTAGAGCATCTCTAACTTTATCTACCGTAAACAGAACACATTTAATAACAGAAAACTATTTTACTTACGATAAGTTATTTGGTAAACATGAAATTGATGCAGTTGTTGGTATGGGTGCTGAAAGCTGGAAAACTGATGTTAATGGTTCTTTTGGAGCTGGTTATGATTCTGATATTTTACAAACATTGTCTGCAGCAGACCCTTTAACTGTAACTGCTTATTCCGAAGAATTTGAAGAGAGTTTGTTATCTTTTTATGGAAGGTTAAATTATGCTTATGATGATGCTAGATTTTTGGCCTCTGTTAGTTTAAGAACAGACGGTTCCTCACAATTTGGACCCAATAATAAATATGGTTTTTTCCCTGCAGTATCTGTAGGTTGGAATATTCACAAAGAAAGCTTTCTAGAGGAAGTAGATGCCATTAATATTTTAAAATTAAGAGTTAGTTATGGTATTACTGGTAATAAAGATGTGAGAACTTTTCCAAGAAATAATCAGATAGAAAGTTATCCATTCTTATCATTATTAGCTCCAAGTACAGCTATTTTTGATGGCAATACTTCAGCATCAGGTATAAACCCAATAAATATTGCAAACCCTGATTTAAGATGGGAAAAATCAATTGAATTTAATCCAGGTATAGATTTTGGATTATTTAATAATGTACTTTATGGTTCTTTAGATTACTATATAAAGACAAGTGAAGATTTATTAATTGAGAACCCAATTTCAACAACTACTGGTTTTGCAAATTCGTTGATCAATATAGGTGAAGTAAAGAATGAAGGAATTGAATTAGAGTTAAGAACCAGAAATATTTCTAGAGAAAACTTTAAATGGTCTTCAACTTTAATAACATCAAGTAACAAAAATACACTTGTAGATTTTGCTGATTCAAATGGGCAAATTCAAAGTGTAGATTCTAAAAGAGCAGCAGAATGGACTAACTTAGTAGGGAATCCTATTTCATCATTTTATGGTTGGGTAGTAGATTCAGAAATTCCTTTAGAATATTTGAATAATCCATATCACCCAATAGGCGCACAAGCACAAGATGTTTATGTTAAGGATTTAAATGGTGACGGTTTAATTGATGATGATGATAAAACTATTTTGGGGAGCCCATATCCAGATTTGGTATGGAGTTTAGCAAATGAATTTAAACTTGGAGATGTAGACATTAGTTTTATGTTTCAAGGAAGTCATGGTGCTGAAATTAGAAATATGGGAGATCAGTATATTTTTAATCATTTTAATTCTGCACAAGATTTTATTAGCTCTACACCAAACCAAGGGTTTATTAAACAAAAAATCTTTACAAATAGTATCATACAAGATGCTTCTTACATTGCTTTAAGAAATTTAAATATTGGATATAATTTTTCAGATAATTTACTTTCTAAAATAGGATTTACAAAAGGAAGAGTTTTTGTTACAGGTCAGAATTTAATGTATTTGACTGCAGCTAACTATACAGGTTTTAATCCTGAGTCAGTAAATACTACCAAGCCAGGAACATACGGCTATCAGAGGGCAGGTTCCCCTGTATTTAGTACTGTTTCTGTAGGAGTTAATATAGAATTTTAATAAAACACAACACAGATGAAAACAATAAAAAATTTACTTATTTTATTATTAATTACAACATATGTTTCTTGTGATGAAGATTTTTTAGACCCAATACCTACATCTTCATTGTCTAGTAATAATTATTATACAACACCAGAACAAGTTGAAACAGGAGTAATAAATATTTATGATGCAATTCAAGGAGTAAATTCAACAAGTACTAATGATAATCATAGTATTCAATATGAGTTTTACTTAACAGAAATGAGAAGTGATAACACAAGGACTAAAAGTACAGAGGGAGAAGCTGCACAATTTGAAAACTATACAGTAGAAGCTAATAATGGTATTGTAGCGGACTATTATGCAAGTTTTTATAATGTAATATTTAGATCAAACGTTGTATTAGAAAACTTAGATGCTGCAGGTGAATCAGCAGCTAAATTTGAGGCAGAAGCAAGATTTACTAGAGCCTATGCTTATTTTAATTTAGTTCGTTTATACGGAGATGTTCCTTTAGTAGAAACAATTATTACTCCAGAAAATAAGGAAACTGCTTACACAAGAGTTGATGCTTCAAATATTTATGATTTAATTGTTTCAGACTTACAGATTGCAGTGGCAGGTTTAGAAGATGGCAGTAAGTTTAGAGCTTCTAAAGCAGCTGCAGAGACTTTATTAGCAAAAGTATACCTTACTCTAGGAAGATATGGTGAAGCCCAAACATTATTAGAATCTGTAATGAATCCTTCTCGAGGTTTTGCTTTAGAGGCTAACTTTAAAGATGTATTTTTTAATGAAGGAAATAATGAAATTATTTTTGGAGTTGGTTATTTAGGGGATTCCGTAGATAGTCAAAATTTTTCAGCAGAATGGTTAAATGCAGTTGGTAGAACAAGTGGTGTTAATTATGTAACTAATGATGCAAAAGCGGCATTAGATTTACTAGGAGGTAACAGAACTATGTATTCCTACAGAGTAGATATTGCACAAGCAACACAACACCAAGTAGTAAAATATATTCCTGATGGAGATATGACACTTGGAATTACTTCAACTTCTAGTGATCCAACAAAAGCAGGTAATGATTGGATAGTTTTACGTTTTGCAGATGTATTATTAATGCATGTTGAAGCTATTATGGCTGGAGCTCAAAATACAACTAGTACCAACGCATTAGCTTCTTTTCAAGAAGTTAGGAATAGAGCTGGTTTAACTGCTACGGTAAGTAGTATTACTAAACAAGAATTAATGGATGAAAGAAGGGTAGAACTTGCTTTTGAAAATCATAGACTTTTTGATTTAGTTCGAATGGGTGAAGCAGTAAATGTTTTAGGGGCTTTTTCTACAGCCAATGGCTACAACTTTTCTACGACAGATTTGTTACTTCCAATCCCTCAAAGAGAAATAAACTTAAGTAATGGGTTGTTAAATCAAAACCCAGGGTATTAATAAAATTTATAGTTAATTATTATGAAAAAAATAATAAAAATAACGACATCAAATGTTTCAAAGATTGGAATATTTATTATGTTAATTTCACTAGGAGCTTTTTCTTCTTGCGAACAATATGACCTTCCAGAAACTGGATCTATTCTAGATCTAACACCACCAGAAGCTAAATTTACAGCTACGCAAGGTATTGGTTCAGATGATGAATGGAAAATGTATAGTTTTTCTAACCAGTCTTCAAGCGCAACAAGTTATAGTTGGGATTTTGGAAATGGAGATACTTCAACAGGTTTTGAACCATCAACTACTTATCCAGGAGAGGGTTCATATACAGTAACCTTAACAGTTATGGATGATCTAGGTGTTGAAAGTACTTTTACAGACAGTATTGATGTAGTAGAGCCTACTGCTCCACCTACACCAGATCCAACTCTAATCAATTCAGTTTTTGATAAACTTCCCAAATCATCTGGTTCAGACTGTACTTGTTCAGGATGGATTAATAAGAGTTTAGGAGATCAGGGAGAATCTAGTTCAGGAAATGATTCAGATGTTTTAAAATTTGACAATAATGAACCAGATCATATTTATCAGGAATTTGAAGTTGTGCCAAATGCAGATTATACCATACAAATCATCACTTCATTTAAAAGCCTGGAAAATAACAATCCACCTATGGATAGCATGTTAGAATTACGAGTTTTGGCTGGTTCAGGATATGTTTCGGGATATTCTCCAACATATTACTCAGATACTGTAGAATTTCCTCAAGATGATTATGGTTATGAAACCATACCACAAGTAGAAGATGCTGATAATAATCTTTTAGTAGAGGTAAGATCTAATCCAAGTGATACTAGTTATATAACTACAACTTACACTTTCAATGCAGGAAATAACGATAGTGTAGCACTATTTGTTAGAGGTATTGGAGGAGATAGTGGTGGTAACTTCGGTTATAACAGTGGAGATGAGGAAATTAGAATGGATTCTGTAACTATTACAGCAAACTAATATGTAATGTTAAACATTCAAAAAAGCATTTTTTTATATATTTTGTTTTTTTTATTATCTGCTAACGTTGCTTGTAATGCCCAAAAGAGCAACGTTACAGATATGAATGTTAAGTCAAAAAAAAGTAAGAAAAAGAAAAAAAGAAAGAAGGGTGCAAAAGTAAAGCTACCTAAAATAGATTTATCTCATTGGAAGGTAACATTACCTGTGGTAAACGAAAAAGGGAAACCCTATGAAATTTCACCACCCGAAATTATAGATTTTGCTAAAAGTAAAATAGCAAAACCTTATATGTATATAGATTCTACGAGAGGTGCAATTATTTTTCATGCAATGCCAACCAAATCTAAAACTGCCAATACAAAGTATACTAGATCAGAATTAAGGGAGCAAATGGTTCCTGGTGATAATAATACAAACTGGACTTTTGCAGATGGTGCCTATATGAAAGGAGTCATAGCTATGGATGAATCTACCAAAAAATCTGATGGAAAATACCATAGAACTATTATAATGCAAATACATGGAAGGTTAACTAATGAACAACGAGATTTAATTGGAGCTAAAGATAACAATGCACCACCAATACTTAAAATTTATTGGGATAATGGTAAAATTAGAGTGAAGACAAAAGTATTAAGAAACCCAAACATATCCGGTAATGAACTTCTATTAGAAGAGGTCTGGGATAACGATAAGGGTTTTAATTTTGAACAGAAAGTAGGTTTTAGAAAATTCACTTTAGAAGTAAAGGTTTCTGAAGGTAAAATGGTAATTATTTTAAATAAGAACGAATACAAAGTTTATAAAAGTATCCATATAGAAAAGTGGGGTATTTTTGAAAACTATTTTAAAGCAGGTAACTATTTTCAATCGAGAGATAAAGGATCTTTTTCGAAAGTTAGATTTTATAATTTAGAAGTTTCACACTAAACTATTAAATTAGCTACTTGTAAAAAAAAGTATATGAAGTTAGAAGTACTTAATAAAAACGAAAATCAGAAAGTCCATAATTTAATAATTATTGGAATTAGAGATCTTATTAATTTTAAAAACTTAGAACCTGGAGATAAACTTCCGTCAGAGAGAATGCTATCTGAAAAGTTTGAAGTAAGTAGAAGTAATGTAAGAGAAGCAATTCAAAAGTTAGAATTTTATGGTTTATTAAAATCTAGACCCCAAAGTGGAACTTTTGTTGCAAATATTGGAGTTACTGCTCTAAATGGAATGATTGAAGATATTTTAAGATTAGATGAACCTGATTTTAAATCATTAGTAGAAACAAGAATTCTTTTAGAATTAAAAACATCAAGATTAGCGGCTATAAGAAGAACTGAAGAAGATCTAGTTCAGTTAGAAGAAGCCCTTCAAGCTTATAAAACAAAAGTTTTAAATGGCGATGATGCTGTTCAAGAAGATTTATTGTTTCATTTAGCTATTGCTAAAGCAAGTGGTAATAGTACTATGAATACTTTTATGTTGATAATTACACCAGAAATTATCACAAATTTTGAAAAATACCATGTTTGTGATAAAGGTCTAGCACAAGAGGGTATTGCAGAACATGAGGAAATTTATGATGCAATTTTAAAACAAGACCCTCAATTGGCAAAAGAGAAAATGAAAGTTCACTTTAAAACTTTATATCAATATTGTTATAATGTTTAAAGTTTGATTACAGAAAAATGCACGCTTTTTCTGTAATTATAAATTAATTAAATCTGAAGGAAAAATAAATTAACTAATCTTTTTGCAACAGCAATCTCATTAGTTTTTTAGTAATTAATTACAAGTTAACTATTTGTAAAATATACTACTGTACATTTTAAAAACTAAACTATAAATGAAATTAAAAGGACTTAGATGGTGGGTTGTAGGTTTAATAGCCATAGCTACAGTAATAAATTATATAGATAGACAAGCTCTTGGAGTTTTATGGCCAGATATAGCTGCAGACCTATATCCTAATGAAGATTCAGATGGGAGAAAAGAAATTTACAGTTGGATAACAGGTAGTTTTATTTTCTTTTATGCTATTGGTCAAGCACTATTTGGTAAAATATTTGATTGGATTGGAACTAGATTAGGTTTTGCAATTTCAATAGGTGTTTGGTCTATAGCTACAGCATTGCATGCATTTGCAGGTGGAGCTTGGTCTTTTGCAATATTTAGATCAATACTTGGTCTAGCAGAGGCAGGTAATTGGCCAGGAGCTGCCAAAGGAAATGCTGAATGGTTTCCAACCCAAGAAAGAGCATTTGCTCAAGGATTATTTAATTCAGGAGCTGCTATTGGAGGTATTATTGCTATTCCGGCAATTGGATTGATGACTATCTTTTTTAGTTGGAAAATAATTTTTATTGTAATAGGTTTAATTGGTTTACTATGGTTAATACCTTGGTTTATTATAGTAAAAGCACCACCAAAATATCATCCAAATATAACAGAAGAAGAACGTAACTATATTTTAAATGGTCAAAAAATAGTTAATGATAAGAATTCATTAGAAGATAATAATGATGATGAATACAATCCCTCAACTGGAGAATTAATTAAACATAGAGAAAGTTGGGGAGTAGTAATTGCTTCAGCAGCTATAGATCCTATTTGGTGGCTTTTTGTTGTTTGGATACCCATTTATTTAAATGGTGTTTATGATATGGATGTAAAAACGATAGCTATCTACGGTTGGGTTCCTTATGTTGGAGCTATGTTAGGAGCATGGTTTGGAGGTTTATTAGCTCAAAATAGAATTAAGTCAGGCTGGAATGTAAATAAAACTCGTAAATGGGTTATAACACTTGGTTGTATAATAATGTTTCCATCTTTCTTTTTACTAATGAATCCAGGATCACCAACAAATGCTGTAATTATTATGGCATTTATACTATTTGGTTTTCAAACTGCAATAGGTAATGTTCAAACCTTACCAAGCGATTTGTTTGGTAAAAATACTGTTGGAACATTAGCCGGTATAGCCGGTATGGCTGCAAAATTTGGAGCTTTTGGATTAACAATTTTAGTACCAATTATAACAGCTGGAGAAAATTATACACCTGCTTTTTATGTTGGAGCAGCATTAACAATATTGGCATTATTTGCAATATGGTTTTTAATTCCAAAAATTGAGCCATTAAAACCATTAGCAAAAAACTAAAAAAACTAAACTATTTAAAAATATATAATAAAATAAATATGAGTATAAATAAAGGAAAAATTGCAATAGTAACAGGAGCAACTGGAGGTATAGGATTTGAAGTAGCTAAAAGACTTGGTAAAGACGGTTTTACGGTTATTTTAAATGGTATCTTTCACGAAGATGGAGCAAAGAGAGTAGCAGAATTAAAATCAGAGGGAATAAATGCAGAATATTATGGTTTTGATGTCACTGACGAAAATGCTGTAACTTCAAACATAAAAGCTATTGGAAATAAATATGGTAAAATAGATGTACTTGTAAACAATGCTGGAGGTTTAGGTGGTAGATCTCGTTTTGAAGAAATGACTACTGAATTTTACAGAAAAGTAATGGCTTTAAACCTTGATTCAGTATTTTTTGCATCAAGAGCAGCAATACCTTTTCTTAAAAAAGGTGAAAATTCAACTATTATAAACTATACATCTAACGCAGGCTGGAATGCAGGTGGTCCAGGAGCGGGAATCTATGGAACCTCAAAAGCTGGAGTTCATACCATTACAAGAGCTTTAGCAAAAGATTTAGCAGAATATGGTATTAGAGTAAATGCAGTTTCACCAGGTACAATAGATACACCGTTTCATGCACAAATTAAATCTACAAAACCAGAAGTTTTTGCTTCTTGGGCAAAAAATATTATGTTAGGTAGATTAGGCCAACCAGAGGATGTTGCTGGAGTTGTTTCATTTTTAGCGAGTAAAGATGCCGCGTTTTTAACTGCAGAAACAATTCAAGTAGGTGGTGGTCAAGCATTAGGAATTTAAATTAAAATACATTTACTTTAAATTAGATAAGAACATAAAATGGGTAAAGTAGTAACATTTGGAGAAATTATGTTAAGATTGTCTCCACAAGGTTTTTTAAGATTTTCACAGGCTAATAATTTTGATGTAGTATATGGTGGTGGAGAATCTAACGTAGCAGTATCGTTAGCAAACTATGGTGTTGATGTAGATTTTGTAACACGTTTACCAAAGAATGATATTGGCACATGTGCAATGATGGAAATGAGAAAACGAGGGGTAGGAGTTGATAAAATTGTATATGGAGGTAATCGTTTAGGAATTTACTTTTTAGAAACAGGAGCAGTTTCTCGGGGATCGAAAGTAGTTTATGACAGAGCTCACTCTGCAATTGCAGAAATAAAATCGGGAATGATAGATTGGGATACTGTTTTTGACGGTGTTGAATGGTTTCATTGGACAGGCATTACACCTGCTATTTCAAAAGGAGCTGCAGATGTGTGCTTGGAGGCTGTTAAAGCAGCAAGTGCAAAAGGAATTACTGTATCTACAGATTTGAATTATAGAGCAAAACTTTGGACCTATTGTGATGATTCGCATCGAGAAAAAATAATGACTGAATTAACATCTTATTGTGATGTTGTTTTAGGTAATGAAGAAGATGCCGAAAAACACTTTGGAATTCATCCAGAAGGGTTGGATGTTCACAAACATGGGCATGATGTGAAAGCAGAAGCTTTTTTATCAGTTTGTAAACAAATGATGGATAAATTTCCAAGAGCCAAAAAAGTTATTACAACTTTAAGAGGTTCTATATCTGCTTCTCATAATACATGGGCAGGCGTTTTATACGATGGTAAAAAAATGTATGAAACACGTCAATATCAAATTACAGATATTGTAGATAGAGTAGGTGGAGGAGATTCTTTTATGGGTGGCTTAATCTATGGATTATTAACATACCCTGAAGATGATCAAAACGCATTAGACTTTGCTGTTGCAGCATCTTGTTTAAAGCATACAATTAAAGGAGACGCAAACTTAGTTACAGTTTCTGAAGTTGAAAAATTAATGGGAGGTGATGCCTCTGGACGTGTAGCAAGATAAAGATATGGCTAAATTCACAAGATTAGAAGTAGCTAAAGTGATGAAAGATACAGGAATGGTTCCTTTATTTTATCATCAAGATTTAGAAGTAAGTAAAAAAGTAATTACAGCTTGTTATAAAGGTGGGGCAAGACTGTTAGAATTTACTGCCCGTGGAGATTTTGCTCATGAAGTATTTGGTGAATTAGTCAAATATGTTACCAAAGAATTACCACAAATGATAATGGGAGTAGGGTCAGTAACCGATGCTGCATCTGCCTCAAGATTCATGGCCTTAGGAGCAAACTTTATTGTAACACCAGTTTTAAGAGAAGATATTGCTTTGGTCTGTAATAGAAGAAAAGTACTTTGGTCTCCAGGTTGTGGTTCTTTAACTGAAATTGCAAGAGCTGAAGAATTAGGGTGTGAAATTGTAAAGTTGTTTCCTGGTGGTATTTATGGACCAGAATTTGTAAAAGCTGTTAGAGGCCCTCAACCATGGACAAGTATAATGCCAACAGGTGGTGTTGCTCCTACAAAAGAAAATTTAGAAGGTTGGTTTAAAGCAGGAGTTACTTGTGTTGGAATGGGATCAAAATTAATAGCAAAAGAAACTAATGGTACTTTTGATTATGATAAAATTCAAGACAAAACCAAAGAAGCTCTAGATATTATCAAAGGATTAAAAATATAATATTTTGAAATCATCTAAATTCTTAATACCTATTTCCAATTTATATAGTTTTTTTCGATAATTTCAATAACTACTACTAATTATTATTATAAAATTGGTTGAACCAAACTCATTACATCTATAAATAAAAGATTTTAAATAGTAGAAATATGCTAAAAAAAGCCATTCAATTTATGATTGTTAGTGCTTTTGCATTTGCACTATTAAATGCTTTTGTAAAAAATTTAAAAGGGTTTAGCGTTTATCAAATTGTTTTATTTAGAGCTGTTGGTACACTTTTTTTTACAATACCTTTAATTGTTAAGGCTAAAATTCCACTTTTAGGAACTCATAAAAAATTATTGCTTTCTAGAGCACTTTGTGGAGTTATTTCTCTAACATGTTTTTTTGAATCTTTAAATTATTTAGATGTTGGAACAGCAGTTTCACTAAGATATACCTCACCAATTTTTGCAGCAATTTTTGCAGTTTTATTTTTAAAAGAGAAGATAAAACCCCTGCAGTGGCTGTTGTTTATTTTAGCTTTTTTAGGGGTTTTAATAATTAAAGGTTTTGGAACTAATGTAGACTCTATTGGTTTGTTATTAGTTTTATTTTCAGCCTTTTTTCTGGGTTTAATATTAGTAATAATAAGAAAAATAGGAGCTACAGAACATCCTTTAGTAATTATAAACTACTTTATGGTTTTTGCTTTTCTTTTTGGGGGAGTAATGTCTGTTAACTCATGGAAAACCCCAAATCTAAAAGAATTCATTTTACTATTAAGTTTAGGTGTTTTTGGATATGTTGGTCAGCTATTTATGACCAAAGCATTTCAAACCAATGAAACCAATACAATTGCACCTTTAAAATATCTTGAAGTAATTTTTACACTACTTATTGGTGTTTTTTGGTTTCAAGAAATCTATAACCTGTATACTTTATTAGGGATATCTCTTATTCTATTAGGGTTGGTGTATAATCTTTATTTAAAAAGTAACCTACCATGATAAAGTATATTTTAGTTTTTATGATTCCCTTTTCAGCATATAGTCAAGTCACTTTAGATGCTAATGGACCTGGAAATACTTATGAGGAAATTACAAATGTATTAGCTCCTGGTTTTGATCCTGTAGAAGAGCCAGATTGTAGTCATACAGACTTTGGAAGACATATAGATGAGATATTCGATTCAGAATTAAATACAAATGTGTTTCGTTTTTTTATGCATGTAACTCCAGATAATGATAGGTGTATAAATACAGATAGACAGCGAAATGAAATTAAAACTTATGATAAATCTCCTGATAATTTACTAGGAGTAGAAGGTGAGGAGGTAATTTATAAATGGAAATTTAAACTTGATGCTGATATGCAACTTTCATCTAGTTTTACTCACGTTCATCAGTTGAAGTCTGTTGGTGGTGACTATGCAAGTATGCCAATGTATACCTTAACATTAAGAAAATCTACACCCGATAGATTGGAATTAAGATACGCAGAAACAACATCTCAAACTACACTCAAACAGACAGATTTAGGCCCTCTTAAAGGCACTTGGTTAGAAGTTACAGAGACAATTACTTATGGCACATTAGGAGCATATTCTATAGAAATCAAAAAGGTAGTTGATAATTCACTTTTGTTTGAATATTCAAATAATGATATTATAAATTGGAGAGTTGCAGCTGATTTTGTAAGACCAAAATGGGGAATTTATAGAAGTTTAAACGCTAGCCAAGATTTAAGAGATGAGGAAGTTTTATTTGCAAACTTTAGTATTGAAGAACTAAATTCTTTAACAGTAAATGATCATCAAATTGGACCAGATGGTATTAAAATATATCCAAATCCAGTTACGGGTTTTGTAACGATTACTCAAACAAAACAAAACCGCTATAACTCATTTATTATTTATAATGATTTAGGACAAGAAATTCTAGCCGAAACACTCGATAAAAAAGAATTTGATATTTCATTTTTGGCTAAAGGAATTTACACAATTGTATTTAAAAATAAAGAGAAAGAAGTTGCTGTAAAAAAAATAATTAAAATATAAATACAATGGTTTCAGTTTGATATTATTTCAACTTCATTAAAAATGACTCTTAGAAAATTATAAACTACAGAAAGTACCCAACACCAATACTATCAGAACACTTACCCTTTTTAGTTCTGATTTAACTATTTTTATAAAAAATTATTCCCAAGAATAAAAAATTGTTCTTGGGAATAAAAAGTGGAGACGCCGAGAATACCCTTTGGTTTTTCTCTAGCCTCCCGCTTAGGAAATGCCCTGGCACTGTCCTTGCA
>ENA-OQVM01002168-OQVM01002168.1-marine-metagenome-genome-assembly--contig:-NODE-2168-length-23712-cov-5.648234_pt1 | contig 23712 bp, 16 predicted proteins | sample MGYA00237776_ERZ505498 | MGnify/ENA primary metagenome ERZ505498 (study PRJEB26159, sample SAMN06265151) | marine metagenome | isolation source: Helgoland LTER site | place: Germany:Helgoland, sampling... | reverse complement strand
CCCCGACGGAGTTCCAGGAACCACCCCGTGTGACCCGACGCGAGCCCGATGCCGGACCCTCGGGGTTGGTCTGGGCACCGGTAAGGTAGTTCGCCTTCCAGTCGCTGACCCATTCCCACACATTTCCCTGCATGTCAAAAAAGCCCCAGGGGTTGGCGGCATACTGGCCCACATCTCGGGTTTGCTTAAAATCGTTGCCGTCATTCGATCCGCCATCCCAGTTATAATTGGCACGGGAAGAATTAATATCATTCCCCCACGAGTACGCGGTGGTCGTGCCTGCCCGGCAGGCATACTCCCACTGGGCTTCCGTGGGGAGAACATATTTCCAGCCCGTTGGTAACCGACCTGCGGTCTGTTCAATCGTGTTAAGCTGGGAAAGAAAGATTTGAGCATCCTCCCAGGAGGCTTTTTCCACCGGGCGATTGCTCCCCTTAAACTGGCTCGGATCGGCACTCAGACCCGCGGAGTTTCCATTCATTACTGCCTGGTATTGGGCCTGCGTAACCTCGTGTTTACCGAGGTAGAATCCATGGCTCAGCGTGACCTGATGCTGGGTCTCATCCCCTCCCCGTCCAGTTTCATTGGTCGGACTGCCCATAGTAAAAGTACCGGGCGGGCAGAAAATCATATCCATACTGATCGAGGCCACGGAGTGGCTTGTCGGAGTACCATCCACCAAAAGCTCGGTGGGCTGGGTGGTGATCGATCCAAAATCATTACTCACCACGAGGGTATAATTTCCATCGTGCAGGGTACCATTTACGTCCTCGATCACGTAGCGTTTATTATTCGCACCTGCTAAGGCCTGACCATTTTTATACCATTGATAAGTTAAATATTTGCCCTCCGCACGGGAGTGCAAGGTGATGGTTTGTCCGTTAAAAATGAGCCCAGGTGCCTGCGGGGCCAGAGTAATCTCGGGCTTTAAATACTTGAGGATTTGTTCGTTAAGTTGGGCAGTTGTAATCGTGTTATTTGCGAGCTTGCTTGCCGTTACTGACCCGTCTCCTACTTCACCATTGATCACCGTGCCCGAACCAGTCACTGCATTACCAACCGGTTGATCTCCAAGTTCATACAATGCCTTTACCTCAAATGCAGACAGGGCACGGTCGTAGATACGATAGTCATCTAACTCACCTTTCACAGACTGTCCGCTTTGCCATCCTCCTCCTACAGAATCTTGATCAGGTCCTATCCACAAACCATTCGCATCTACACTAGTTGTAGCAGTAGAGTAATTTTTTGAATCAAGTTCTTCTCCAGATAAATAAATTACAATCCCTACTGAACTTTTAGCAAGCGTGACATGCCTCCAGGTTGAAGTCCAAAAATCTGATGTTTTGGCTGTAGAGATTGAAATTTCCCCCATGTCTCTAATCGCAATACTATGGTCTGGGCGCTTTTCAAAAGTAAAAGCATTTGCGTTAGAAGAGTTAGCCGCGGTTATCAAGGCATGGTATGAACCATCGCTTCCCATTTTCATGTTAAACCAAAGAGATACAGTAAATGCTAATTTTTGATCGAGAATGGTATGAGGTATCTTTACGCGATCATCCGCCCCGTCAAAACTTAATGCCCCTCCGATTTTACCACTCGTCCAGGTAGGGCCGTTGGTTAAATTTCCTTCATTTCCATTGCCACTTGAATCATTTGCAATGGTTCCGTTTGTTTCATCAAATTTCCACCAAGCAACCAAACCTTCAGTAAGGCTGCCGTTGACATCGATTTGGGCTACGGAACTGGTAGTTGAGCCAAATATATTGCTGACCACCACGGTGTAATTTCCTTCGTGCTGAGTGGCATTGAGATCAGAAATGGTAAGCACGGGAAAGGTTGCACCCGCTAGATTCAGCCCATTCTTTTTCCACTGGTAAGATAAGTTTCCACCGTTAGCTTCCACGGCAAGTTTTACTCCTACACCCCCAACGGATATAATGGAAGCAGGGCTTTCGAAAATGACGGGCTTCAACGCTCCTGCTACTTCGCTCGAAAGCTGGGCGACTCCGGTGGTACGATTCAGATCATCCCTAACCTCCTGACTCAGCATCGACTTGGTGATGGTACGGTTAAGGTCATTGCGAACTTGAGAAGAAAGTAGGTCGAGGGTGATAGAACCCTGCTGAATGGAATCGTTTAAATCGGCGATGACTTCCGGGGCTAAGTCGCCCAGCGTGATCGTACGGTTCAAATCGGCACGGACCTCGTTGGACAACTTACTCAAACTAATGGATCCATCGGGCACCTCGCCACTCACCACTGCACCAGAACCACCATCGCCTTCCAGTCCCTCGCCCAACTCATACAGTGCCCTCACCTCAACAGTAGACAACACACGGTCGTAAATGCGCACATCATCGATGAGGCCTTCGTAATATTCACCATGAGTTGGTACATGAGCGATCCGCAGATTAAAATTTTGCCCATTGTATGTAAACCAATTCAAAGTTGAGTCAATTTCGATGAGGCCATTAACGAATATCCTAACAGGATCTACGGTACCACCCGAATCCTTAACAGTTAATAGATAATGAGTCCAAGTATTTGAGCTTAAGTTAAAATTTCCCAATTTGGCTCCAACGGAATGTACATCAACTTTTGGACTGCCCTGATAAATGTAAAATGATGCACCACCAACTTCCCAAGTATCTCCTGATAACCCAAGAACTCCTCCTTGCGTGTCTGTTGTTTTGATCCATGCAGACCATGTAAAATCTTCGTTGTAGGAACCACTAAGATTGGTGCGAACCATGTCATTTGTTCCATCAAAGCTCAACGCTCCACCAATTTTCCCCTCTGACCAAGTCGGGCCGTTCGTCAAATTTCCATCGTTTCCATTTCCACTTGAATCATAGGCAACATCACCGGCTGTCTCATCAAACTTCCACCAAGCGGCCAAGCCTTCAGTAAGGCTACCATTCACATCGATTTGGGCGACCGAACTGGTGGTGGAACCAAATGTATTGCTGACTACCACAGTATAATTCCCCTCGTGCTGAGATGCATTGAGGTCAGAAATGGTGAGCACGCGAGAAGTTGCACCCGCAAGGCTTACTCCTTCCTTTTTCCACTGGTAAGATAAGTTTCCACCGTTAGCTTGTACATGTAGAGTTGCACCTTCTCCAGCATGAGCATGAATAGAGACAGGACTACCCGAAATGACGGGCTTCAACGCTCCTGCAACTTCGCTAGAAAGCTGGGCGCCCCCGATGGTACGATTCAGATCATCCCTTACCTCCTGAGGCAACATTGCCAGGGTAATCGTTCTGTTTAGGTCGTTCTTGATATCCTCAGCAAGCATGCTCTTGGTAATTGTCCGATTAAGATCATTGCGAACTTGAGAAGAAAGTAGGTCGAGAGTGATGGATCCATACTGAATGGAATCGTTTAAGTCGGAGATAACTTCGGGGGCTAAGTCACGCAGGCGGATGGTACGGTTGAGCTCGGCCCGCAAATCCTCGGACAGGTGGTGGCGCTGAACGGTACGGTTGAGATCACTGAGCACATCCTGCCCTAGCAGGGATTTGGAAATGGAACCGGGTTGGATGGTAAAGTCGCGGTTTAGCTTTTCATTTACCTCGGCAGATAGCTGAGCGACACCAATGGTGCGGTTCAGATCATCCCGCACATTCTGAGGTAGCATCTCGCGGGTGATTACAATCGTACGGTTTAAATCTTCACGCACTTCTACAGACAAGCGGGAGTGATCAATGGTGGAATTGAGTTCGGCTACCACATCTAATCCAAGATCGTTCAGGGTGATGGTGCGGCTTAAGCCCTGCAATACTTCCGCAGGCAAGTCGCTCAGTTCAATTGTACGGTTTAAATCGGCAAATACTCCATCGGCGAGCATATCTTGAGTAATCGATCCCGGGGATACAGCGTCGGCAACAGAGGCTTTTTCGGCCAAGCGGGCGAGTTCGGCAGTCAAGGCATAGGGGGAGGAAGTAATACGCTGGTCGGGTTCGAGCAGGCGTATGCCCTGCCCGTCCTGCAGGTCAACCTGTACACGAAGAAAAAGTTGGTCGTAGTCTAAGAACAAACGGGGCGGAAGGGCTTTCATTCCCTGCCCGCCAAGCAATACAAGGTAGCGGCCATTGAGTACAACATTCTCAATCATTGAACCCTGTTCCTGAGAATGTCTCCAGTGCTCATCTCCCTGGCCATCCACGATGGAAAAGGAAAACCGGGCATTGCCATGAAAGTTTTTTCCATCCACCGCCAGTTTCCCAGAAAAGGGAACTGGGGGTGCGGCCGTGGACAGGCTAAATAAACAAAGTGAAAGTAGGCTAATAAAGATGGAGGTTTTCATAGGGTTTCAAATAAAATAGGATGCTCAATTAGGGGGCAGTTACTTCTTCCAGTTTTTCGGAATTATAATTGTAAAAAACTTGGCGGGGTAATGCCTGGCGGAAAAAATAAAGCCAGGCAGCATCGCGATTGCGAAAGAGGTGGGGGTAGATTTGTGGACCCGTCCAGAACCACTCCTGTTCTTCGTTCCAAAACCAGGCGGCATCTGTACCCCCGGGGGATGAATGCAACCATCCATGGTCCACATGGTAGAGCCAACCATTTTGGGCATCGTAAAATATACCAAACCATTCGGATTGCTTCCAACCCTTAGCTTCCAACTCAATAGCAGAGCGCAAAACTTCGGGAAGCCTAGCCACCACCTCCTCGGCAACAAGTCCATCATCGGCAAGAATGAATATGGTAAAGCTTTGCTCAAACCCTTCGGCAGAGGCACGTACCCGGATGGATGTTCGCTTGGGCATGACCTCGGCAAGGAGGGTACCGTTATCAACCGTTAGGTGGGGTTTACTAAAACTCCACTCGACCTGAGATGGATCCAGGGTGGTGTAAGTACCGTCATCGAGAACTATTGAGGCAGAAAGTGGGGAACTTCCCCCCGATGAGATACGGTTTTGCGTGGCCCGGGCAGATAATCCGCTGGGCACGGAAAAATCGGCAACAGGGCCAACTTGTACACGGGTCTGTCCGTCCGAATCCTCAAGGTATCCATGAAAAGGGCCGCCTACCACCCCCTGGTGCTCAATTTGGGCAGACAAAAGAGGAGCAAAACAAATGCTCAGGCAAAAAAGGGGTTTACGAACGAAGGAAATCACACGCCTTTAATAGTGTTAGCACACACGAAGGCAGTCAATAAGTTATCTTATTATGCTTTTTGAAGACAAATCTTTCTCCCCTTGGAGAAAAATGAATAAAACCTTAAAATTATCCAGGAAAATACCAGGGTAAATTAAGGTTTTTTGTATTTTGCCGAATTTCCACGGGATTGTTCAATCGGGTATTTTTGGGCATTGAGGTCGATCTTGTCTTTGACGATCTGTGAAACATCCAGTCCATGTCTGGCCGCAAGCATAAGGGCGTAAGCAAAAACATCAGCCAGTTCTTCCTTTAGACGCTGTTTATCCACCTCTTCACACTGGGCATCTTTTTTCCATAAAAAGAGTTCATTTAATTCCGCCGCTTCGATGGAAAGGGCAAGGGCAAGGTTTTTGGAGTCGTGAAATTGGGACCAGTCCCGATCGTCCCGAAATTTCTCGAGCAGGTCGATCAATTCCCGAAATTCGCTCATCAAAGAGATACCTCAATGGAGGAACTGGCAGACTGTGCCTTGCTCCGGGCATGTTCCAATGAATCGCCTCGGGCCAGGGCAACCCCCATGCGCCGCCGACCGGAAACTGCCGGCTTTCCAAACAAGCGAAGCTGTACATCGGGTTGGGCAAGTGCGGTGTCCAAATTGCCAAAGCTTGGATGATCCGACTCTCCCTCAACGAGGATGACACTGGATGCTGAGGGTCCAAACTGGCGGATGGCAGGGATGGGCAGACCAAGAATGGCCCGGGCATGCAGGGCAAACTGGGAAAGGTCCTGGGAAATCATCGTGACCATGCCAGTATCGTGGGGACGGGGGGAGACCTCGCTAAAAATGACCTGATCGTCCTTGATAAAGAGTTCCACCCCAAATACGCCCCACCCACCCAAAGAATCGGTAATTTTCCGGGCATATTCACGGGCCTCAGCAATGGCCCTATCGGACATGGGGTGTGGTTGCCAGGACTCCCGGTAATCTCCATCCACCTGAACATGGCCAATGGGATCGCAAAAGGAGGTACCCTCGGCATGACGAACCGTGAGCAGGGTGATTTCATAATCAAAATCCACAAATCCTTCCACAATCACTTTGCCCTTGCCCGCACGTCCGCCCGCCTGGGCATATTCCCAGGCCTGTGTAATTTGCCCGGCACTTTTTATGGTGCTTTGGCCCTTGCCCGAGGAACTCATGATGGGTTTGACCACACAGGGCATTCCAATCTCTGCGACCGCCTGGGTAAACTCTTCCTCAGTCTCTGCAAAACGATAGGGAGAGGTTTGCAGGCCAAGCTCCTCACCGGCGAGCCGGCGGATACCCTCGCGGTTCATGGTAAGCTGGGTTGCCCGGGCAGTAGGAATGATCGTGGTTGTGCCTCCCGCCTCCAATTCGGCCAAAACATCGGTGGCGATGGCCTCGACCTCGGGGACCACCAGGTCGGGATTTTCAAGCTCAATGATTGATCGTAGGGCGGGCCCATCGAGCATGGATACCACATGGGAACGATCTGCCACCTGCATGGCAGGGGCATTTTCGTAGGCATCAAGTGCGATGACTTCCACGCCATAGCGCTGCAACTCGATAACCACTTCTTTGCCAAGCTCGCCCGAGCCACAAAGAAGAACTTTTTTTGCCGAAGGTTTAAAGGGGGTGCCAAGGGATACAGACATGTAAAGATCAAGAAAGACAGCACAACCATGGGTCGAGAAAAAACAATTCACATTTAACCGAGCCAGTAAGGAGTTATTCACATAGCTAAGGACTTATTCACGGAAATCGCTTTTCCGTTTCCACAACACCCAAAGCTATCTTTGATGGCGGGCGGATGGAATATCATCAATTTTTTACACAGATCGATTGGTTGGTCGTGGCGGGTTACCTCGCTCTGACCACTTTTGTCGGTCATGCCCTGAAGGGAAAGCAATCCACCATTAAAGACTTCTTTCTGGGAGGTCGTACCCTCCCCTGGCCAGCGGTTTCGGGTTCTATAATCGCAACAGAAATAAGCGGAGTTACTTTTATCGGGGTACCCGGGATGGTCTATGCGACAACTGGAGATTTTACTTATTTGCAATGGGGTCTGGGGTCAATTCTTGCCCGGGTACTGGTGGGTATATATTTCGTCAAAGCATTTTATGAGAAGGAGATTTACAGCCCCTACGATTTTATGGGCAACCGCCTGGGAATCGGTGCGAAACGCTTGGCCACGATCATTTTTCAAATCGGAGGAATTCTAGGCCAAAGTGTAAGAGTACTGGTGGCGGCCCTTGCCCTGAAAGTCGTCACTCCACTCGAGTTCGAACATTGTATATGGATCATCGGGCTGTTTGCAGTGGGATGGACTTGGATGGGGGGGATGCGAACCGTTATCTGGACGGATGTAATGCAGTTCTTTCTTTTCGTCGGAGCCGGGCTTTTTTCTTTGGGCTGGATTATTTCGCATCTCGATGGCGGATGGACTCAAATGGTGGATACGGCGGGAGAAGCGGGTAAATTTACCCTGCTTAACCTGACCACCGATCCGGCAGTCGGTTTTACCCTGTGGGTAGCGATTATTGCGGTGCCCTTCCAGAACCTTAGTGCTTTTGGGGTGGATCAATTAAATGCCCAGCGAATGTTTTGTTGTCGGGATGCTTCCGATGCTCGCAAAGCCATGATCGCCAGTTCGGCAGCACTTTTACTCACCACCCTGATGCTTTTTGTGGGCACCGCTCTGTATGCATACTACGAACCCATGCGGATGGCAGGCACTGAGCCCGCAATCTTTTCCGAGGATGGAAATTATGTGTTTCCGGTCTGGATAGTTACGGAACTGCCGGCTGGGCTGCGCGGGTTGATCCTCGCCGGAATCTTTGCCGCTGCCATATCCAGCCTGGATTCTATCCTGGCTGCCCTTTCCCAGACCACCCTTTCCCTTATACGGGACGGAAAGGGTAATAAAAAAGGAGGGGATGCCAAAGATCTATTCCTTTCCCGTATGCTCGTTTTGATTTGGGGAATTTTACTGGCCGGATTTGCAGTGGAACTTGACCAGTTGAGGGGCAAAGTAAATGTGGTGGTGCTCGCCTTTGGGATGATCTCTTACACCACCGGTCCGATGCTGGGCATGTTCCTCGCCTCGCTACTTACTCCCCGGGCAAGTGCCAAGGGATTGTGCATTGGATTTGCCCTGTCTTTTGCACTGGTGGCTTACCTGCGGCCTGACCTTTATCAAATCCTTTTGAACTTCGATCTTTTATCCCATGAACAGGTAGCACAATGGAGCGGATTAAAGGTGGAGGGAGAAAAGCTGGGAATTCAAATCAATACCGCATGGGCATGGCCGGTTACGGTATTTCTTACCTGGGGCTGTGGAGTCCTCCTGCCGAGGAAAATAAAATGAACAAGCCCGCCCTTTTTCCCACTCCCCGGGAAATTATAAAATTGGAGGGAGTTTTCCCGGTTCCCCACACTTGGTGGATTGATTGCGATGATAAAGAATTGGGCGAAGGAATACGGGTATGGAAGGAAGACTTGGCAATCAAGATCCCGGAGTCAACGAGCCAGGCAAACTTGCTAATTTATAAGGATGCGAACATCCCGGCCGATGGATATGATATCGAGATGCGAGGGGGAAAAATCTCTCTTCTTGCCGGGCGAGCAGATGGTGTATTCCGGGCCCTCTCAAAAATTTGGCAACTTTTCAGGTTTGAAGAACCAGGTAATACCCTGCCCTGCCTCAAAATAACGGACCAAGCAGTGCTCAGAAGGCGTGGATTCATGCTCGATATTAGCCGGTGCAAGGTACCCACGATGCAGGAGCTTTTTCGCCTGGTCGATCTGCTCGCCCTTTTGGGGTACAATGAGTTGCAACTTTATATCGAGCATACCTTTAAATTTAAGGATCATAATACAGTATGGAGGAATGCAACTCCCCTATCGCCTGCCGAGATTCAGGAGATTGATCGCTATTGTAAGGACCGATTTATTGAATTGGTACCTAACCTTAATTCTTTCGGGCATTTTGAACGTTGGTTGCGCCACCCAGCCTACAAACACATGGCGGAATGCCCGGATGGATTTGTCCGCGAAGATCCGTACATCAAAAGAGACCATGGAACCACTCTTAAACCGAACCAGAAAAGTTTGGACTTCATCGATTCCCTCTATGCGGAATACCTTCCGAACTTTAGCTCAAAATCCTTCAATGTGGGACTGGATGAACCATGGGAACTTGGTCAGGGGTGGAGCAGAAAAAGGGTTGAGGAAATGGGCAAGGGATCGGTATACCTCGAGCATCTAGAAGGTATCCGTAAGCTGGTTGAAAAGCACGGCAAACATATGCAATTTTGGTCGGATGTGTTATTGGAGGATACCGCAAACGCTCGTCTTTTGGACAAGCATGCATCCCCTATCATCTGGGGGTATGAACCCAGTCATCCCTATGAGGAACAGGCACGGGCGGTGGCGGCATGTGGGCTGAAGTTTTGCCTAGCTCCAGGAACTGCAACCTGGAAAAGTTTTACTGGCCGTTGGCCTATTGCCGAGAAGAATATCGAACTCGCCTGCGTACAGGCAAAAAAACATGGGGCGGAGGGGATTTTACTGACCAGTTGGGGAGATGGTGGAAACCACCAACCCTGGCCGACGATGTATCCAGGGATTCTCCAGGCAGCTCAGTGGAGTTGGTCGGGCCAATCTCTACCTGAAGAAAAACTGGCAGAAGCGATTGATGCCTGGGTCTATGAATGCCCGGGCGCACGCTTGGGGCATTCGATTCTCAAACTCGGCAAGCTGGATAATGCAATGGATTCCTATGTGGCCAATTCCAGCCTGCATTGGACTCTTCTTTTCGGATCTAAAGAGGAAAGGTTTAAAGAATTCTTAAAGAAACATGGAAGCATTGAAAAAATGGGTGCCGGACTCGCCCACCTGAATGAATGCGAAAGAGAAATCGATGCGGTTGATACGCACGGCAAAATTTCATCAAGCAGGAAAGAATTACAACTTGGGATGGAAATGACCCGGTTTTCCTTGGAGCGTGGAAAAGCGATGCTTGAAGGTCGGGAATATTACCACCCCGACAAGAATGCCATGGTCAGCGAATTCGAACAACTTTGGCTGACACGGGCCAGGCCGGGCGGACTGGACGAAGCAAGCGGACATTTGGATAAAGCACTGGACTAGAAAGTAGTTAAACCTGGCAGATCGCAGGCGATGGCATCGCAAAGAATTCTACCCTTCCCTGTTAGGCTGTAGTCCGAAGGCTCTTCCTTACTTGCCAAGCCCTCACCAACGAGACGATCCAGGAACTTTCCAATTTCAGAAAATAGATTTTGGGATAAATCAAACTGCTGGGCGATGGTGGGAATCGATATTCCCTGGTTCATTCGTAAGCCAAAGAGGATGGCATCATGAGCGAATTCCTCCGGCTTCAAAGTTTCTTCCTCCATGTAGGTTGGTTGATTGCCGGGCTTCATCCCCTCTGCCCAGCTTTCAAGGTTGGCGATATTTTTTCTTCTCGCCCCCTGATACTGAGTACAGGCGGATGGACCATAGCCGATCCATTCGTGCATCCCCCAGGTATGAAGGTTGTGACGGCAGGCATGGCCCGTTTTTGCGTAGTTAGAAACTTCGTACTGTTCATAACCATGAGCAGGTAAATAATTCCAGGCAAATTCATAGAACTCTGCCTCGCGCTCGGGATCAATCTTAGCTTTGCCTTGGGATAAACGAAGAAACATCGCGGTATCTTCCTCAAAGGTAAGGCAGTAGGTTGATAAATGGTCAGGTTGTAATTCCAGAGCCTGGGCAAGGTCGCTCTCCCAATCCTTAAGTGATTGACCAGGAGCACCAAAGAGCAGATCGAGATTTACAGATTGAAAGCCCGCATCCCGAATCGATTGATAGGCCTGATAAATTTTCTCCACAGGATGCTTACGTCCAAGGGCATCCATAAAAATCGGATTAAAGGTCTGTACCCCCATTGATATACGGTTGACCCCATATCCTTTCAAAACGTCGAGCTTTTCGGGATTAATTTCTGAGGGAGCCAGCTCGATGGACCATTCATAATCTTTTTCCAGGTCCGCAGAGTTTACCAGGTTGCAAAAACGATCCAAATCATCGGGTTGAAGAAGCCCGGGGGTTCCTCCGCCAACAAATATAGTAGAGATCGAACGGTCGGGAGGAAACCGGGATAATTCCATCTCCAATCCACGAAAATAAGCTTCAATCCCCTTTTTGCTTGGTTTTTCCTGATAGAATGCGCAAAAATCGCAGGTCGTGGAACAAAATGGAACATGGAAATACAATCCGAGCGCTAGTTTCTTGCGCCCAGCTCTTTCCTTGTTTAACACCAAGGTATCCAAATCTTCACCCGTTTGATTCATATGATCATGAAATTCGTCTCCAAATTAATTACTTTTAGCATTCTGTCAGCAAGCTTGTGGCTTATTTCAGGTTGCCGCCAACCTAACTTCATCAACCTGACATCCAAGAATGTCAGCCAAAATCCATCTGGTATCTATACCTTACAGACCGAACTTGAAATCCAGGACCGGGGGATCAAGACCAAGACGGTTGAAGTATTTGCCGTGGTTGGGGGAGAAAAATTGGTCATGGTACAGGATGATCTTAATGAAGAGCTGTGGAGTTGTGATTATAAACTTCCTTCCGGATTTGACGAAGCTACCTACTATTTTGAAGCGGTCTATTCCAGCGTACTCGACAATGGAAATGTTTCTGAACGGCGTGTAACCAGTGACCTTCAAGTCTTTCGTCTGGAAAACCGCTATGTGGGCAACCTTGCTTCCTACCGAGGCCCCGTAGGTGCAGAAATTGCCGTTCAAGGGAGAGGCCTTACCAAATATGATACGATCAAGGTTGGCGAACAGGATGCAACTACCCGTTACTTATCGGAAAATGAATTGCGTTTTGTTGTTCCCGCCCTCCCCTCCGGTCTTGATTATCCAGTTAAATTGGTTGGAGGAGCACACGGTGCCCTTGATCTTGGAAACTTCCGAGTTGATGAAAGCCGCTTAGGTGTAAGTCCAAACTCATTGGAGATTCAATCCGGAGATACCGCAACCTTGCTTTTCAAAATTGATTACCAAGCTCCTGCTGGCGGTCTGCCTATCGATGTAAAGACTAACATTCCTAATTCCGTAATCATGCCTGAGGCCATCATTGCCGAAGGTGATATGACAGTAAATATCCCGATCAAAGGCGACGAAGCTGGTGAAGGAAAGTTAGTCATCAGTGCCCCGGGGTTCGAAGGAGCTGAGGTTACAGTTAAGGTATTTTAATTCCCTAGCTTCCCACATTCGGGAAGCCTATCAAACGGATGGCATACTTTTGAATATTTCTGTAGTCATCCCGGTTTACAACCGTCCAGACTTACTCAAAAGAGCCTTGTGTTCGGTGAGTAAGCAAACGACCCAGGCAGATGAGGTTTTAGTGGTGGATGATGGTTCGTCTTCTTCCCCAGACCTTTCTGATTTCCACGAAAATCCAGAAGTCCACTGCCTAAGAAGAGAAAAGAACTTAGGAGTTTCCGCTGCAAGAAATTGGGGAATCAAGCAAGCCAGGGGTGAATGGATTGCCCTGCTCGACTCCGATGACGAGTGGGAACCTAAAAAGTTGGAAAGACAAGTCCAGTACATCGATCAAAACCCAGAATTGCTCGCTGTACACACTCTTGAAAAATGGATACGCCTAGGAAACGAGGTCATCCCACCCGCATACCTAGACAAATCAAATAATAGATTGTGGGAACGAAGTTTAAAAAACTGTTTAATATGTCCGTCCTCAGTTCTTTTACACCGGTCAGTTTTTGAATCGGTTGGCTGGTTTGATGAATCTTTGCCAGTCTGTGAGGATTATGACTTTTGGTTACGCTTACTATTGGATCATCCCATCGGATTAACGGAAGAAAAATTGGTCCGTAAACACGGAGGACATTCTGACCAACTCTCTACCACAACCTGGGGAATGGACAGGTTTCGAATTAAAGCCTTAGAGAAAATCCTCAAACGCTCAGACCTAACCGATCAACAACGCAAACAAGCCTTGGATGTCATCATTGAGAAATGCTCGGTTTTGGAGCAAGGATCAATCAAAAGAGAGAAGTATGAAGCCGCCCAAAAGTATGGTGATCTCAAAAAAAATTATTTGGAACTACGGGCTAATCGGACTTGTCTACCTTAAGTATGAACTTCGTGATCGCCTTTCCTGGGGAAGCCCAGCCCATTATTGAATTTTATGAATTGCAAAAAGTCAGCAGTCAGCCCTTTCCATATTATCAAAAAGATAATCATAAATTAGTCATCTCAGCAATGGGACGTGAGCAAACAAGCCAAGCTGTTAATTTCTTAAAAACTAAAAATGTTTCACCTAATCAGGCATGGATGAACCTGGGGATTGCCGGGCACGGAAGCCTGGAAACAGGACAAACATTTCTTGCCGGAAAGATCGAGGATGACTTAAGCGAAAACTGCTTTTACCCCCCGCAAATTTATGACCACGATTTTCCGGTGACCTGCCTAAAAACCTGTTCTCAACCGAGTTCGTCCTATGAACCCGCACTTGGATACGATATGGAAGCCCATGCCTTTTATGCTGCGGTAGTTGGTGCAAGTACTCGTGAGCTAACCCAGGTTATCAAAGTTGTGTCAGACAATCCATCTTCCCCTCTATCACAGTTCTCGCCAAAGGATGTCCCAGGGTTGATAGAACCGAATCTTAAGGGCATTGCCCTTTTCGTTGAGCAAATGGAAAAAATCAGCCTTGAAATGCAACAAGAGCCTGAGGTATCGAATACCTATGAGAAAGTACTTGGCATGCATCATTTTTCATCGACCAGGTCCCATCAATTGCACGACTTAGTCCGTCAGGCCAATGCCCTTGGATTATCCCTGGGAGAAATCGAGTCTATTGCCCAATCCGCAAAGGATGGCGCTCAGGTAATCTCGGACATTAAACATTGGATGGAACCAAACCGGCAACTCAGATGATTGAAGTAATTTATATGGAAGACGGGATTCGAGATCACCCAAGGAGTCAGCAAATTTTGGCAAGGTTTCCCCGTGCAACAGTTCTTCCCTGCAAACATTATAAAGAGGTGTTTAATCCGGCCGGTCAAAGTTTTCGGCTTCAGAAAAAAAAACCTGCCCTCATCCTTGCCCAGCAAACTGGTAAACTGATACACCCGATTCCTCCAAGCTATGGTGTGGGTGGAACCAGGAATTTCTATTTTTCACACCTCCTCAATTGCCTCTACGATTGTAGGTATTGTTTTTTGCAAGGTATGTATCCCTCCGCCCACTACCTCATGTTTGTAAACTTTGAGGATTTTGAAGAGGAAATTCTAAGAGCGACAAAAACTCCCGAAGAACCGAGCTGGTTTTTTTCCGGCTATGATTGTGATAGTTTGGCTCTCGAGTCTGTCACAGGCTTTGCCGATCACTTCCTTCCTTTTTTTAAAAAACTGGACAATGCATGGATCGAACTAAGGACCAAGAGCGTGGCAACTCGGGTACTGCGCGACACCGAGCCCTTGAATCGGGCGGTGGTTGCCTTTAGTTTTACACCCCAAGAAATTAGTACCCAACTTGAACATGGTGTACCCAGTGTGGATGCCAGGATTCGGGCAATGTTACAACTTGCAGAACAGGGATGGAAAATTGGCTTACGAATCGACCCACTGATCGACTGTACAGGTTTTAAGGATCGATATGCCAAGCTCTTTGAAAATATTTTTACAACCCTCTCTGAACATACCATTCACTCGGTCAGTCTGGGAGCTTTTCGTATGCCTCATGGTTTCTTTAAAAAAATGGAAAAGCATTACCCAGAGGAACCGTTATTTGCCTCAGACTTGGAATCGAAAGGTGGAATTATTGCCTATCGCGAAAATACGGAAAAAAGGTTGAAACATACTTGTTTCGAACTTCTGGAAAAGTGGGTTAGCCCAGACAAAATCTTCACCTGTGAAGCCTAACTGGTGGAATTTTAAAGTACTGTAGTTTAACAAAAGGTCAGATTATTTCTTAGTAGTTAGAGATGCGAGTGCCACCATATCTGTATTATCTTCATTAGAACGCCCAAGGGGTAGAATCGAACTGTCCAATTGCTTTTCCCTCAGTGCTAAATAATTTTTCCTGAATTTTGATTGCTTACTGGAATCTAAAACCTGATCCCAACGAACTGGATTACTTATGCCGATTTGGGCAATCTCCCATGCATTGGCAAATTCTTCCTCAGAAATAAAAATTTTGGGATTAACCTTCGCCAATTTGTGAGAATAGTAGGATTTTCGGAAGTTATTTTTGGATTTAAAATTTTTAACCTCTTTCCAACTTGGCACTCCCGGGTTACTCAGGTGTCGAATATTCCATGCCATTGCATATTCGGACTCTGGAATATCTAATGTCATCTCATTAATAGACTCAAATAATTCAGGATTGTGATATTGCATATATCTATGGCTATACATTGCCCGCTCTTCAGCGGATAAATTAAACCAATCCCTTCGAGGTATTTGTCTCTTACAGGTTGGACTGTCCCACCAAGCTTTTGCTACCGCGAGCTCATTTACACGGGTTAGAGCTTTCTTCTTATAGATATACCTTAACTCATTTTTTTCTTCATTAAGTGCGTAATGCAATTTCAAATTAGCCTGATCCACATTTCTTCGAACATTATTCATTTTAGCCCATGAAACCTGAGCAATGCTACCTCTTAGGATTTTCTTTGTTTCGTTATCCTCTATACGACTGAAGCGATCAAGATTGCTTATCAAATCAGACAATGAATCGCTTCCACTCCTCAGGTTACTGTCTCCTTGTGACGAATAAAACTCATCAGGTTCATATGTAGATTGACCAAAACCTACTGAAAACGGGGTGATTGAGATAATGATAACCAAGACCAATTTTAATATTTTCATAATAACCTCCAATTAATGATTATAATTAGTATAAATACATACTTGCATTAATACAAACATTTTTCTTAAAAAAAAGTTATTACACTTGCTAACAAACGACCCACCTTAATTTGACATGGGATAAAAGAGATAATTGGTTAGTTGTATGAAGATTTTTGCCCTAATCATTCTTATTTTAATGGGAGGATGTTCGATTAACCGCTCCAACCAGACTTCCAATCGTAAACCAGCAGATGTAAATGACTTCTACTTCGAAGTTTTAGAAATAAGAACTTCCATGCATGATCGCATGTTGAGCCAAGAACCATGGATTGCCCTACGGGAAGAACCTGCAACAGACTGGAGTTTAGGCCAAATATCTAAATGGTTATCTTTGCGTTTTTCTAAGGATGTTGAAAAGGCAAAGTTGCGTCTCTTAAAATCCCACTTGAACACCGCTGACCCGAGATTAGCCTACACCAAAGATATTGAAGAAACATCCTGGGCAGAGGTGAATCGACTGATTAACTCACAGCTAATTAGGACGGCACATGAAGTATCAAAACGAGCCAAACTTTCACCAAACCGGTCCATTCAAGAAATTGTGCATGACTCAATTGCGGTCCATTCACCCTAAACTATTTTAAATAAACCAGAAAGATTCTCGACTATCCTGTTGATTTTTTCTTTTTTTTTAGTATTTTAAAAATCGGTCGCCACCTTAGCTCAGTTGGTAGAGCGCCTCACTTGTAATGAGGATGTCGTCAGTTCGACCCTGACAGGTGGCTCCATTTTTAATATGGTAAAGTAAACCCTCCTCCACATGGGTGGATTTCAGATGGTCAAAAGGGATAATTCTTTGGCGTTTAAAGTGAAACCCATTCAAAAGAATCGTCCCCTAGGGAAGTTTCCCCCAATTCTAGCAATTGATGGATGGCTTTATAAACTTTGTAAAAACCGAAGCTGTTATAATTTAGGTGACTTAAAGCAGGTTACCTAAAGAACAATAACCCAAAGGGGATAACAATACTAGTGGTCGCAACTAGTCTTTCTACACAATCGGTAATTTCTGATGTGTGCAAAGACAAGAAATCCACCACCCAAAGTGGTAAAAAAAGACTCCCACCCATGTGGAAAAAAACTGGAAGAAAGAACTGAATGATGGTCCCCGCAATGGGTGTGACAACTGTGCCCAAGAACAAATCCGCAGATCACACCAATAATGAGAAAGGATATGCCAACTGTTGCCAGCCCAATAATCAAGCGGTCGTGATGCTTCCGGCAACCAAGAAACATGGATAATGCAGTGAGCGGGACAACCAATCCAAGCATCCATAAGTGAAAACTTTCATTTACCCAAAAGGTCGAAGCAATTAATGGCAGGCAAACAACAAGCATGGGAGTTAACAAACAGTGAACTGCGCATATCAAAGCAAGACTTCCACCCAAACGATCCAACCAACTACCATGATGGTGGTGAACATGCGGTGCAGAAGATAAAAAAGACATTCCCTAGGGATAAGTTAAATTGTGCTTTTCGCAAGATTATTGCATCTAACTAAGTGCAAAAATACAACAAAATCAGCAAATTAATAATACTAATGGCATTGATTAGATAAAATTAAGTTTTTTTTTGACAACTTGGTATAATGGAATGAAAGGTAGTTATACAGTTAAAAGACCCCGCTTACTAACGGGGTCATCAGTTCAAAAAGGCTCCTCCTTCGGTAAGACTTTGGTCGCCGGGGGAGGTTTTTTTTTAAATTGAAAGGGTAAAAAAGTAATGAAGCCCAAAAGCATAACAGGAGATTAACCTGTCACTAACCAACTCACCTTATACCCAGCTGCCTGTTAGCTTCTTCAAAGAATGATTTAAAACTAGGCTCGTTAGGTACAAGCAAAACCAACCTGCGAAGGTAAGGCAGTGCCTCAGACCAGCGATCATTTTGAGCAAGTAATTCGCTTATTCGCTGAAGGAATTCCGGATTATTGGGCTGAAGCCGAATGGATTGCTCAAATGAACGAACTGCATCCTCAACTCGATTGCTTTGCCAATAAGCTATCGCCAGGTTGTGGGTTACCCGAGGGTTCTCAGGCCAATGCCAGGCAGCTCGTTCCAAGGAACGAATGGCTTCGGGTAAGCGTTTCGTATCTTCAGCAAGAAGCAAACCAAGCGAGTAATGCACCTGCCCCCAGGTTGGCTGGATACGGGCAGATTCGCGGAGCAACCCTTCGGCTTCTACCACCCTACCCGATGCACTCAGTAAGGTGGCGAGGTTCATTCTCGCCGGTACAAAAAGATCGTCCCTGACGATAGCATTCCGGTAGTGACGCTCGGCTTTGGCAGGTTCTCCTTGGTTTTCTTCCAAGATCCCCAGGGAAAGATGGGACTCAGCTCGATCTAAATTGCTATTATAACGAGACTTGAGCTCCTCCAAGACCCCTTCAAATAAAGATAGCTCTTCCTTTTTGAAGTAAGACTTTGGCAATGTCGCCAAGACACGGGCGGCTTCAGTCCTAACCGATCGAACAGAATCCCGGAGAACCGGGACTAAATATTGATACAAATCAGATGGTTCCGAACTCTCCAATTTGGACACCGCTGCAACACGAACAACCGATTGATTGGAATCCAGTTGTCGAACAGCTTCCTCTGTGGATGATTCGCTTATAAATGAACGCAATGCCAATAAAGCTCCTGATTGAGTAAAGGCTGGAGCGGTCTCATCCTGGCTTGCCTTGAGTAAAAGTTTTTCCGACCCAGGAGCACCGGACCGATAGGCATGAAACGCACCGGGATGACGAGCCTCCTTTGGCCGAATTGGTCCCTTTATTCGCTCAATCGCACCTGCAGCCCACTCGAAAGATTTATCAGAATGGCAATTATTACAGGCATTAGGGTGCCCAAATTTTGCGGATAGATCCGGTCGGGGAATCCGTATACTATGATCCCTTCGGGAATCAATAACCATGTAATTTTTATGAGGCATGTGGCATTCCACGCAATTAGCCCCTTTTGTACCCATCTCATGAAAATGGTGCCCCGGATTATCAAAACCTGCCGGATTTTTATCACTTGGCTCATGACAACGGGTGCAAAGCTGATTATCGTAATGATGCAGTTTGCTAGTATGGGCATCATGGCAATCGGTGCACTTGACCCCCTGATGAAACATCTTGCTCTGAATGTAAGAACCGTAAACATAGACCTCATCGTCGATTTGACCATCTACATGATAAGTAGGAACCTGCATCTCGGGTGACCAAGGTTGCGTGACCTCCGGAAGGAAATGGTCAAGGAAACGATTGCCTGCATGGTGACCAGGATGAACCATGGACCTTCTCGCATGGCATTTGGCGCATGATTCGATCTGAGCAACATTTGTGGAATTAATATCTGCCAATGCAAAATCAGCAATACCAGCCCACCCTGCACCGGATTTCGCCTGGGCGACATGCTCAGCCCCGGGACCATGACAAGATTCACAGGCCACATTAATTTCAGAATATTTTGTGGAAAAAGCCTGCGTGGAAAAATCAAATTCTTTACGCAGGTTTGTCGAGTGGCAATCGGCACACATGTGATCCCAATTCTGTAGGGAACGGGTCCAAAACAAAGGGTCTTCCGGAGCAATGCGTTCGTCTGGGTAGAGATGATACCATTCCTTTTTTTTGACATCCCAACAAGTAGGTAGTACCTGAAGCCGACCATCAGGAAATTTAATTAGGTATTGCTGAAGAGGCTCCCACCCGAAGGTGTAAGCAACCTCGAAGGTTTCCAGTTCCCCCTCCTGGTTTTCGGTTTCCACCAAGTATTTTTTCCCTTTACGAAAAAATTTGGTAGTTACTCCATAATTATCAAATGTAGAACCATTGAAGTCCGCACGGACTGTTTGCTCATTGGGCAATTCCATAGCGTGAAAATGGTGACTATTTTCCCATTTTTCATGAACTTGGTCATGACATTCCGCGCAAGTATCTGCACCAACATACTGATCAACGAGATAAATTTCGTCTTTATGGACAGAAGGTCTATGCGGGTTTACTTTCTCAGAATCGGAACAACTCCAAACCGTCAGAAAAGTCACTAGTAAAATCGTACAAAAACAAACTTTACCTTTGAATGGGGATGAACCAAATAATTCTTTAAACATAGGCTAAAGATCGTCATTCATATGGCCAAATAGGCAACTTGGCAACAAGCTTGAAAGAATAAAAGTAAATAACGACGCGAATACAATATTTATTACACTTTCGTTGATTTCATTAATTTTTAAACTTGCAAGCTCATGCTTTGGTGAGTCCTTGGATTTAAATCCAATTTTGAGGCTTTTTCCGCTTGCAATACATATGTAACCTAAAGCATCTTATACCTATGTTTAGGAAAACAGTATCAATTCTTAGTTTCTTCCTCTTTTGTTCCAGTTTACTTGCAATAACCGACCGAGATTTCCGCTCCAAAAACGGTCAAGTGATACGCGGAACTGTTATAAAGTACTTTGAGGATGGTGATGTACTAATGAAGCGTACCAGCGACCTTCAGCTATTTCGCATAAGCCTGGATATTTTTACAGAAGATGATCAGGCTTTCGTTAAAAACAATTTCCCGCCCAACCACGATGCCCTTCCTAAGTTCAAAAAACCATTGAACGATCGCACTCTCCAAACATTTACCGACTCAATTGATCAAAAGATTGACCGTAGGCTTAAGTCTTATCGCCAAAGACCTAATAAGAAAATAAACGATGAAGCATTTTTACGCAGAGCTTACCTAAAGATTATCGGAAGAATTCCCACCATTGAAGAAACGGATGCGTTTATGTCCAAGCGTACTTCCAGTTCGAGGAAGGCTTTAATCGATGAACTCTTAGCCTCCGAGGGTTATGTGCACAACTGGTTCATCTACTGGGCAGATATTCTTCGGGCTAGCGGGTCAGTTGACAGAGGACCCGATGGTGTCCCCTTTATCTTACACATTAAAGAATCTCTCTCAGAAAATAAGCCCTACAACTTGTTTGTTCATGACATGCTTGCTGCAACGGGTCCCCTCTGGGCTAGAGGCAATGGAGAAGTAGGCTACTTTTACCGGGATGCTGGAATGGGGTTGGACAGCATGGCGAATACTGTCCGTGTGTTTTTGGGCACCAGTCTGGAATGTGCCCAGTGCCATGACCACCCATTTGACCGTTGGACCCAGAAACAATTTTATGAAATGGCCGCCTACACCTATGGGGCACATCGCCCTAGAAATAATGAATCCACTGAATTTGGTAAATATTCCAGTCTTGTCGGAAAATGGATCAATGAGGAACAAAACAAGGTTAATAACGATCCAAGTTTAAGTGACGATGAAAAAGCAAGGAAGCGGGCGGCACTTGGTAATCGCCGTCGAGGACTTACAAGAAGTTTAGGAGAACTCTTAAATCGTGGCATGGACGACATGGGTAAAGGGAAGATCAACCTTCCTAATGATTATCAATACGACAACGCCCAACCCGGGCAGGAAGTAAAAGCTAATACCATCTTCGGTCTGGCCGTTGAATTGGACGAAAACTTTCAAGAAAAAGGTTCAAGGGCATCTTACGCCAGTTGGTTAGCCTCTCCTGATAACCCCCGTTTTACCGTAGTAATTGCTAACAGATTGTGGAAAACCGTTTTTGGAATCGGGTTAATCGAGCCCGTGGATAACATGTTTGACGATACTATGCCCACCGAACCAGAACTCATGCTTCACTTGGAAAAAATCATGGTGGCATTGGACTACGACATGAAAGAATTCCTTCGAATTCTGTACAACACCCGTGCTTTCCAACGCGAATCTCCAACCCGTGAAATTACTGCACGAGATACTAAGGACGAAACTATGCCTGTTGAGGTTAAACATGTAATATCTGGCCCTAATCCAGATAACCCAAAAAGAGGTGCTGCTCCCTATTTTTACCAAGGACCAGTTGTCGAACGAATGTCAGGGGAACAGTTATGGGACTCGCTTGTCGCCCTCAACTACAAAGATTTGGACAATCGCATCAACTCAAGGTTTGGAGATGGTGGTTTTGATCAGTATCAAAAATACATCAACATGACAGCTGAGGAGATGTTCTTAGAAAAGCTTGGAGTTCCTCCACCTGGTGCCAGTGCAGAAATGGTAAAAGCAATGGATAATCAGCCTATGTCCAAACCTATTAATGAAAATTGCCCGATCAGACCCGGAAGAACTGCAGATCCGAGCATTACCGCTAAAAATGAGAAGGGTGAAACCGTTGCATTCTGTTGCGACAATTGTAAGGATCAATTTGTAGCCAACCTCCCCCCAATGGATGGAATGAAGATGGATGATGAGATGATGGCGGACAGCACAAAAGGCTCGTCATCAGGTTCCTATGAAAGAAGGGGAACTCCGACACGTGACGCCAACTCTCTTCGTGCATCAGAAGTCGGTCACCCTGCACCTGCCGGCCATTTCATCCGCCAATTTGGAGGTTCTCCAAGAGACCAAATTCAAGTATCCCACAAGCAAGCCGCAGTTGATCAAGTTTTGGCAGTCATGAATGGTTATGTTGAGCGAAGCATTGTAAGTAATTCCAATTCAAACTTCATGAAGGAATTAGCTGAGCAGCCCTCGATGACTGCTCAGGTTAACTTTGCCTTCAAAGCTATTCTTCAGAGGAAGCCAACCTCTCGTGAAATCACAGATTTTACAGACATGATCAAACAAATAGGGTCCAAAGATATCCACAAAGATATTGCTTGGGTACTCCTTAACAGTCATGAATTTTTGTTTGTCCGCTAAACACTAATCTAATTATCATATTACTATGAAATCCGATCTTAAATCACTAAACGAACTTAGTCGTAGAGAATTTGTCGCTAGTGCCGCCAAGGCATGTTTGGGGGTTAGCCTGCTGCCTATGGCCGGCTCTTATGTGCATACACCTGTCCATGCGCTTCAACCTGGTACGCGACCCGCGAATGCCCGTCACCTTATTTATTTATACATGTCTGCTGGAATGTCCCACATGGACACCTTTGCCCCCAACACGGATGCAGACAAAGATAGCTACCAAGGGCCGGTTAGTCCTATCTCAACTAGTGCGGACGGAGTGTTTTTATCTGAATACTTACCGGAGACGGCTAAGCATATGCACAACGCAGCCATCATTCGTACAATGATGACGAGTCAAGGTGCACACATGCAGGGCAATTACCTGATGCACACAAGTTATCAAATGCGGGGAACGATTACTCACCCGACCTTTGGCAGTTGGATCGCAAAAATGTCTGGTCCAATTAATTCAACAATCCCGATGAACATTGCCATTAACGGACGCTCTGGTAGCTCAGGATTTTTGGAATCTAAGTTTGGTCCTCTTCCCATTGGCAACCCACAAGCAGGATTAGCAAACAGTAAAGCTGCTGATTACCTCGACCAAACTAGGTTCGACGGCAGATTAGCTATGGCACAAAAGATGAATGCCAGCTTTTTAGACAACTATGATCAAAAACAGGTACGTGCTTATACCGACCTCTACAATGATGCGATCAAACTGATGCGTAGTGAAGACTTAAAAGCATTTGATGTGGCTTCCGAACCCGATGCGATGAAAGACCTCTACGGTCGTTCCGCATTCGGGCAGGGCTGTTTGCTTGCCCGTCGTCTTGTAGAAAATAAAGTCCGTTACATCGAAGT
>ENA-OQVM01002167-OQVM01002167.1-marine-metagenome-genome-assembly--contig:-NODE-2167-length-23749-cov-23.527501_pt1 | contig 23749 bp, 19 predicted proteins | sample MGYA00237776_ERZ505498 | MGnify/ENA primary metagenome ERZ505498 (study PRJEB26159, sample SAMN06265151) | marine metagenome | isolation source: Helgoland LTER site | place: Germany:Helgoland, sampling... | reverse complement strand
GCTCTTCCGATCTCAATGCAATGGATGCTGCGATTGCTACTGCAGCTACATTATCTGTTGCTATTCCAAATATGAACGGTTTAGGCGGTGATAGTATAGCTCTCTGGTATTCCTCCAAAAATAAAAAGATATTAACAATTAATGGATCAGGAAAATCACCAAAAAAAGCAAATATCTCTTATTTTAAATCACTAGGACTTAAAAAAATCCCTCAAAGAAGCCCATTATCAATTACAGTTCCAGGTGTTGTAGGTGCATGGGACACTTCTTTAAAAAAATTTGGAAAAAAAAAATTAAAAGATGTTTTAAATGATGCAATCAAGTTAGCAGAAAATGGCATTAAAATTGACAAATATTTAAATGATTTTTTAAAAGGCGATGTTTATAAGAAATTAATTAAAAATAACAAAAACTTGTCAGATATTTATGGGTTACCAAAAGATATCAAACTTGGAAAAATTATTAAGCAAAAAAAGTTAGCTGAGACCTTAAAGATATTAGCAAATCGTGGTTCTAAATCTTTCTATAAAGGAAGTTTGTCTAAGATAATACTTAGAGATTTACAGCTTCAAGGATCAATCTTAGATAAAGACGACTTTAGTAACCATTCAACATTAATACAAAAACCAATTAATACAGAATATTTTGGTAAATCAGTTTTTTCAGCACCACCTAATTCACAGGGCCTAGCTTTAATTGGATTATGCAATATGTTTAATAATATTAATCAAAAAATTGAAATTAATAATAATTTAAAAATAAAAAAAGAAATTTTTTTGCTAAGGGACATGTATTGTTTAGATCCAAGTATTTCAAAATTATATCAAGATAAAAATAAATTAAAGAAGATCCAAGGTAATTTTAAAAAAGTTTCAGGAGACACAAGCACCCTGGTAGTTATTGATAAATATGGCAATGCAGTTAGTTGGGTTCAAAGTCTATTTGAAGAATTTGGAAGTGGTATTGTTTCACCAAATACAGGCATTGTTTTTCATAACAGAATGTATTTAGAAAAAATTTCTAAAAAAGGTCACAATAAACTTAAATCTCAAAAAAGACCGTTTCATACATTGTGTCCTGCGATTGTTCTAGATAAAAAAGATTTAGATTTAACAATAGCTACTCCTGGTGATCATGGTCAACCACAAACAATTTTTCAGGTACTTAACTATATATATAATTTTAAATACTCAATCAAAAAAGCAATTTTAACACCAAGAATTAGACACAATCAAGGAAATGAAATTTTAGTTGAAAAAGGATTTAATAAAAATTTTAAAAACTTAAAAAATAAAAAGATTAAATTTAAAGTTTACAATAAACCTCATAGAATATTTGGGGGAGTTACTGCAATCAAAGTAAATTCTAATAAAACACTTTCTAAAGGAGTAGACAAAAGAAGAAATTGTTTTTAGAGTGATAAAATTGCATCTAATATAATTACCAAAGCACTTATAAAACATACCGCTATAATTAAATTTTTTAAATTTCTATTTACAAATTTTCTAACAATTCCTCTTCTTCCTATATAGGTTCCTATTACTAAACCAGGTGAAAGATAAATTGATTTCATGACTTCTGGCAAATTTATTAAATCAAAATAAACAAATAGCAGTACTGAAAATAAAGCGCCGATACCAAAAAACATATTTAAAGTTGCGACAACTTTTGGTGCAGAGCTATTTTGATATACAATTGCCATAGGAGGACCGCCTATACCGGTTAAAGTTCCCATAATACCTGAGGCTGTTCCTGCTATCGTTATATTTTTTTTGGTAGCTACAATATTCCATTTTTTAGCACTTAAATATGTTGCAATTAAAAGCAATACACCAAAGACTATCAAGTAATAATCTGTGCCAAGAGTTAAAAAGATTAGAGGCATAGCTAATATTGAGCCTATTACCCTTCCAGTAAAAGAATAAATTAAATCAACTTTTATGATATCTTTATAGCTTAACATTGCATTACTTAATGCTAAAAATGATCCCATTAAAATAATACAACTAGGTACCATAGAAGGTTCAAGTAGAACTAGTATTCCAGCTGGAATACCAAAACCTATGCCAATTGCACTTTGTGTAATTGCTCCTAAAATAATTAAAAACAGTATAATTAAATAAAAATCTAAAGAAGAGAAATAACCAAGAATGTTAAGCACAATTATCTTCGAGGATCATCATGATCAGGGTTAAATCTAGCTGGAAGTAATCCTGATTGAAACCATTCTATAAAAGTGTAAATATTAAATACTGGTATTCCAAATTTTTTTCTTACATCAGCTGCAAATGGACTCATATTTGTACATTCCATTACTATTGCACCAATATTAGAATTGGTTTTTAGTAATTCTTCAGCAGCATCTAAATGATCTTGTCTTGCTAGATCTATATCCATTTCTTTTTCGTCATTTATAATAACTCTAGTAAATTCTTTTCCATTTTCAGTCCCTATGATGGGTGTATTTAGCGGAACATTAGCTGCTTTAAGATGTGCTTCTTTTAAGGAAGGCTTATGAATAGTCATAATTCCTACTTTTTTATTCTTTGGTAACAAGCTTTGAACCATTTGAACCTGCATTAAGGATGATGTGGCAACAGGAACATTAACTGCTTCTGCCATCTTTTCTTGAAACAACGATAAAAAACCACAATTAGTAGTAATACCATCTGCTCCCATTCTTACTAATTCTTTTGCAGCGTCAATGAAGCCATTTAAAATTTCTTTACCTTCGTCATAAACAGCTTGTTTGGGTGTTGCTCCTGGTACTACTCTGTAATGAACAGGTACACTCCATGTTCTAGCATTTGCTATATCACCATGGATTCTTGGAAATTGAGTATCAAGCATGCATACTCCAACCGTTCCTCCATAAACAGTTTTACCACCAACTGCTATATTTTTTTTATTATCTCCCATCTTCATTATTAAAATTTAATTTTTATTCTAAGTTAAATCAAGAAAATAAATTGACAATCATTAGTCTTTTTAATTAAGTAAGCACTGTATGAATAAAAATTTAAGATCTAATCATTTAAATGGTGCAGAAGCACTGGTAAAATTGTTAGACGCACATGAAGTTAAATATATTTTTGGACTTTGTGGAGATACAACTTTACCTTTTTATGATGCTCTATACAGGTTGAATCACTCAATAAAACATATTTTAACTAGAGACGAAAGAAGTGCCAGTTATATGGCTGATGGTTATGCTAGAGTTACAGGTAAAGTTGGAATTTGTGAAGGGCCTAGTGGTGGTGGAGCTACCTATATTATTCCAGGAGTTGTGGAGGCTAATGAGTCGTCTATATCAGTAATAGCAATTACAAGTGATGTACCCACTACTTCGGTTGGACATTTTCCTTTAACAGAATTAAATCAAAAGGAATTATTTAAGCCTCTAACTAAATGGAATGAAAAAATAGATAAAGCTAAAGACCTAGGAAAAATAATAAGAAAATTGTTTAAAGAAAGTACATCGGGCAGACCAGGAGCTTGCCATCTTTGTTTACCATTTGACATACAAAAAGCAGAAGTTTCAGAAGAAGATGTTTGGGTTAATAAAGAATTCACTAGATTCCCAGCCAAACCCAAAGCACCAGATCCATTAAAAGTTGACCAAATTGTCAAAGAAATATCAAAATCAAAAAAACCAATGATTATTTGTGGTGGTGCTATTAAAAACTCATTTGCAGAAAAAGAATTACAAGAACTAGTTGAAAAAACTAATATTGTGTTGGCAACAAGTGTTACAGGTAAGGGAACGCTTGCAGATACTCATCCAAATTGCTTAGGAGTGGTTGGAAGTAATGGTGGTTCAATACATACTCGAGAAATTACAAAAAATTCTGATTTAATAATCTTTATTGGCTGTCGTGCTGGTTCAGTAACTACAGAAAAATGGCAATACCCTAATAAAAAAACTAAAATCATTCACATAGATATAGATTCAAAAGTTATAGGGGCGAATTATAAAACACATATATCTTTAATTGCTGACGCAAAGCTTACATTAATAGAGTTAAATAAAAAAATTAAAAAAATTAATTTTGAAGGAAATAAAATAGTTAAAGAAGTTAAAAAGAAAAAATTTAAAGAATTCAATAAACTTTGTAATGAAGATAAGGGTTTAATAAAACCTGAGCGTATTGTAAAAGAGCTTAATGATGCCCTTCCAGAAGACACCTATATAGTTCTCGACCCTGGTACACCATGTCCATACTTTGCTGCATATTATAATTTTACTAAAGCAGGAAGGTATTTTTTAAGTAATCGTGCTCATGGAGCACTTGGCTATTCTTTATCAGCGTCTATAGGAGTTCAAATTGGACAACCAAAAAATAAAGTTGTTGCCGTAATGGGAGATGGAAGCTTTGGATTTACTGTTGGTGAGTTAGAAACAGCAATGAGACTTAATTTACCAATTATATTTATTGTAATTTCAAATAGTGTGTATGGTTGGATAAAAGCAGGACAAAAATCAAGCTTTGATAAAAGATATTATTCAGTAGATTTTACAAGAACAGATCATGCGAAAGTAGCTTCTGCTTATGGACTTAAAACATGGACAGTCAAAAAACCAAATGACTTAAAAAAAATAATTTCACAAGCACTTAAACAAAAAGGACCATGTCTCATAGATATTATAAGTCAACCTTTACAGGATGCGAACGCACCTGTTAGTGAATGGATTGCATAATTTATAAATGAGAAATCTAAAAAGAAAAATAACAATTGTTGGTGCTGGTATAATGGGAATCTCTTCTGCAATGAACTTAATTAGAAGAGGTTGTGATGTAACTATAATAGAGAAAGAAATAGATGGTGAGCCTGCTTCTTTTGGAAATGCTTCGTGGTTATCTGCTCCATCCATTACACCAGTATTAACACCCGGTGCTATTTATAAAATTCCCAAAATGCTATTTTCATCAAATGGACCTCTATTTTTAAGATTTCCAGGTGTAATTAAAATTTTACCTTGGCTACTTAAATATTTAACTTATTCAACTGAAAAAAAAGTTAACCATATAGCAAAACATTTAGAGCCATTGCTTAGAAACAGTATAGAGGAACATAAGAAATTAGCAGATGGAACAAAAGCTTTGCGGTGGATTAAAGAAGCGCCATATTTATACTTATATAAAAACCAGCAGGACTATAAAAAAGATTCTTTTATTTGGAATATCAGAAAAAATTATGGCTTTAATCTAATAAATGTTGAGAGAGATGAACTTCAAGAATTAGTTCCGGGCCTTTCCAAAGAATATACATTTGCAATTAAAATAGAAAACCAAGGGTATATAGTTAATACCAAAGACTATTTGAAAGACTTACTTGAAGGTTTTAAGGAATTAGGAGGTAATATTATTGAAGAAGAGGTTGTAGACATTATTTCTAATGAAAAACATATTAAGATTAAAACCAATAAAAGTGAAATTATATCTGATGATGTTGTTATAGCTGCGGGAGTTTTTTCAGACACATTATCTAAAAAATTTGGAGCCAATGTTCCTTTACAGTCTGAAAGGGGTTACCATTTAGAGTTAAAAAAAACTAATATAGAGCTTAAATATCCTTTGTTTAATGGTTATTTAAAACTAGCAATCGCACCTAAACCAAGTGGAATAAGGTTTGCTGGTCTTGTTGAATTTGGAAGTCTAAACTCAAAACCAAACCCAAAAGCGTATGATTTACTTTTAAAAAATGCAGAGTCCATGTTTCCTGGAATTTCATATGGAGAAAAAAGTGAGTGGTCTGGACATAGACCAGCAACGATAGACAGCCTTCCATTAATTGGAAAATCACCAATAGATGAAAAAGTTTTTTTTGCTTATGGACATCATCATATAGGTTTAACTGCAGGGCCAAAAACTGGTGAACTTTTAACCAAATATATTTTAAGAGATAACAATCAAATAGATATCTTACCTTACAGTCCAAATAGATATTAATACAATTTCTAGTTGAAATAAATTATTTTTTATAAAAAATTATATTTGTATTCAGTTTCTATTCATGATCAAATTACAAATAATAAAATAATAGAGAGGAAAACTAATGATTAAAAATATACTTAAGTTATTCTTAACGGTATTATTTTCTACTGTATTGACATTAAATGCTCAAGCAGCTGAAAAATGGGATATGCCAATGGCATACTCTGCAACAAATTTCCATAGTCAAAATGGAGTAATGTTTGCTGATGCTGTTAGAATTGCAACTGGTGGTGAAATTGATATTACAGTTCATCCTGGTGGATCACTATTCAAAGGTGGTGAAATTAAAAAAGCAATCCAAACGGGACAAGTTCCTATTGGAGAAAGGTTGTTATCTGGACACCAAAATGAAAGTTTAATTTTTGGAACAGATTCAATTCCATTTCTTGCCACATCGTACGAAGATTCAGATAAACTTTGGAAACATTTAAAACCAGAGTTAATCAAAATACTAGATGAGCAAGGTTTAGTATTGCTATATGGTGTGCCATGGCCTTCTCAAGGTTTATATTTCAAAAAAGAAATTAAATCTGTGGCTGATAGTAAAGGTGTTAAGTTTAGATCTTACAATAATTCTACAGCAAGAATAGCTGAGTTAATGGGTATGTTGCCAGTTCAAGTTGAAGCTGCTGAATTATCTCAAGCTTTAGCAACTGGTGTTGCTGACTCATTTGTATCATCTGGTGCAACTGGATATGATAGAAAAGTTTGGGAACATTTAACTCACTTTTATGAAGTAAACGCCTGGTTACCAAGAAATTATGTAATGGTTAACAAAAAAGCTTGGAAAAAAATTGGTAAAAAAAACCAAGATATCATTATGGGTGTTGCAGCAATGGCTGAAGCAGCTGGTACTGCAAGATCAGAGCAACTTTCTGGTTGGTATTTAACACAATTAGCAGCAAATGGAATGACAGTTACTAAAGCAAAAGGTCAACTAAGAACTGACCTTGAATCTATTGGTAAAACTATGTCTGACGAATGGATGGCTAATTCAGGCTCTGTTGGTAAAAAAATTATCGACGGATTCAATTCAGAAAAATAATAGTTAAATAAATAATTTAAACTAAGCCCAATTAATTTTGGGCTTAGTTATTTAATAATTTTTATGGAACAAAAAAAATTTTCATTGAGATCTTTTTTAGATAAACTGTATTTAGGTGCGGCTTATATTGCTGCCTTTGGGTTGCTTATGATACTGCTGATCATTGTATATAATATGGTTGCAAGATGGACAGGAGGCACCGCAATGGGTGCAACAGCTTATGCAGGTTATGCAATGGCTACTTCAGCTTTTTTTGCAATGGCTTATACACTTAATCAGGATGGACACATAAGAGTAAAAATGCTTTTAAGTAAATTAGGTAAATACAGAAAATGGGGTGAGAGATGGTGTTATGGAATGGGCTCGCTTCTTAGTATTTACTATTTTTATTATGCAGCTAGAGGTGCTCATTTTTCATACATATTAAACGATATATCGCAACAAGATGATGCTTGGCCAATGTGGATTCCTCAAATGACTATGGTTATAGGAACATTAATTCTAGCAATAGCTTTTGTAGATAGATTTTATCAAGTCATTTTTTTTGATTTTGATGAACTAGAAGTAAAATGGGAAGTAAAAGATGAAAAAGCCATTGAAGATATAACATCAACTCAGAATTACCGCCAAGGAGAAAAATAAAAATATATGGAACATTTATATCTAACTGTTATTTTTTTATTTACTCTTTTTTTCCTTCTAGGAAGTGGTGTATGGATTGGTTTAGCATTAATAGGTGTTGCGTATGTTGGAATAGAAATGTTTACTGTTCGTCCAGCAGGAGATGCGATGATTACAACAATATGGACCACATCTTCAAGTTGGTCGTTAACAGCCTTACCTCTGTTTATATGGATGGGTGAAATACTTTATAGGACAAAATTATCAGAAGATTTATTTAAAGGACTTGCACCTTGGATGAATAACTTACCAGGAAGGTTATTACATACCAATATAGTAGGATGCACTTTTTTTGCAGCAGTCTCGGGTTCTTCAGCAGCAACTTTGACGACAGTAGGTAAGATGTCGATTCCAGAGTTAAGAAAAAGAGGATATCCAGAAAAAATGACAATAGGAACATTGGCAGGATCAGCTACTTTAGGTTTAATGATACCTCCATCCTTAACTTTAATAGTTTATGGAGTTACAATTAATGAATCAATTGTACAATTATTTATGGCTGGGATATTACCAGGAATAGTATTGGCCTTTTTATTCATGGGATATGTTGCGATTTGGGCAACATTTAATAAAGATAAAATGCCGCCAAAAGACCCTCAGATTAGATTAATTGATAAAATCAAAAGTTCCAGGTTTTTAATACCAATATTTTCTTTAATTATTTTTGTGATTGGATCAATGTATATGGGGTGGACGACACCAACAGAAGCCGCATCTTTTGGAGTTATTGGAGGATTGATACTTGCAGCGTTACAAGGATCATTAACCATGAAAACATTTTTAGCAAGTTTAATGGGGGCTACGAAAACGTCATGTATGATAGCTTTTATTTTGGCTGGAGGAGCATTTCTAACTATGTCTATGGGTTTTACAGGATTACCTAGATCAGTAGCAGAATGGATAGCTTCAATAGGATTATCAAATTTACAATTATTATTATGTTTGATGGTTTTTTATATTGTGCTTGGTTGCTTTTTGGATGGTATTTCCTCAATAGTGTTAACAATGGCAGTTGTTGAGCCCATGATAAGAGATGCTGGCATTAATGTAATTTGGTTTGGAATTTATTTAACAATCTTAGTTGAAATGGCACAAATAACACCACCAGTGGGCTTTAACTTATTTGTTTTACAAGGAATGACAAAACACGAAATGCTATTTCTTGCAAAAGCAGCGTTTCCGATGTTCTTGGTAATGATAGCTATGGTTTTTATAATGATAAATTTTCCTGAGCTTGCTACATATCTGCCTAGTACAGTACGATCAGCAGGTGCTGGCTAAAAATTATGGGAAAGTCCATCATTTTTGAGGAAAAAAATAAAATAGGAATAATCACACTAAATAGAGAACAGGTTTTAAATGCATGGAATAAAGATATGCGTTTACAAATTTGTAATATTTTTAAAAAAATAAAAAAAGAAAAAAAATTAAGGGCTGTTATTTTAACTGGAGCTGGAAAGAAAGCTTTTTGTGCTGGGCAAGACTTAAATGAATTAAAAAATTTTAAACCTAATCAAATAGACTCTTGGATAGATGAATTTAAAGAAGTCTATACAGCAATTAGGTCAGCAGAAATACCAACAATTTCATGTATTAATGGGGTTGCAGTTGGATCTGGGTTTCAATTATCCCTATTAACTGACATAAGAATTTCACATAAAAATACTAAAATGGGGCAAGTCGAAATAAATTCAGGCATTGTAAGTGTAACAGGCCCCTGGATTATTAAAAAAGTTTTAAATTTTTCAACTTCGGTTGAACTTACTTTAACAGGAAAATTGATTAACGGTAAAGAAGCATTAGATATGGGAATAATTCATCATTTAACAAATAGTAATAATCTTATGAAGCTTTCTATGAAAGTTGCAAAAAAATTAGCTGAAAAAATACGAAAATCAATAAAAGTAATAAGTAAATAAATTATGATACAAGTTGGAATTATAATGGGCAGTAAAAGTGACCTCCCTGTAATGCAAAGTGCAATTGATATTTTAAAAGAATTTAATATCAAAATTGAAGTTGATATAGTTTCAGCTCATAGAACACCTAAAAAAATGTTTGAATATGCTGAAAATGCTAAAAAAAGAGGAATAAAGGTTATTATAGCGGGGGCTGGTGGTGCAGCTCATCTTCCTGGAATGGTCGCCTCGATAACAACTATTCCTGTTATTGGTGTACCAGTAAAATCAAGTAATTCATTAGATGGGTGGGATTCTATTTTATCTATTTTACAAATGCCTAACGGAGTTCCTGTCGCTACAGTTGCATTAAATGCAGCTAAAAATGCTGGTATTTTGGCTGCACAGATAATTGCCTTATCTGATAAAGTTCTTGATACTAAAATAGAACAATACAAAAATAGTTTAGAAAAAAAAGTAATTGATTCTTCAAAAACTCTATAAATTATATGAGTGTTTTACACAAGGACTTTGATTACGCACCCTTTAATCAAATCAAAAATTCAGATTATTTAAACTCGATCAGATTAGGGATCAAAGAATTAAAATCTGAGATAGATTTCATATCTAATAACAACAAGCCACCTACATTTAAAAACACAATTGAAGCATTAGATTTCTCAGGCATAAAGCTAGAGAGGATAACTTCAATTTTTTTTAATATTAATGCTGCAGAAACTTCTAAAGAAATTCAAGATATAGCAGTAACTATTTCTCCAGAGTTAAGTGAATTAAAAAATTATATTTTATTAAATGATAAATTATATGAAAAAGTAAAAACTGTTTATAATTCCACAGATAAAAATGATTTATCAAAAGAAGAAAATACCTTATTAAAAAATACCTACAGGTCATTTTTAAGAAATGGAGCAAGTCTATCTAACAAAGATAAAAGTAAGCTTCGAAAAATAGATGTAAAACTAAGTAAACTTTCACTGAATTTTGGTCAAAATTTATTAAAGGAAACAAATGAATATGAGCTTCTTATCTCGGACGTAAACAAATTAGATGGCCTTTCAAATGACCATAAAGAAGCTGCTAAAATATTAGCAGAGTCAAAGAATAAAAAAGGATGGTTATTTACATTAGATTATCCCAGTTACTCAGCACTTATCACTTATTGTAAAAATCGTTTATTAAGAAAAGAAATTACAATTGCTTTTGGGCAAAGAGCATTCAGAAAAAATGAGGCTAATAATCAAAAAACAGTTCTTGAAATTGTAAATCTTAAGTATCAAAAAGCCATACTTTTAGGATACAATTGTTACTCTGATTACGTTCTTGAGGAAAGAATGGCAAAAAACACTGACAATGTGATGAATTTTTTGGAAGATTTAATTAAAAAAGTTAAGCCTGTAGCTAAAAAAGAATTTAAAGTATTAGAAAATTATGCAAAGTCAATTGATGATATTGAAAGTTTGGAAAAATGGGATGTTACTTTTTACTCAGAGATGTACAAAAAGTTCAAATACAATATCGATCAAGAAGAATTAAAGCCATATTTCAGCTTGGATAATGTTTTAAATGGTGCCTTCACAATAAGTAATAAATTATATGGATTAAAATTTAAAAAGGTGACTGATATAGATACTTATAACAAGGAGGTTAATACCTATGAAGTTCGAGATGAAAAAAATAGTTTTATAGCTCTACTTTATACCGATTTTCATCCAAGAGAAGGTAAACGTGGGGGAGCATGGATGACATCGTATAAATCTCAATATATTTATAAGAAGAATAATGAAAGACCACATATTTCTATAGTTTGTAATTTTACTAGACCCATAAAAAACAAACCTTCGTTATTAACTTTTAATGAGGTAACTACTTTATTTCACGAGTTTGGACATGCATTACACGGTATTCTAGCAAACACAAAGTTCAAAAGCCTGTCAGGAACTAATGTTTCATGGGATTTTGTCGAATTACCTAGTCAAATATTTGAAAACTGGTGTTATGAAAAGGAAGCTTTAAATCTTTTCGCGTTTCATCATAAAACTAAGGAGTTAATTCCGATAGAATTAATACAAAAAATAAAAAATAGCGCTAATTTTAATCAGGCGAGCCAAACTCTTAGGCAATTAAGTTTTGCTATTTTAGATATGAGCTGGCATAACTGTAATCCGATAAAAGTCAAAAGCGTGAAAGATTTTGAAGCTAAAATTCTTGAAACACTAACTTTTACCAAAGATTTAGAGAAAACATGTATGAGTACAAGTTTTTCTCATATTTTCCAAGGGGGTTATTCCGCAGGGTATTACAGTTATAAATGGGCTGAAGTATTAGATGCTGATGCATTCGAGTATTTTAAAGAAAAAGGTATCTTCAATAAAAGTATTGCTTCAAAATTTAAAAATAATATTTTATCTAAAGGAGGGACAGAAGACCCTATGGATCTATATATTAAATTTAGAGGACGAAAGCCTACAATAAATGCCTTACTAAAGAGATCTTCAATTTCATAAAATAAAATTTAGCACTAACCACAAAATTGGTAATGATTCTACCCAAAGAGAAGAAAAATATATAGACTGTTTTGCTTTAGATTTTATAAGTAAAATAAGAGTCAATAAACAAATAATTCCATTAACTAAAATAGTATTAAAACTAACGAGGTGTAAAATTAGGTATTGAATCCAATCTAAAATCATAAAAATAAATATCAAGCTAAAACCCAGAATTTTGGTATTATTAACACCAATTATTTGAGGTATTGTATGCAGCTTCTTGGAATCAGAGTTTAAGTCTCTTATTTCAAAAGGAAGAATGACTACTACAACAAAAATTAAAATCTGTACAAAGTAAATCAATAAACTAGCATCTAATACATAATTAAAATTAACGGTTGGTAAAACTACTATCAAAAGACTCCATACTATAGCAACGATAAAAATTTTTAGTCCTGGTCTTTTTCTTAAATTTTTGTTGACAGAGTTAAAAGGAAAAATATAAAATACTGTCAGCAAACTAATAACAAAAAGCAGTACTAGGGCAGAGCTAGTTAACTTAGGAGTTATTGTTAAACATATTAATATTGATATAATGGTTAAAAAACAAATTAGTTTTAAGGAATTACTTTTTTTTTGTGTCTTAAAAAAAACTATTTCTGAATATTTGATAAAATTGTAAGCAATTAAAGATGAGCAAAAAGAAAAAAGAAGTAGAATGTAATCTACCGTAATATCAAATTTTAAAAATGTTATATATTGAAAACATACTACAGCCAAAGAAACATGTAGACTTGAATTAATATAAAAATTAATAAATTTTATAATTAGATTTTTAATGTTAATAAGTTGTTTAATTAATTAACATTTTTTTATAAATATTAATAGTATAAAAATATCATTTATTAATTAATTTTGCATGCATACAAATTGAAATAATTTAGATGAACAAAGAATCTTTTTCTAGAAGACATATTGGCCCGAGAGAGTCTGATATAAAAGAAATGCTTAATACTGTTAAAGCATCATCCGTTGACAATTTAATTGAAGAAACTATTCCTTCAAACATTAGGTTAAAAAATGACCTTGATTTAGAGTCTCCTTTAAGTGAGTCTGAATATTTAATGCACTTAAAAAAGATATCTCATTTAAACAAAGTGTACAAAACATATATTGGTCTGGGTTACCACAGATCTTATTTACCTGCAGTAATTCAACGAAATATTCTTGAAAATCCAGGTTGGTACACTGCCTACACTCCTTATCAAGCTGAAATAGCTCAGGGAAGACTTGAGGCGTTATTAAATTTCCAAACTGTTATTTCTGACTTAACAGGAATGGAGTTAGCAAATGCATCACTTTTAGATGAAAGTACTGCAGCGGCAGAAGCAATGACCATGTTGTTTGCAGTTAGATCAAGAGATCAAAAAAAAAATAACATAAATAAATATTTTGTTTCAAAAAATATATTTCCTCAAACACTATCTCTTTTAAGAACTAGGTCTACTCCACTTGGGATTGAGCTAATTTTAGAAGATGAAAATAAATTTGAGTATAATTCTAATGAGTTTTTTGGAGCATTTATTCAATATCCATGTGCAGATGGAAGCATAGTTGATAGTTCATTATTTATAAAAAAATGTAATGATAATAATATAAAAATAGCAGTTGCAGCAGATATATTAAGCTTAACTCTTTTAGAGTCACCAGGTAGTTTTGGAGCAGATGTCGTAGTTGGAACTACCCAAAGATTCGGTATCCCATTAGGATATGGAGGCCCTCACGCTGCATACTTTGCTACAAAAAAAGAATACAAAAGAAATATTCCTGGAAGAATAATAGGGGTAACTTTAGATGTTGATGGTAATAGAGCTCTAAGAATGGCTCTACAAACTAGAGAGCAGCATATTAAAAGGGATAAAGCAACTTCCAACATATGTACATCACAGGTATTACTAGCAGTGATGGCCGGCATGTATGCGGTATATCATGGGCCAGAAGGATTAACACATATTGCTAAAAAAATTCATAATAGTACTTGTGTTTTAGCTGAAAAATTAAGCTCTTTAGGCTTGAAACAATTAAACGCCAATTTCTTTGACACTATTAGAATAAAAATTGATGTTGAAAAAATTAAAAATGAAGCAAACTTAAAAGAAGTAAACTTTTATTATCCGGATAAAAATACAGTCTCAATAAGTATTAACGAAACAACTTCTATTAATGATTTAAATACTATAGTTTCGATTTTTTCTACAGCAATAAAAACTGATACCGATAAAATCTTAAAAGTAAATAATAAAACAAATATTCCTAAAGCCTTAATTAGAAAAACTGAGTTTTTAACTAACAGTGTTTTTAGTAAGTACCATTCTGAATCTGAATTAATGAGGTACATCAAATCTTTAGAAAGAAAAGACCTTTCATTAACACACTCGATGATACCATTAGGGTCTTGTACAATGAAATTAAATGCAGCAGCAGAGATGCTACCGTTAAGTTGGAACAGATGGATAAACATTCATCCATTTGCACCAAAATTTCAAGCAAAAGGTTATGAATATATCTTAAAAAAACTAGAAAATCAGTTGACTACAATTACTGGGTTTGCTGCTACTTCACTACAACCAAATTCTGGAGCACAGGGTGAGTTTGCTGGATTAATGGTAATTAGAGCATATCATGAAGATAATGGAGATCAAAATAGAAACATATGTCTTATACCCTCTTCAGCACATGGAACTAACCCAGCTAGTGCTGTAATGGCTGGAATGAAGGTGATTGTGACCAAAGCATCCGAAGATGGAAATATAGATATTGAAGACTTAAAAAATAAAGCCATTGAACATAAGGATAATTTAGCTGCTCTTATGATAACATACCCTTCTACACATGGTGTTTTTGAAGCAGATATAGTTGAAATAACTACTATTATTCATGATAATGGTGGCCAAGTTTATATGGACGGTGCTAATATGAATGCTCAAGTTGGCTTAACTAACCCTGCAGCAATTGGTGCAGATGTTTGCCACCTAAACCTTCATAAGACATTTGCTATACCTCACGGAGGTGGTGGACCTGGAGTTGGACCTATTTGTGTTGCTAAACAACTAGCTCCTTTTTTACCATCAAATCCAATAATAAAAACAGGAGGAGAAAAAGCTATTGATTCAATATCTTCTGCTCCTTTTGGATCCGCTTTAGCATGCCTAATTTCTTATGGGTATATAAAAATGTTAGGTAGTGATGGACTGACAAATTCAACTAAGATGGCTATTTTAAATGCAAACTATATAAAAGAAAGACTATCGGGAAAATATGAAGTTTTATATTCTGGTGAAAATGGCAGGGCTGCACATGAAATGATTATTGACTGCAGACCTTTTAAAGCAAATGGCATTGAGGTTACAGATATAGCTAAAAGATTGATGGATTATGGGTTTCATGCACCAACGGTGTCTTTTCCAGTAGCAGGGACTATGATGATAGAACCTACGGAAAGTGAAAGTAAAGTTGAACTAGATCGTTTTTGTGATGCAATGTTAGAAATAAGAAAAGAAATAGATAGCTGTAACATAAATAAAGTAAATAATTTATTAAAAAATTCACCACACACTCTAGAAATGGTTACATCAGATAATTGGCCCTTTGAATATTCAAGAGCTCAAGCTGCCTATCCATTAGACTTCACTAAAGATAATAAGTTTTGGGCTTCAGTTAGAAGAGTTGATGATGCATACGGAGATAGAAACTTGATTTGTAGTTGTGCTCCAATAGAATCATACACAGAGTAATAGTTTGAAAAAAAATACTTAGATTGTAGATTAAATTAATCTATAAAACTATTTCAAAATTATATTATGAATGTAAAAATTACAGGCACTGGAAGTTATATACCTAATGTTCTTAAAAAAAATGAGGATTTTAGTAACCATATATTTTATAATGTAGATGGGTCTAGGGTTGAATCTGAGATTGGTAGTGTAATAGATAAACTAAAAGAAATCACGGGAGTAAAGGAGAGAAGATATGCAGATGACAATTTAAATTCATCTGATCTTGGATATTTAGCAGCTGATAAGGCAATAAAAGATGCTGATATTGATAAAGAAACGATTGATTACATAATTGTTGCCCATAATTTCGGAGATGTTAAACCAACTTCAGATCAAAGTGATATGTTACCATGTCTAGCTGCTAGGGTAAAGCATTTATTAAAAATAAAAAACCCAAAATGTGTAGCTTATGATATCTTATTTGGATGTCCTGGCTGGGTCGAAGGAGTTATCCAAGCCAACAGTTTTATAAAATCTGGTATAGCAAAAAGATGCTTGGTAATAGGGTCTGAAACTCTTTCAAGAGTAGTTGACAAATTTGATAGAGATTCTATGATTTATGCAGATGGAGCTGGTGCTACTATATTAGAGTCTTCAAATGATGGTTTGGGAATAATTTCTCATGAATCTGCATCGTATACAACTGATGAAATTTATTACTTGTTTTTTGGTGAATCATACAATTCTAATAGTGGAAATGATTCTAGATTCATTAAAATGCATGGAAGAAAAATTTATGAATTTGCATTAACTAATGTTCCTGCTGCGATGAAAAGCTGTTTAGATAATAGTAATTATAAAATTGAAGATTTAAAGAAAATATTTATCCATCAAGCAAATGAAAAAATGGATGAAGCTATAATAAAACGTTTTTACAGATTATATAAAATGCAAGTTCCAGAAAATATAATGCCAATGAATATTCATAAACTAGGCAATAGTTCTGTAGCAACAGTACCAACATTATTTGATCTTGTGAGAAAAGACAAATTAAAACCCCATAATTTAACTAAAGGGGATATTATAATGTTTGCTAGTGTTGGGGCTGGAATGCACATAAACGCTATCGTATATCAATACTAATGTATAAAAACAATTATCCCCATAAAAGATATAGAATTACATTAGAATTTCTAAAAAAGTATATTGATAAAAATGAAGAAATTTTAGACCTGGGTGTTTCAAACCCATTTTCTGAAATAATGAAAGAGAACAACTATAATGTTTCTAATACTCATGGTGAAGACTTAGATATAGAGCTTAGCTCAGTTCACAAATCAAATGCCACTACTGTAACAGCATTTGAAATATTTGAACATCTAGTTGCTCCTTTTAATGTTTTAAAAGAAATTAAAGCAGATAAATTAATTGCTAGTATACCATTAAAATTATGGTTTTCAAATGCATATAAAAATCCTAAAGATAAATGGGATAGGCATTATCACGAATTTGAAGATTGGCAATTTGATTGGTTACTAGAGAAGTCAGGATGGGAAATAGTTTCCAGAAAAAAGTGGACTAATCCAACAAAAAAAATAGGATTTAGACCAATTTTAAGATTATTTTTTCCACGATATTATATCGTATATGCAGTAAGAAAACCTAAAGAAATATCTTGGAGTGAAAAAAGAGCTAATAATGAAGAAACATATTCTAAAGAATTTGATAACCTCTAACGATTCGCTAATTTACATTTAACAACAGAGTTATGAATGTATATATTATAATCCCTTTTCATAATGAAGAAAAGTATATAGAGTCAACTATTAAATCAATTGTTGAGCAGTCATACCCTGTAAAAAAATTACTTCTTGTTAATGATAATTCAAAAGACCAAAGTTCTTCAAAAATTGATAGCTACTTAAAGGAGTATGACTGGATCAGTAAGTTAGATATTAATTCAAATAATAAGCATTTACCAGGAAAAAAAGTAATAAATGCATTTAATCAAGGATTAAAGAGTTTAGACTCTAATTATGACATAATATGCAAATTTGATGCGGATATAATTCTTCCCAAAAATTATCTAGAAAAAATAATATTAGAATACAAAAAAGACCCTTATGTTGGAATGGTTTCTGGTATTTTATATATTAAAAAAAATGATAATTGGATATTTGAGAAAGTATCTTCTAAAAAACATGTAAGAGGGCCGATTAAATCTTATAGGAAAGCATGTTTTAAAGAAATTGGTGGTTTAAAAGAGTCTATTGGATGGGATACTGTGGATGTATTATTAGCAAAATACAATAAATGGAAGGTAGTAACTTATGAAGATCTAATTGTAAAGCATCTAAAACCTACAGGATTAAATTACAATAAAAGTGCTAAATATTTACAAGGTGAAGCGCTATATAAAATGAGGTTTGGTGTTGTTTTAAGTTTATTATCTGCATTAAAAAGAGCATATAACCTAAAGAGTATAAGTTATCTGGTATTTATAAAAATTGGATATCTAATTTCTGTATTGAAATCTAAAGAGAGAATAGTTAATAAAAAAGAAGGCGTATTTATACGAAAATTAATATGGAAAAATATTTTTAAAAAGGTAATTTATTAGAATCAACATTTCCACCTGAAAGAATAACGCCAACTTTTTTTCCCTTAAATTTCTCTTTCTCTTTTAATATGCCTGCAAAAGCCACAGCACTAGAAGGTTCTATTAAAATATTTAGTTTTTCATAAATTAATTTCATGGCATTAATAATCTCATCTTCATTAACACAAATAATTGATTTTATATAATCTAATATTATAGGGAAATTAATATTTCCTAAGTTTGTTCTTAAACCATCGGCAATTGTATCCGTTTTTAGATTATACTCAATCTTTTTAGATTTAAGTGATCTATGGGCATCATTTACATTTAGCGGCTCCACCCCTATTATTTCACATTTATCTGAATAGGCATTACAAGCAAGTGCTGAACCAGCTATAAGTCCACCTCCGCCTACTGGGCATAGAATATAATCAAGATCAGCATGGTCTTGAATTAATTCAGAAACCACAGTTGAATTACCTAAAATAACATCCAAATCATTGGACGGGTGAATAAAAGTTAAATTATATTTATTTTGAATTTCAGTAGTAGTTTTTTCTCTATCTTCAAGGGTTGATTTACATTCAATTAAATTATCGGTAGTTTTGATTACAGCATTCTTTTTGAAGTTTGGTGCATTTTTAGGCATTATAATATGAGAAGTGATATTTTGATTTTTGGATGCTAATGCTAATGCTTGAGCAAAGTTTCCAGAAGAATGTGTAATAACGCCACTTTTTCTGTCTGTTTCATTTAAATTTAAAATAGCATTGGTAGCTGCTCTAAATTTAAATGAACCAGATTTCTGAAAATTTTCACACTTAAAAAAAACTTCAGAATCGCAAATTAAATTAACTTCTTTATTTTTTAAAACAGGTGTATTAATTACATATTTAGACATTGAATTTTTAACTATATCTAAAGATTTTCTTGAAATATTCATATAATTTAAAATCTACTATTAATTAGGATCATTATAGTCAACAAAAATATTTATCCAAATTAGTCTTGAAAAGAAGTGATTTAAAGGGGCGAGAATAACCACTAGTATAGATAAAACTGATACAATTGTTAGTGTTTCAATATCTTTAAAAAGGCTAATTAGAGAGGCTCCGAAAATTATAAGAAAAACAACGGCGATTCCATAACTAACATACATAGCACCAAACCAAAAACCAGGTTCAATTTCGTATTTAAATTTACATTGTTCGCAATGGTCGTTTGTTAAGTTATTGTCTTTAAATATATTTAGATAAGGGTTGTTTTTGTGCCAAAATTTTCCACAGTGGCATTTAGGGCATTTATTATAAAAAATACTATATGATTTAGACCCTTTGTTTATCAAATTAAATTTGCTTGTATAATTGGTATTTAATCAAACCTTTTTGAAGCCTGTTTCAAAGCTTCAGCGATAGCAGATGTATTAGATCCTCCAGCTGTTGCAAAAAAATCTTGGCCACCACCACTGCCGTTAATTAGTGGAGATAGCTTTTTAATCTCTTGTCTAGCATCAAACCCTTTGGATTGAACTAGTTCTTTAGAAATATAGCAGACAATATTAGCTTTTGAATTATTTTCTGCCATAAAAATGATAAATAAATTCTTTTGTTCTGATCCTAATTCAAAAGATAACTTTTTTATGTTAGAAACATCTAAATCAACTTTTTTAACTAAAAAGTTAACTCCGTCCACATTTTTTAGCTCACTAATTAAAGAATCTTTTATGTTCAATAATTTATCATTTGAAAAAGCTTCTAATTGTTTTTTTAATTTTAAATTTTCATTTTTTAATTCCGTTAGAGAAATAACAGGGTTTTTAGTATTATTAAGTAGACTTCTTATTTCTGCAAGTTGATTAATTGATTCGTTGTAATAGTCTTTTACTGCAAACCCAGTAATCGCTTCAATTCTTCTGATACCAGAAGCAATAGCTCCTTCAGATTTAATTTTAAATTGCCATATTTCGGCAGTATTTTTTACATGAGTACCGCCACACAATTCAACCGAATCACCAAATTTAATTGTTCTAACAACATCTCCATATTTTTCTCCAAAAAGAGCAATTGCACCATTATCTATTGCATCCTGCATAGGAACTTCTCGATTTTCAATTAGTGGGAGTTGATTGTCTATTTTTGAATTAACAAAAGATTCAATTTCAGATAATTGTTCATCTGAAATCTTTTCATAATGAGAAAAATCAAACCTGAGGTATTTAGATTGCACTGAGCTACCTTTTTGCTCAACATGCTTCCCAAGTATTTCCCTGAGAGCTTGATGTAGTAAATGAGTAGCTGAGTGGTTAGATTCAGTTCTTTTTCTTAGGTTAGAGTCAACCACTGCAGTAAATATTTCATTGATATTTTCAGGAAGGTTTTTTACAAAATGAATTGTAATATTATTTTCTTTCTTGGTATCTAATATATAATTAATATCTCCTTTAGCAGATTTTAAGTGTCCCTTATCTCCAACTTGCCCACCTCCTTCTGGATAAAACGGTGTAATATTAAATACTAACTGAAATAAGGCTCCCTCTTTTTTAGAATTAACTTTTCTGTATTTAGTTATTCTTAATTTAGTAGTAAGAGTTTCATGTCCAACAAATTCTTGTATCGGATCATCAACAAGAACAGTCCAATCTTCTGTTGAGGATTCACTAGCAGCTTTAGATCTATTTTTTTGAATTTGTAATTCTTTATTAAAACTTTCTATATCAAGAGATAAATTCTTTTCAGCTAATATTAAAGATGTTAAGTCAATTGGAAACCCGTAGGTATCATAAAGTTCAAAAGCTTTTTTACCAGAAATGATGTTACCAGGCGAAGATTTAACAATTTGATCTAACATAACAAGACCCTGGTCTAAGGTTCTCAAGAAAGATAATTCTTCTTCTTTAATAACATTTTCAATTAATTGTTTTTGAGTATTTAGTTCAGGAAAATTATCTCCCAATTTTTGACTTAAAACATTTACAAGTTTATAGATAAATGGAGTTTTTAATCTAAGAAATGAAAATCCATATCTAACGGCTCTTCGTAAAATTCTTCTTATTACATATCCCGAACCATTATTACTAGGTAATTTACCATCAGCAATAGAAAAAGAAACAGCCCTAACATGATCAGAGATAACTCTCATTGCTACATCTGTCTTCGACGATTTACCCTCATAGTTAAAGCCTGTTAAAGATTCTATTTCTTGTATAATTGGTGTAAAAAGGTCCGTATCATAATTTGAACTAACCCCCTGTAATACCATACATAATCTTTCTAAACCAAGTCCAGTGTCGATATGTTTATTTGGCAGATCTTCAAGCATACCACTAGCCTTTCTATTATACTGCATAAAGACTAAATTCCAAATTTCTAATACCTGGGGATGATCTTTATTTACTAGTTCTAAAGCTGAAGTTTTATCTTTCTCTTTTTTACTTCTAATATCTACATGTATTTCACTACATGGACCACAAGGCCCTTGCTCACCCATTTCCCAAAAATTATCTTTTTTGTTTCCATATAAAATATGAGACTCTGGAATAATTTTCTTCCAAATATCTAGTGCCTCATGGTCTAAGGGTAAATTATCTGAGTCATTAGAGCCTTCAAAAACAGTTATGTAAAGATCATTTTTATCAATCTTGTATACCTTTGTTAATAATTCCCAAGCCCAATTAATAGCATCCTCTTTAAAATAATCCCCAAAACTCCAATTCCCTAACATTTCAAAAAAAGTATGGTGATATGTATCATAACCTACTTCTTCTAAATCATTATGCTTTCCTGAAACTCTTAAACATTTCTGTGAGTTTGTAATTCTTTTATGTTTTGAAGTAGAATTTTCTAAGAAAAACTCTTTAAATGGAACCATACCTGAATTAACAAACATCAAAGTAGGATCATTTTTAACTACCAATGAAGATGATGTACTAACCTGATGAGACTTCGATTTAAAAAAATCAACGAAGTTTTTTCTTACTAGATTCGAGTCCATTATTTATACTAGGTTATACGTTATATTATTAAAGTGCAAAACAATTTATATCTTTGTGGGTTGTTAGTTTTAAACTAATACAAAAATATAATTTTTTTAGACATGTCTAAGTTAAAATATTATTACGACTCTGAATCACTTTCTTATCGCAAAATAGAGAGAAAAAAAAGTGATATTATCCAATACATATTAATTTATTTATTTGGATCAGTATCCTTGAGCGTATTTTTTATTTTTTTAACAAGCACATATTTTGAATCTCCCAAAGAAAAAGCTTTAAACAGAGAGTTAGAAAATCTAACGTTACAATATGATATCCTAAATAAAAAAATTGGAGATGCTCAAATGGTATTATCTAATATTGAAGAAAGGGATAACTCAATATATAGAATTTACTTTGAGTCTAGTCCTATTTCTGAAGATAAAAGAAAAGCAGGTTTTGGAGGTGTAAACAGATACAAAAAATATGATGGATATGACTACTCAGAGTTAATTAAAGAAAGTAATAGAAATATAGATATTTTACAAAAAAGAATCATTGTTCAATCTAAATCCCTTGATGAAATAACCAAATTAGCACTAGAAAAAGAAAATTTCCTTCAATCAATACCTGCCATTCAACCAGTAAATAATGATGATCTGACTAGAATTGCATCAGGGTACGGACCTAGGGATGATCCTTTTACTAAAGCAAGGAAATTCCATTACGGAATGGATTTTACAGCACCTAGAGGAACGCCAGTATATGCGACAGGTGATGGAGTTGTAAAAAGAGTGGACAGTAGATCTACAGGATATGGAAAACACATTCGAATAGATCATGGATATGGTTATACAAGCTTATATGCTCACCTATACAAATACAATGTTAAGAAATGGCAAAAAGTTAAACGTGGTGATTTAATTGGTTATGTTGGAAGTACAGGAAGATCTCAAGCACCTCATCTTCATTACGAAATTTTCAAAGACAAAGGAAGAATCAACCCAGTTAATTTTTATTATGGAAATTTAACAGCCAAGGAGTTTGATGAATTACTTAAACAAACATCTTTAGTTAATCAATCCCTAGACTAATGAATGTCGAATTACCTGAAAAAAGATATTACTCCATAGGTGAAGTGGCAAAAGCTTTTGATGTAAACGCTTCATTGATACGCTTTTGGGAAAAAGAATTCAAGAGTCTTAGTCCTAAAAAAAGTGCGAATGGTAAAAGAAAATTTACTTCAGAGGATATTATCATCATAAAACAAATCTTTT
>ENA-OQVM01002165-OQVM01002165.1-marine-metagenome-genome-assembly--contig:-NODE-2165-length-23772-cov-6.690019_pt1 | contig 23772 bp, 26 predicted proteins | sample MGYA00237776_ERZ505498 | MGnify/ENA primary metagenome ERZ505498 (study PRJEB26159, sample SAMN06265151) | marine metagenome | isolation source: Helgoland LTER site | place: Germany:Helgoland, sampling... | reverse complement strand
TATCCATCTATTCTATGCATCCCCCGAGACGGAAACGGCCCTTCGGACAAAAAACGCCGCACAATGGAAAGAAGTGTTCACCGAGGATGTCTTCGTCGTTGAAGGCATGCAGAAAGGCCGCAATGCCCCCGCTTTTGACGGCGGCCGCTTTAGCCCCGCGATGGATGGGCCAACGCACTGCTTTCATGACTGGGTTGCTGGCAAAGTCGCAGATCACATCGCGGCGCAATGAACTCATTACAAGATCGATTGCTGGCGGCCCACGCACGCGATGATCGCAAGGCGTTGGTTGATCTGTATACAGAAGCGGCAGATACTACCGATCATCTTGATACGGCCTGTTTTTACATGACCCACGCCTATATTTTCGCGCTTGAGCTTGGCGATCCAGCGGCAGATGCGCTTTATCGCCGCCTTAAGGCTCATGGTCGCGTCTGACCCCTTGCCCCTGCGCCCCACTCGGCCCACTTTAGAGGCAACCCCAAACAGGACGCAGACATGACCCCGCGCAAAATCATTATCGACACGGACCCCGGCCAAGACGACGCGGTTGCGATCCTGCTTGGCCTTGCTTCACCCGAAGAAATTGACGTGCTGGGCATCACGGCTGTTGCAGGCAACGTGCCACTGGCCCTGACCGAGAAAAACGCGCGGATTGTGTGTGAACTAGCAGGCAAGCCAGATACTTTGGTCTTTGCGGGCTGCGATGCACCAATGAAACGCAAACTGGTCACGGCAGAACATGTTCACGGCAAAACGGGCCTAGACGGGCCGCAACTTTCAGCCCCGACAATGCCGCTACAAGACCAGCATGCCGTTGATTTTATTATCGAAACGTTGCGTACAGAACCAAGCGGAACAGTCACGCTTTGCCCCATCGGCCCTTTGACAAACATCGCAGTCGCGTTTGAACGCGCGCCAGATATCATCGCACGCGTGCAAGAAATCGTGCTGATGGGTGGGGCTTATTTTGAAGTGGGCAACATCACTCCTACGGCAGAGTTCAACATCTACGTTGATCCCGAAGCCGCCAAGATTGTGTTTGGTGCAGGGGTGCCATTGGTCGTCATGCCGTTGGATGTGACGCACAAGGCGCTGACCACCAAACCACGCATCGATGCATTTCGCGCTATGAAAACACCCGTAGGCGATATGGTCGCCGCATGGACCGACTTTTTCGAACGCTTCGATATGGAAAAATACGGGTCAGAGGGCGCACCACTACATGACCCCTGCACGATTGCCTATCTGATCGCTCCGCACTTGTTCGCCGGACGACACATCAACGTCGAAATAGAAACGGAATCCCCCCTGACACTAGGAATGACCGTGGCAGACTGGTGGCGGGTCACGGACCGCCCCGCGAATGCGTTGTTCATCAAAGACATTGCAGCAGAAGGGTTTTTCGAGCTGCTCGCAACACGGTTGGCGCGACTATGATGCATATTCCTTTTGATAATTCTTACGCGAAACTACCGACACAGATGTTTACAGCACAATTGCCAACACCTGTTGAAGCACTCAAACTGATTGCAGCAAATGTGGAACTTGCGACGATCCTTGGGATTGATCCCGCAGACGTCACAGGCCCCGAAGCCGCACAGGTTTTCGCAGGCAATCATATTCCCAACGGGGCCGCCCCGCTGGCCCAAGTCTATGCCGGTCACCAATTCGGCAACTGGAACCCGCGTCTGGGTGACGGGCGCGCAGTCCTCTTGGGCGAGGTCATAGGCACCGACGGCGTTCGCCGCGATATCCAGCTTAAGGGCTCCGGCCCGACCCCCTATTCCCGCAGTGGCGACGGGCGGGCGTGGCTCGGTCCAGTGATGCGAGAATACCTCGTCAGCGAAGCAATGCATGCGATGGGCGTGCCCACAACGCGCGCACTCGCGGCAGTGACCACAGGCGAAGATGTGTACCGCGAGGAAAGATTGCCCGGCGCCGTGATTGCCCGTGTGGCCCAAAGTCATATCAGGGTCGGTACGTTCCAATTCTTTGCGTCCCGTGGGGATTTGGCGGCGTTACACGCGCTTACCGATCATGTCATTGCGCGCCATTACCCCGATGCAAATGGACCTGCGGAACTGCTGGACATGGTCATCGCGCGCTACGCAAAATTGATCGCGCGTTGGATGGGTTTGGGCTTTATCCACGGGGTCATGAACACCGACAATGTGTCAATCGCCGGCGAGACGATTGATTACGGGCCTTGCGCCTTTATGGACGATTTTCACCCTGATTCAGTGTTCAGCGCAATTGACCAATACGGGCGCTATGCATACTCCAATCAGCCCGCAATTGGCGCTTGGAACATGGCGCAATTTGCAACAGCCCTCATCCCCCTGATGCCAGACCGCGAGGCGGCGATTGAGGGCTTTACCGTCGCTGTGCACCGGATGCCCGGGCTCTATGAGGCGGAATGGTTGGCGGTGTTTGGCGCGAAGCTGGGGATTTCTGACCCTGTCGAGGACGATCGCCTTCTTATCCATGATCTATTGGATATGATGGCCAAGGACGGAGCCGATTTCACAAACACATTCGCCAATCTTAGCAGTACCAAGGCCCGTGACCAATTCATCGACGGTGATGCGTTCGATGCATGGACCGCACGCTGGCATCTGCGCAAATCCGATGATGCGCAGTCTATCATGGCACGGGCTAATCCACAGATTATTCCCCGCAACCACCGCGTGGAAGAGGTCATCTCTGCAGGGCGCGCAGGCGACTACGCGCCATTCCATGCCTTACTCGACGCGATTACCAATCCCTATACCACGCTGACAGAGGCCACCGCAGTCTTTGCGCGCGCGCCGACCAAAGACGAACAGGTCACGCGGACGTTTTGCGGGACTTGACCGGGCGATTGATCAGCAAAATGCCAAGAGCGACCAAAACAAGCGCTGCAATCAGACTTGGCCCCACCTTCTCGCCCAGCAAGAGCCACCCCAGCCCAACGGTCAGAACAGGCGACAAGAAGCTAAAAGAAGCCACTCCAGACGCGGGATAGATCGACAGTAACCAGAGCCAAAAGATAAACCCTGCGCTGACGACCACAACAATCTGAAACAACAGACCGGCAATGTGGATCGGTTCAAGGTCACGTATGAACGGGCCGAAGAACAGTGCGGCAATCAGCAAAAGCGGCGCGGACACGCCCACCTGCCACATCAACTGAATTTCTGGCCGCACACGTGACAATGATGATGCTTTGGCCAGCATCGCCGTTGCAGCCCAACCCACAGCAGCGCCCAAAGCCGCCAGATCACCCCAGAAACTGCCGGCCCCGTCGTCGCGCGACAAGATCGCCAACGCCACACCGGCAAGAGCCAGACCAAGGCCAAGCGCTTTCAGCGGCGTGATCTTGTCGTTCGGCATGATGAAATGCGCCATGATCGCGAGCCAGACCGGCATGGAATAAAAGATGACACTGGCACGGCTGACGGCCGTCAGATCCAACGCCACAAACAGACACAGAAACTCAAAAGCGAAAACACCCCCGATGACAAAGCCCGCGACCCGCGTCCCTTTCTCAAAGCGCAAAGGAATGCCACGCCAGCGCAACCAAAGCCAGATACACAGCACCGCACCAGCCGAGCGCAGCCCGGCAAAAAATACCGGCTGCAAGCCGCCGTTGGTAACTTTTATCACGACTTGATTGAAGGCTAGTAGAAGCGCAAAACTTGTCAGGGCCACAGCCCCGAACAGGTCTATCTGTGTTTTCTTTTCCATCCGCGCAGAGGATGTGCACAGTGCCCCGGTGTCAAGCGAAACAGCCGTTTATCATCTTGCCCTGAAAACTCCAGCGGGCGGCACCGGAGCCATCAGCTCGCGCGAAGGTTAGTTGCCGATCATCCACTCTCCATCCGGCCAGAAGGCGTGATAAGCGAATGCAAACATCACATCATGGGCTAGATCGTTCCCGTCTGCATCCCGCACACGCACATTGCCGACTTCTTTTCCAGCGCCGATATCGGATGAATCAAGTGCAGACGCCTGCCCTTGCGTCCACGTGAAATTCACCCCTGCTTCTGACAGGGTCCCTTCCTCAGCCAGTCGCGTCAGCGGCCAAGCCCGGTCACCCACCCGCACAACGCGTGCCAATGCAGGAATGTCGTGGGGTGGCATTTCGCCAGAATACAGGAACGGGCGGTTCGAGCTGTCGTAGCGCACATAAGGATTGGCGCCGTAGTTGCGGTTGAATGCTGGCTGTTCCATCACCAATCCATCAGGGTTGCGGGTTGAGAACGCCTCCCAGCTTTCCATCCAGCTGGGCAGGCTCACCAGTTCGGTGCCGGTCAGATCACCAACAATCGCCTCGCCTATGGCTTGCTGCCACCAGCTTTCGGTTTCGCGGTCGTACATGATCATATCCGAATTACGCAATTTCCCAGAGACACCAAAGCTGAGCGTGCCTTGTGCGATGCGGCGGTCAAAGGTGATACCGGAATTGCACAAAGGGCAGAAAGTGACGGCAACAGGAATTTCACCTACCTCGTCGTTCACGATCTCATGCCATGTCAGATAACGGATCGGATAGGCGCGTGGTATCTCGCCTTCGATCTCAAGCGCAATCACAGGCTCGCGGGCGGACAGGTTTGGTTTGTCTGCAACTGCAACAAATGTGGGATCGTCGATTGCAGGGATGCCATCCTTGGGCGGACCGCCCGACATGATCTCGACCCAGTTTTCAACGGTCGTTGTCTCAAAGTCCGTATTTGGCCACTCGAATGTCCAGAACTCGGGGCTGGCCACAGACATGCTGGCGGCAGTGCAGAAGGCAGTGATGGTGGGGATCAGGCGCATTGGTCTCTCCTCGCAGTTTTGCCAAGAGTGTCCGATTGGGTGCAATGCGCCTAGCCCCCTCGCGAATAAGTGAGGGGGCTAGGGCGGTTTGTTACTCGGTCACGCGAACCGCAGCCATCATGTCGGGTTGGCCGATCACGGCGCCATTGGCACCCGTGCCACGTTTGATCTGGTCAACCAAATCCATGCCTTCTGTGACTTCACCAACGACGGTGTACTGTCCGTTCAGAAAGTAACCCGGCTCGAACATGATAAAGAACTGGCTGTTGGCAGAGTTTGGATTCTGCGCGCGGGCCATGCCCACAACACCGCGCTCAAACGGCATGTCCGAGAACTCGGCAGGGATATCCGCAAATTCAGAACCGCCCGTACCAGCACGGGACAAATCGCTACCCATCACGCCGTTTTGCACATCGCCAGTCTGAGCCATGAAGCCGTCAATTACCCGGTGAAAGACGACACCGTCATAACTGCCTGCCTCGGCAATGGCCGTGATCTGGGCCGTGTGCAGTGGCGCAGTCTCTTCGAAAAGATCGATGACTATGGTCCCGTTGGCCTCGCCCTCCAGATCGATCTCGAGGCCAGCGCTGAACGCTGGCGCCGCGACGACCGCAAGAATTGTAGCAATCTTATACATCGGCGGCGACTTTCACGCTGATCATCCGGTCAGGGTTCATTGGCGGCTCGCCACGCATAATCGCATCGACATGTTCCATGCCGGAGACAACCTGACCGTAGACAGTGTATTGTCCATTCAGGAAATCATTGTCTTTGAAGTTGATAAAGAACTGGCTGTTGGCAGAGTTCGGGTTCTGCGAACGCGCCGCACCGATGGAGCCACGCGCATGGGGGATTTTGGAGAACTCTGCTGGCAGGTCAGGCATGTCAGATCCGCCTGTGCCCGCACGGCCAATGTTGAAGTTATCTTCCATATTGCCGTTGGCCACATCGCCCGTCTGCGCCATGAACCCGTCAATCACCCGATGGAAACACACGTTGTCATACTTACCAGCGCGCGCGAGCTCTTTCATCCGCGCAACATGGCCGGGGGCCACGTCGGGCAGCAACTGGATGACAACGTCGCCATCTTTCAACGTCATGATGATGGTGTTTTCGGGATCTTTGATATCGGCCATTGGGCGCTCCTGATTTATCTGTTCGCACCTGACATATGGCCCATCGGCGCAATTGCCAAGCCAGTCTGGTTGACGCGAGCGCCGGATTGCCGCAACACCATCCCTAAATCAGACCAATAGGAGCATGCCGATGGCTTGGAAAACACTTGATGATATGGATTTTGCAGGCAAGCGCGCGTTGGTGCGTGTGGATATCAACGTGCCAGTCGAAGATGGCGTGGTGACAGACACCACGCGCATTGAGCGGATCATCCCGACGGTCGACGATATTCAAGAGAAAGGCGGCAAGGTGATCCTGATGGCCCACTTTGGGCGCCCCAAAGGTCAGGTCGTGCCAGAAATGTCATTGGAGCATATCGCCCCTGCAGTGGCCGATGTGCTGGGTTTGCCTGTCACTTGGGTCAATTCCGATTACGCGGATGCGGTGGCCGAGATGGAAGGTGACGAAGTGCTTTTGCTTGAAAACCTTCGCTTTAACCCCGGCGAGGAAAAGAACGACGCGGACTTTGCTAAGCGGTTGGCGGGCCTTGGCGACATCTATGTGAATGATGCTTTCTCTGCCGCGCACCGCGCCCATGCCAGCACCGAGGCCATTGCGCGGCTGTTGCCCGCTTGCGCGGGTCGCTTGATGGCCGAAGAACTGGTCGCGCTGGAAAAGGCGCTCGGCACGCCTGAACGCCCGGTCGTCGCTGTGGTTGGTGGCGCGAAAGTGTCTACGAAACTCGATTTGCTGGGCAATCTGGTGACCAAGGTTGATCATCTGGTGATTGGCGGCGGCATGGCCAATACGTTTCTTGCGGCCCAAGGAATCGATGTTGGCAAATCCCTTTGCGAGCATGATCTGGCGGACACAGCCCGAGAGATTCTGGCCAAGGCAGAGGCTGCGGGCTGCGAGATCATCCTGCCGCGCGACATTGTTGTGGCGCGTGAATTCAAAGCAGGTGCCGACAATGAAACGCTTGCACCTGATGCCTGTCCTGCAGACGCGATGATCCTTGACGCAGGGCCCGCAACGGTTGCCTACATCTGCGAGGTCTTGGAGAACGCGAAAACTTTGGTTTGGAACGGACCGCTCGGTGCATTTGAGATTGCGCCTTTTGATACGGCAACGAATGCAGCGGCCGCGAAAGCGGCCAAGCTCTCTAGAACGGGACAACTGATTTCGGTTGCGGGTGGCGGCGATACCGTTGCCGCGTTGAACCAAGCGGGTGTTGCGGATGATTTCACTTACATATCAACCGCAGGCGGTGCTTTCCTGGAATGGATGGAAGGCAAGGAACTCCCTGGTGTCGCCGCACTGTCTTAAACCTTGCGTCAGGGGGCCCTGCCTCCGTCGCCTTCCCCGAGGTATTTGGGAACTTGAGAAGGGGTTGGTGACCCCAAAGCTGGGATGTTTGCGATAACATTGTCTGCGGTTGCGCTAACACATTTGCAACCGCGCAGCGGCCCGCCTATCGGTTCTGTAATAACTTTGAGGGACCCGTCATGAAAACCACCAGAATCGTTCAGAAAATCCTTAGCCACTACGAAGGCGAAACACCCGGCGTGAAGGCCAAGCTGGCGGGCATATTGATGAATGGTAAATTGGGTGGCACTGGCAAGATGATTATCCTGCCCGTCGATCAGGGGTTTGAGCATGGTCCAGCGCGGTCTTTTGCGCCGAATGCCCCGGCCTATGACCCCCACTACCATTACCAACTGGCCATTGATGCAGGCCTGAATGCCTATGCGGCCCCATTGGGAATGCTAGAAGCAGGGGCGGACACCTTTGCGGGGCAAATCCCAACAATTCTGAAAATGAATTCAGCAAACTCACTGATCCCTGATGCAGCGCCCAAAACTCAAGCGATTACAGCTTCGGTTGACGATGCGCTTCGCCTTGGGTGTTCCGCGATCGGCTTTACAGTTTACCCTGGCTCGTCTGCCGCGCTGGATATGTTTGGCGATATCGCTGAAATGCGCAAAGAGGCGGCCGCCAAAGGCGTCGCGACCGTGATCTGGTCTTATCCGCGCGGCGAGGCTTTGGACAAAGATGGTGAAACCGCCATTGATATTGGTGCCTATGCCGCACAAATCGCGGCCTTGCTGGGCGCGCATATCATCAAAATCAAGTTGAGCTCCGATCATCTGAGCCTGCCTGAGGCCAAAAAGGTCTATGAGGCGCAAGAGATCGACATCGCCACACAAGCGGCGCGCGTACGTCACTGTGTACAAAGCGCCTTTGATGGCCGCCGATTAATGGTCTTCTCCGGCGGCGCGGCGAAAGGCGCCGACGCGGTTTATGACGATGCGCGCGCCATTCGCGATGGCGGCGGCAACGGGTCCATCATCGGGCGCAATTCGTTCCAGCGTGAGCGCGGCGATGCACTGGCGATGCTGAGCAAGCTGGTAGATATTTATCGCGGTAAGGATGGGCAGTCTTAATTGGCTGCGCGTTGCGGTTTGCAAGTTTTGCGACGCTTTCAAACCCTATGCTATCTGTCTGCACACTAGCAGTTTGGAATCTGATTGGTCGGCCTTTGCTCCCAGCTGCCATTGTCAGCTGTTGAAAAGCTGTGCACAAAGAACAAGCGGACGCGTACCGCTGAAGTTTGTTTGTGTGGCACAGGCTACAGGGATTTAAAGGCGGACCGGTGAGTTTTTCTTTTGAGAATATCGACTTAGCACCAGATCAACGACATCGTCCTGGCATTGAAGATGTGCCAATACTTGTCCACCTGGGCCCCCACAAAACTGGGTCGACTTGGCTGCAGAACCTGTTTTTCCCTGCATTGGGCAACATCATTTTCACCGACAATACCAAGCTGACCCATGACGCGTTTCTTACTCCGCATTATGGCGCGTTCTCTATTGATGCCGTGGCTACCGCCTTTGCTCCACTATTAGAGAAAGCGCGGGCAACTGGTCAGCCTTTGATCATTTCAGATGAGGCCTTGGGTGGGCGGGCATTTGGACAGGAATACGTCCGAGAGGTTATTGCGCATCGTATCAAGCGCGCGTTTCCCAAGGCAAAGATTTTGGCTGTCTCACGGCGGCAGGACCGAATTCTTGCGTCGCTCTATTCTGAGTACTTGCGGTACGGCCACAACTCGACACTTTCGGCATTTCTAGATCAAAGGGACGACGACGCGGATTGCGACCCCATTCTAGATATGAGGTATTATGAATGGGACAGGACACTTCGATTTTATCAAGACGTCTTTGGGTCTGATTCCGTAAAAATGCTTCCGATGGAACAAATCATAAAAGATGGCACATTCTTAACAGACACTCTGGGAAAGTTCTTGGACGTTTCTCTTCGGCCCCCTGCTCCTGCACTGTTGGAACGCCGCGAACGACCCTCTTTGTCAGGCTGGGCCATGAATGCTCTGCGTCTTTGGAACCATCTTGTTCCAAATGACAGCCGACATCGCAGTTCTTTGCGCCGATTAAGCCCCAATTCAATCGCTTGGCAGGTTGATCGTTTGACCCCAAAAAATGCGCGAAAACGGGCCGCCGATGCCCACAACACGATGATCCGCGCGCGACTGGGTGATCGATTTGGTGCATCCAACCAGTCGTACGCTGCGCTGATTGAGACTGATTTGAAGGCTCTTGGGTATCATCTTGGTGCCGCTGACGAACGGAACGGTTCCGATACTTAACAGACCCAGCATTGCAATGCGCCATAGTGAATTCCAAAACAATCGGGCTCTGGTCTGCTTGTGTTGTCAGGCGACCAAGGCACACAAATTCGACCTCTCATTTAGGGGATTCCCTTTGCGAATCAATTGTGCGATTCTGTCATCAGTCATCCGTCAGAGGTGACGTTAGAGGCAGACCTATGATCCGACGCGGCCGTACGCAACTTGGCGCTTTGTTCTATTTCCTTGGCATGGTTATGCTTGGGCTTTATTTCACGTTCGCTGCCGTGCAGGGCGACTATGGCCTGTTCAAACGGATCGAAGTGAATGCCGAAGGGGACGCGCTGGCCATTGAGCTTGCAGCATTGCAAGACGAGGTCGCGCGGATGGAGAACCTGACAACGCGCCTTTCTGATAATTACCTTGATCTCGACCTTCTGGATCAGCAGGCGCGCGATGTGCTGGGCATGATCCGCGCGGATGAGATCGTTATCCGCTAACCCAATTTCAGTTAGTCACCTCATGCATCGCGGCTATTCCGTTCGCGGTTGACCAAAGGTCACTTTGACACTCGCATTTTTTCAGCGCATGGTTTAGAGGATAGTTTAATACTAAACTATATACGAATACGCTGGAGGATAGCCCATGCCGCCCAAGAAGGCCGCCGCGAAACCCAACGTCTCGGCAGAAGAACTGCTCGGACATTACCGTGAAATGCTGCTGATCCGCAGATTTGAGGAAAAGGCAGGCCAGTTATACGGCATGGGCCTGATCGGAGGTTTCTGCCACCTTTACATCGGACAGGAAGCGGTTGTTGTAGGCCTAGAGGCAGCGGCAGACGAAGGCGACAAGCGCGTCACTTCCTACCGCGATCACGGGCATATGTTGGCATGTGGCATGGACCCAAAGGGGATCATGGCGGAGCTGACGGGCCGCGAGGGCGGCTTTTCCAAGGGTAAAGGCGGCTCTATGCATATGTTCTCGAAAGAGAAGCATTTCTATGGCGGCCACGGGATTGTCGGAGCACAAGTGCCATTGGGTGCTGGTCTGGCATTTTCGGACAAATACAAAGGCAATGACCGTGTAACTTTTGCTTACTTTGGTGATGGTGCCGCGAACCAAGGTCAGGTTTACGAGACCTATAATATGGCTCAGCTTTGGGACTTGCCTGTCATTTTTGTCATTGAAAACAATGGCTACGCGATGGGCACATCAGTTGTCCGCTCGACCAAATCGCCGTCCTTGTGGGAGCGAGGTGCCGCCTATGGCATCAAGGGCGAAGAGGTCGACGGAATGTCCGTTCTTGCGGTTAAGGAAGCTGGCGAACGCGCTGTGGCGCACTGCCGCGCTGGTAAAGGCCCCTACATTCTGGAAGTTAAGACATACCGTTATCGCGGTCACTCTATGTCTGATCCGGCAAAATACCGGACCCGCGACGAAGTGCAGAAAATGCGCGATGAACGTGACCCGATTGAGCAGATCCGCGATATGCTGCTGACCGGCAAACACGCCTCGGACGAGGATCTGAAGGCTATCGACAAAGAAATCAAAGCGATTGTAAACGAAGCGGCGGAATTCTCAAAAGAGAGCCCGGAGCCTGCTTTGGACGAGCTTTGGACAGATATTTACGCAGAAGTGGAGGCGTAAGCCATGGCAACTGAAATTCTCATGCCCGCCCTGTCGCCTACTATGGAAGAAGGCACATTGGCCAAATGGCTTGTCAAAGAAGGTGACACTGTCTCCTCTGGCGACATCATGGCCGAGATTGAAACAGATAAGGCCACGATGGAGTTTGAAGCCGTTGATGAAGGCATCATTGGCAAAATCCTGATCGAAGAAGGCACCGAAGGCGTGAAGGTGAACACCGCCATCGCGATCCTTGTGGAAGAAGGTGAAGACGTCCCCGCTGCCGGCGCTGCACCTACGGCCGCAGCACCAACAGAAGAGGCCCCCGCGAAAGCCCCGGCCGAGCCTGCCGCTGCAGCACCTGCCGCACCTGTTGCAGATGTGACCCCGGATTGGGACGCAGATGTTGAGACTAAACCGACCACAGTGCGTGAAGCTCTGCGTGACGCAATGGCCGAAGAAATGCGGAATGATGAAGACGTGTTCCTGATGGGTGAGGAAGTCGCCGAGTACCAAGGTGCTTATAAGATTTCCCAAGGTTTGCTAGATGAATTCGGCGCCAAGCGCGTTATCGACACCCCGATTACCGAGCATGGTTTTGCCGGTATTGCGACTGGCGCCGCGTTTGGTGGATTGAAGCCTATCGTGGAATTCATGACGTTTAACTTCGCCATGCAAGCCATTGATCACCTTATTAACTCTGCCGCCAAGACACTCTATATGTCGGGCGGTCAGATGGGAGCGCCAATGGTATTCCGTGGCGCCAACGGTGCCGCCGCCCGCGTGGGCGCACAGCACTCTCAGTGTTATGCTGCTTGGTATATGCAGGTGCCCGGTCTGAAGGTCGTGATGCCCTACTCTGCCGCTGATGCGAAAGGTTTGCTGAAAACAGCGATCCGTGATCCGAACCCTGTGATCTTCCTTGAGAATGAAATCATGTACGGCAAATCGTTCGATGTGCCTGTCATGGATGATTTTACCATTCCATTCGGCAAGGCCAAGATCGAACGCCCAGGTGATGATGTGACCATCGTTAGCTTTGGTATCGGTATGACTTACGCTTTGGCCGCTGCTGAAAAGCTGGCCGAAGAAGGTATCAACGCCGAGGTCATCAACTTGCGCAGCTTGCGTCCGATGGATACGGCAACGATCCTGAATTCGGTGCGTAAGACAAACCGCTGTGTGACTGTCGAAGAAGGTTGGCCGCAGGGCAGCGTTGGTGGCTACATCAGTGGTGTGATCATGCAAGAAGCGTTTGACTACCTTGATGCGCCGGTCATTACATGCACAGGCAAGGATGTTCCTATGCCATATGCTGCGAACCTCGAAAAACATGCTTTGCTGACCACCGACGAAGTTGTCGATGCCTGCAAAAAAGTAACTTACCGCTAAGGAGACCGCGCAATGCCAACAGAAATCCTGATGCCTGCCCTGTCTCCGACAATGGAAGAAGGCACGCTAGCCAAATGGCACGTCAAAGAGGGTGATACCGTTTCATCTGGTGACATCATGGCCGAAATCGAGACCGACAAAGCCACGATGGAGTTTGAAGCCGTCGACGAAGGCGTCATCGGCAAGATCTTGGTCGCGGAAGGCACAGAAGGCGTAAAGGTCAACGACGTGATCGCCGTGTTGCTGGAAGACGGCGAAAGCGCTGATGATATCGGAAGCGCCCCTGCTGCCAAAGCTGAAGCTACACCTGCTGCAGCGCCAGCTAAAGAAGCGCCAGCTGCCGCAGCCCCTGCTCCGGCAGCGCCTGCAAAAGCTGACGGCGCACGCGTTTTTGCGACCCCCCTAGCCCGCCGTATAGCGGCCGACAAAGGTCTTGACCTAACAACTATCTCGGGCTCTGGCCCACACGGGCGCATTGTTAAAGCAGACGTTGAAAACGCAACTGCCGCACCGAAAGCCGCAGCCCCCGCCGCTATGGCCGATGCGCCTGCTGCAGCGGGTGCCGCAATGGCCTCTGGTCCGTCAACAGATGTTGTGTTGAAGACATATGCTGATCGTCCATTCGAAGAGGTCAAACTCGACGGCATGCGCAAGACCATCGCTGCCCGCCTGACAGAGGCCAAGCAATCCGTGCCGCACTTCTATCTGCGCCGCGATATTCAACTGGACGCGCTACTCAAGTTCCGCAGCCAGCTGAACAAGCAGCTTGAGCCACGTGGCGTTAAACTGTCGGTCAATGACTTCATCATTAAGGCCTGCGCTTTAGCTTTGCAGCAAGTGCCCGACGCCAACGCCGTTTGGGCCGGTGATCGTACGTTGCGGTTTGAAAAATCCGATGTCGCTGTCGCTGTTGCCATTGAAGGTGGTCTGTTCACGCCGGTCTTACGAGATGCTGAGATGAAATCACTCTCAGCCTTGTCAGCCGAGATGAAAGACCTTGCTGGACGCGCCCGCGAGCGCAAGCTGGCTCCTCATGAATTCCAAGGCGGCAGCTTTGCGATTTCCAACCTTGGCATGTTCGGCATCGACAACTTTGATGCGATCATCAACCCACCACATGCAGCGATTTTGGCCGTGGGCGCTGGTGCGAAAAAGCCGATTGTGGGCGCTGATGGTGAACTGACAGTGGGTACTGTGATGTCGACCACCCTGTCTGTCGATCACCGTGTGATCGATGGTGCCATGGGTGCTGATTTGCTGAATGCCATCAAGGACAACCTTGAGAATCCAATGACAATGCTGGCGTAAGCAACTGTTGCAAAAGAAATAAAAGGGCCGGTTCAGTGATGAACCGGCCCTTTGCTATTTCACAGTATTCAAAATCTGATCCATACTGATTGATGGCTGCGAGCATCCGGCCTCGCCGACGATTCTCGCCGGAACGCCGGCCACGGTCTTCATCGGTGGAACCTCTTCCAGCACCACAGAGCCCGCAGCGATCCGGCTGCAATGACCGACTCTAATATTGCCAAGCACTTTTGCACCAGCCCCGATCAGGACCCCATCGCCGATCTTAGGGTGACGGTCATCATCTTCCTTGCCGGTGCCCCCAAGTGTCACAGAATGCAGCATCGAAACATTATCGCCCACGACTGCCGTCTCACCCACTACGATAGAATGCGCATGGTCAATCATGATCCCCTTCCCGATTCTGGCCGCCGGATGGATGTCTACACCAAACATCTCACTTGTGCGCATCTGGATGAAATAGGCCAGATCCTTTCGATCCTGCTGGTAAAGCCAATGGCCCAACCGGTAAGCCTGGACTGCCTGAAATCCCTTGAAGAACAACAATGGCTTCATAAAGCGGTGGCACGCCGGATCGCGATCGTAGGTTGCCACCAGATCGGCACGAGCGGCGGCAACCAGTTCAGGTGCCGCGACATAGGCCTCATCCGCGATCTCGCGCAAAATCTGCTCGGACATCTCGGGCGAGGATAGTTTCATCGAAATCCGGTAGGCCAGAGCGCCTTCGAACGACTTGTGATGCAGCACTCCAGCATGGATCAGCCCACCCATCAGTGGCTCTTTTGCGATTGCAGTCTCGGCCTCTTCGCAGATCCGATGCCAGACTGGATCTACTTTGGTCAGATTGGGTTTTGGTTGCGCCATAGCACTCACCTCGCGTTTATCAGGCTTCATTCTTAGATCAGATAAGGGTGCCAAGCCAAGAACAAAGCTGTGATACGCAAAGTCACACAGATTGATGTGATGTATGCGCCATTACGGCACCCAAGGCGACCGCGTAGGCATGCAACGTATCAGGCTCAAGTGCGGCAGGGCGGGGTGCCATCTGTTGACGCAGCGCACGTGACATCAGGGTACCGGTCCCCCAGCGCGGATGTGGGCGACCCGTGATGATGCGATAGCGATCCGCTTTCTGCGCACAGGCGATCATATCGTGCATCACAGTGCGGCGCGTCTCTGGGGCCACCCGCATCAATACACGCGTTGCCGCCTCCAGATCTGCAAGCTGGACAGGTCTCATAGATATTTCAGGATTTCAGCAGGCAGCCCAGCGCCGAAGCGCGCAGAAATCTGGGCAATTTCAACTGTGTAAAACCCTGATCCGATATCAGCGGTCAGCTGCGCCCCGCTATAGGTCCAGCGAGGGACGGTTACAGTCTCTTGGCGCACGACGCTGCCAAATCTAAGCACGCGAACCCGGTATGCTTCACTGTCTTCGCCAAGCGGCACATCCCCGTCCGCCCAGATGTCACCGTCAATTCGGCTGCATCTGATCCATGTGAATGCAACGTCAGCACCGTTCCTCTGCGCGCGCAAATGTGCAACCGGATAAGGGCGCAGCCCGTTCCCTGCAAAAACCTTCGTCTCATAGCGAAAACTGGCATCGCTCATCGGCTGATTTGCCGGACCAAAACGATAGTGGCGTTCTATGCTGCGTGATGCCGTCGGAAGAACAACCTGCTTTAGGGCAGAATTCAACACAACAACACGTGATCCCGCGGGCCAAGTGTCAGGCATTAAACCATGGCTGCCAGCCTGCCCGCGCAACAGGCCAGAGAGGTTATACACCCGTTCTGAAAGCGGCGTGGCATTCTGAAACTGCAAAATCTCCCATTGATCGCTTGCGCCATCACCAATTGCCAAGGTATTTGCCCCCGCCAGCACCGCCTCATGCAAAGCCGCGCTGAGCGCGCCATTGATCAATGCCACTTCTACCCCGCCTTGTCTGTCCCATATCCCAACAGGGCCACGGGCCAAGGCCGTCTGGGTCACGCCTATGGTAGCAGGCTCATCCAAAATATCATGCAGCGCATAGTTGCTATCCTGCGGCGCACCATAAAGCGCGATGCTTCCCGGCCAAGGCCGCCCGGCAGCCGCGACATGCGGCGCATGGGGCAGTTCGTCGCCCGTCAATAAGGGAAGGTCCAGAAACAGCAGCTCTGCTGGGATTGGCCCGACATAGGGTTGCAATTGTGCGCCTTCCTCCGGACGTCGGTGTTTGCGATAAACTTCGGGTTCCACTCGGGTCGCCTCTATCAAACGCAGTCCTGCTTCCTCTATTCGGTCAATGCGGTAAGTGCCTGAATGCGCGTCAGCTTTCAGCTTGATCGTGTCGCCAGCAGACACATTCAAATGCGATGGCGGCAAGGCGAAACGCACGAAATCACGTCCAATCCGCGCTTCTTGCAGCCAACGTGCGACGACCTCTTTGCCTTCAGCACGCGTCAAAACGACCGGGGCCTCACTTCGTGTCAAGGTGGGGATTACCTCATCCGGCAAGACAACCTCTGCGGCCACTGCATCATAATCACCATCCGCCGCGATATGCGCGAACTGGACCCGTCCTGCAATTTCCGCGGATGCGGCGCGGGTCAATGCAATGCTGCGATCGGCTTCGGGATCAAAGGCGATATCAGCATCAGTCAGGTCATGGTGCACCTGGCCGTCGCGACTGCGGAATACGAGCACGCCATCACGCTCGGCCGCATCAAACCCATAAGCCAGCATCAAGGGCTGCAAAGCCGCTCGCCCGGTTCCGGTGTCGTTGACCGTATACCCCCGCACCACACCAAAGAGGTCAGTCACGTCATAATCGTGAACACCGGACCGCTGGCAAATCTCTGCAACAACTGACGCCAGCGACCGGTTCGTTGCACGTCCATTCAGCCATGGACCGCAGGCATAGGCCTGACCGTCAGGCCATTGGGCGCGATTGCCAGGCCAAAACGGATACGGGCGGGGATCCCATCCCCAAACATGGATGCGCGCAGTATCAATCATCCGGCCTGCATAAGCAGTCGCAGCAGGGTTGTTGTCAGGATTGGCAAAATGGCCTGCAAAGGCGTGCAGATACTGCATCTGCATCAAGTCGTCTCGACTACCGTCTGAGGCGTAAGGCAAGGCACGATCGCGACGCAAAGCCGAACCCGGCGCATTTGCCCCCTTGTCAACTGCAGGGCACCCGACCGAGGTGATCCAAATTGGCTTACTCTCAGGCACCCAGTTCGTCGCACCGCTCTGCCGGACGCCCCCGATCCGGTCATAGTGCTGATGCGACCACCAACCTGCAAAATCCTTTGCACGCCATACCCATGGCTCACCATCCGCGTCTACTATCGGGACGCGCCGCTGCGCCTCTCGTGCTTCTGGTGTCGGATAGAACCAATCATAATACTCACCGCCTGCGACGTTGGACTGCAAATAGGCCAGATCATAGATGGTCCCTGCATCCGCGTCGCGGTGGGTCGTCCCATCACGCCAGTCCGCCAATGGGAAAGCTGCGGACACCCCCACAAAGTCAATATTCGGATCAGCCCATAGCGCATCAAGATGAAATATCTTGTCCTTTGTCCCGACGGGCTGCATGCCGTGATACTCGGTCCAATCCGCCGCATAGCTGATCTTGCAGCCCGCACCCAGAATCTGACGCACATCCCCGGCCAAGGCGCGCAGCGCATCAACCATTGGAAAGCCGCTCGCCCCGCGAACGCAGGTTAGGCCAACCAACTCTGTGCCGATACAAAAGGCAGAAACGCCGCCCGCCGCCGCGCAGAGATGCGCATAGTGCAGCACAAAGCGACGATAGCTGTACTCCGCAGGACCGGAATAGTTCACTTCACCACCTATGATGGCAAAATCCGTCACGTCCGCCTGCCCCATAAAGGCCGCCACCTCGGCGTCTGCGACCGCTGTCCCATCCGGTGACCCGCTCAGTCCCGGGGCCAAGGATGTTGTCATGTCACCCACCCAGGGCAAAACCGCCTGCCCTATGCCGCCCGTCAATGGATCAGGCAACGCATTGCCTGCGAGTTGCTCCATCACCAACACAGGGCTCATCACAACGTCCATGCCACGGGTCTTCAATTCGGCTATCGCCTCAAGCACAGCGGCATCCGCAGGGGAGCCGCCGGTTATAGGATGGCCGTCGGCCTCGGCCACCAAACCCGCAGAAAGACGCGTCAGCCCGGCCACACCCCATGGCATCCCGTCGGCATCAACATGTCCCTTAACAACCTTCGGCGCGATCTGGCAGATCCCACAACGCAGATCATCTGCAAACCATGTCACGGGCAACATTACCGAATGACACGCTTGCATCTCAGCCTCCAGCGCGTTCATCGAGACTGTAAAATCACTCCCCCCAAGCGGCGAATTGGTGTTCACCGCCTGCCGTGCACCGAACTCTGAGGACGCATAGACCTGCGTGGTGGCCAAAGCATACTCGCCTGCCCCCGGCATCAAGGCCACCCCTTGCACCATGTGCGCGACATCGCGCGCCGCCTCTTGGGCTGGGCGCATCACCTCGAACGTCAGATGTGGAATACGATTGCCAAACTGGCCCAGCGCCAGATCTTCCAACACCACATAGGCCGTGCCCCGATAGGCGGGCGTGTTTTGCGCACCCTCGATTGCGGCGATCTTGGCATCAGGCAATTGTTCATCGCTGCCGACATATAGGCGCATATTCAGTGTGTCCGGCGATATCTCTGTCCCATCCGCCCAAATGCGGCCAAGTCGGCTTATCTGCCCTTCACAAAGGGCAACGGCAAGGCTGACTGAATAGGAATAACTGGTGGTCTTCGGCTGTGAAGGACGCCCCTTGCCACCGCCCGATGTGGAGGAACTTTCCAAAAATTGCGACGCCCAGATCACCTGCCCCGCCACACGCATCCGACCATAGATCTGCTGGATGTCCGCACCCTCGGCCGCGCCAGCGACACGAAAACGGTCAATCCGCCCCGTTTCGACCGATCCGCTGCCAGAGCCAAGTAATTGTTGATCAATCCGGCGTCCGATTGCAGCACCTGCCGCACGCCCGATCGTGGCCATCGAAAGCCCCAGAACGGACCCTCCAACAGAGCCGCCAAGCGCCATACCCGCGGCGGAAAGTGCAATCGTTGCCATCAGTATTACCTTTCGATGAATTCAAATCGCGCAGCAATCCGCTTGCGCCATGGGTCGGAAAGTGGGCTTTCGACCACCCCATGCCCTTGATAGGCATGGATAAACTGCACAAATTCGCCTGCGTCAGAGATCACACCCAAATGCTTGGCAACCGCGCCTTGCCGCATCCGGAACAAGACCACTTGGCCTGACGCAAGCGGCGCCTGCGTCACATCACGGAAATGGCGATTGGCCGCAGCCATCAGCCGTTCTGCGCCTTGCGGCTCTGACCAGTCCTGCGTGTAAGCTGGTATCGCCTCTGGCTCGGCCCCATAAACCTCGCGCCAGATCCCGCGCAATAGACCCAGGCAATCACACCCCACGCCCTGAACAGAGGCCTGATGCAAATAGGGTGTCCCTATCCACGTCCGCGCGATGCCCACAATATTCATCGGGTCAAACTCCCGCCGCTTTGCGGTCTGTCCGAACGCGGCACGCTCACCAGCCAGTCGTCGCCGGGTATGTCGGGAAAGCCTTGAAAGTTTACAAAGTTGGCGAACTTCTCGCGGCAAGTCACTGGGCGTTTATCGCAGCCCGCCGTCACCCGAATAGTATCGCCAACACTTAACTGCGCGTTCAAAGGGGCCCAAAGCGTCAGCACGCGGTCCTGCGCGCCTACATCGGACTTGATCGCGCCTCGCAAGCCCGCAGCAGGGCCGCTCAAAACTTCAAGCTGTCCACTCTCAAACCAGCCCGCATTGAAATTCTCAACCGCAGCGAGCGCAAAAACCTGTCCATCCGGTTTTGCATCAAGAACATAATCCAAACGGTAAGACGCATGGGCCAAGTCAAACCGACACCTGCGGTCACCCAAGACAGCACTACAAGTCTTCAGATACGACCGCCCCTGCACCTGGTTCAATGCCTCGGTCAGCCCGTGTAGTTCGGCCTCAAAGCCGCTGGCCCCTCGTGTGATTTCACCCAATGTACCGCGAAAGAGTGTCTTACGCGCTGTCACATCATCCCAGCAAACCAACCAGACTTGGACAGCGGCACCATCATAGCGCCCGGCCAAAATATCAGCCTCAGCAATCGCATCATCGGACAGCACCCCAAAGGCTTCTGTGTTGTTCACCGACAAGCCTGTCGTACTGGCGATCGCACGTGCGCTCAGTCCATTTTGCGGCGCAAAGGTGACATCATCAAAATGCAAACTAGCGTCATGGTCCGTGAACCCCAAGACGACACCATCGCGCCGGCTGATCACCCAGCAGTGACAGGTATGCGTCACACCAGACCGCAGGTGGGCGTACAGCGCATCAACACTCATAACCGCACCTCGACAACAGGGACAATAGGCACTTCGCCCGCCTGAAAGCTGGACACAGACGTCATGATTGCATCGGTGTCAAAGCGCACTGGCACATCAAACTCGAACCCGGCGCGCACCTCGGCTCCTTCATCAGGCGGTCTCGCAAATGTCAGCAACCCACTACCGTAGTCCACCTCATAATCCGCACCCTGCTGGACGAAATCGCCCCCCACTTGGGCACGCACGGACCCCGGAACAGGCTTGCAAATCGGGCGGCGGTAAACCGTATCCCCCGACCGATAAGACTTTGTCAGCTGAAAAACTGTCGTCGTCTCATCACCCAAGGCAAGCAACTGATCAGAGGCCTCGACAGCACAAGATGGTTTGCACGACTGGTAATCGCTCCAATCCTTCCAACGAAAGCCGATCAGTTGGCCCTGACGGGCCTCGAAGAAAGCAATCAGCGCCTCAACATCATCTAGCGATCGCAGCCCCATACCTGCGTCATAACGACGGCGGGCATGCGCCCAAGGTGAATTGCGCTCCTCAAGGCCATTGGCCAGCGTCACAATCTCGGTCCGGCGTTCTGGTCCACCCAATGCGCCAAAGCTCAAAGAGGCAGGAAATCTCACATCATGGAATGTCATATCGGCTCCTAACTGTGACGTTCACTGCGGCCCAGCACACGAGCCATCTGTGCCGCGATCTGTCCGCGGCTGCGCTGAAACCCCTGCACATCAGGGGTTGAGATGTTCATATTCACGGTCAACGCCCCGCCGCCCGCACCACGCACGCCAAGCCGCCCGTCAGGGCCACGGGCAAGCGGCATAATCGCCTCCGGCCCCGCCTCGCCCATCAGTCCAGTGCCGCCACGCATTGGAAAAGCTGTAGGGCTGCTGACGACGCCACCCTTGGCAAAGGGCATCACACGGCCTTGGGCAAACGAGCCGCCATCAGCAAAGGGCATCAGACCCGACACCACTCCATTCAGGCCATCCGCCAACATTCCGCCAAAATGATTGGTGACAGGATTCACGGCCGCTGAATAAGCGGTATTCACCATCTTTTCGGCCAGCCCGCCAAGGACATCGGTCAGGCTCAATCCCTCCAGGACCAGCCCGTCAAAGGCCGACCGCAACCCTTGGCTAAAACCACGTTCCAGATTGCCCAAATCGCGCGTCGTGTCCGTCAGCGATCCCTGCACAGAGCGCAGTTGGTCCTCAAACGCGGCCGTCATGGCCGAGGCATCGCCCAGCGCCGTTTCCAACGCGCCAACATCACTTTCCAATGCGTCAATCTTGTCGAAATCATCCATCTTGTTTGTCCTTCACATCATCAGGGAAATCGCGCAGCAAGGCATCCAGTTGCGTGCGGCCCATCGGGGCCTGCGCACCAGTCGCGCCCAGCATGATCTGCAACTCCGCCGGGGTCAGTGCCCAGAAATCACGCGGGTTCAACCGCAACTGATGCAACCCCGTTTGCATCAAACCTGCCCAGTCCATCCGCTATTCCGGCACAGCAAAAGCGCGCGCCAACATCAGCGCCGCAGCCTTCGCTGCACCGACCGGACCACCCGCAATTTCAGCCGTGATCAGATCAGCTGCCGTGCCGGTCCAGCCACCTCCGCGCAGCCCCGCAACCACGACCGCCATCACATCAGCACCCGAAAATGCCGCCCCCTCAAACCGACGAATAAGGTCGACCAAAGACCCTCCACCAAGGGCCGCTTCCAGTTCAGCAAGCGCACCCAGCGTGAGCTTGCAATCACGGGACACCCCATCGATCACAATCGCCACTTCTCCAGTCCAAGGGTTCGCCATCAGATCAACGCCAAGAAAGTCAGCGCGCCAGCTGAGGCCAGCGACAACTCATACGTCGCCTCACCATTATGCGACCCTGCATATTCAATCGAGGTTATCTGAAACGGGCCTTGTAGGGTGCCAAAGCCTGGCACAATCACTTGAAAATATGGGGTTTCGCCATCAAAGAAGATCTGACGCGCACGTTCGTCCGTGGCCTCGTCTTTAAACACACCAGAACCAGAGACAGCAGCGGTTTTCACACCCGCCCCGCCCAGCAACTCGCGCCAACCGCCAGTGCTTTCCAGACTGGTCACATCTACCGTTTCAGCATTCAAACTGATGCGCGTAGCGCGCAGCCCGGCAGCCGTTTCGAACATCCCACCGCCGGTCATATCGATTTTGACCAACAGGTCCTTACCATTTTGTGCAGCCATCTGGCGTACTCCTCACATGCAAATTGGGTTACGTGTCATCCGCGACGCGGGCACGAAAAATCAGGTTGATCTGGCGGACAGCGCCCGTGCCAACACGGGCGGCCTTGGCCTTGTAGAAATTCAGAGAAATCAATCGACCACGGTCCAGCGCCAACGGCGCATCAACCAACGCATCACTCACCGCAGCGGCCGCCGCTTTCGCCGTTGCAAAGCCCGCACTTTGCGTGACAACAGACACGGTAAACTGATGCCATGCACCACCGCCTGTCTTGTCAGACGCATCCCGCACATCCTCGGCCCCCAGCACCACGTAAAGCGGGGGCAAAGCGCCCGTTGGCAAGGCATCATAGATATCCGCACCCACCAATGCCGCCAAAGCGGTATCCGCGCTCAACTGTGAAAACACCGCGCGCTGCAGGGCAGCCGCTACACCATAGCTCATGGGGCCACCTCCTCTTGCGCATGGCAGGTCAGATAGGCCGCATGCACGCCCTTCTCAGCCACCGCGTAAATCTCGAACACACGTGGCCCATCGCGAAACCGCTGCCCTGCAACGGAACGTGAAGGCGCGCCATGGGGGGCAGCCCGAACAGTGATCCGGTACGGCACGCGTGACAGGGTCGCAGCCGTCTCTGCCTTCTCACGGCCAAACCCGGCCTTCACCTCTGCCCAAAGCACACCCAGCGGCTCCCAATCACGGGTATACCCACCCGCACCATCGGCCAGCTTTACCGGACCTTCCAGCACCAGTGAGCGGTTCAACTGCTGCGCGGTCATACGCGGCCACCCATGAACAAGCGGACCGTGCGGTAGCGTTCAATCAACGCAAGCACACCAATTGGCATTGCAGGGGTGCTGCGTGAAACATCATGGCGATACTCATAGTAATGAGCACCCAAAAGCATCACTGCTTGTGCCAAGTCAGCGGGCAAATCGGCCCACTCGGGACCAAAACCCGCCAGCATACCAATCCGCACAGACCCACCCGTAGAAAGCCGCGGCAAACACGCCCCCACCGCCTGCAAACTCGGGCGCTGCATATCCGGTTCCAGATGCCAACAATCCGTATCCATTACGGTCTCTTGGCCCTGCATATCCAGCAACGTCACATCGCTGACCGCATTGACCGGAGCAACGGGCAGCGGCTGCCGGCAGTCGTCACGCCAAGCAGTCAACGTCCAGCTGAACTCGCGTTCTATCAGGATCTTGCCAGTGCGCGCCTCGATCGCTGCA
>ENA-OQVM01002162-OQVM01002162.1-marine-metagenome-genome-assembly--contig:-NODE-2162-length-23779-cov-47.742385_pt1 | contig 23779 bp, 21 predicted proteins | sample MGYA00237776_ERZ505498 | MGnify/ENA primary metagenome ERZ505498 (study PRJEB26159, sample SAMN06265151) | marine metagenome | isolation source: Helgoland LTER site | place: Germany:Helgoland, sampling... | reverse complement strand
CTTGAAGCGGTTCAGTAAATTTTTATTTTTAAGCATTTATATTCCAACTCTTTCCTAAAGTGTTCTTTTACGTAAAAACGGTTTCTGGTGATTCAGATGTCACATCCATGCGGCAAGATCGTCAGATCGCGCACCACAACCCCTGGCGGGCGGGTCACCATAAACATCACTGCATCAGCGACCTCTTTGGCCCCCATCAGCGACTTTGTGGCCAGCGCTTCATCCATCTTTGCTTTTGGCCAATCATCAAGCAGTGGTGATATCACCGGGCCAGGCAAGACAGCCCCCATGCGAATATTGTGTTTGATTAACTGGCGTCTGGTCGCATGCAAGAACGCTTGCACTGCATGTTTCGAGGCTGTGTAGATTGGCTCCCACACAACTGGTGTGACGGCTGCAACTGAGCTTGTGAATATGATATCGCCACGTTTCCGGGCAATCATATGAGGCAATACCGCGTGAACAGATCGGAACACAGCATTGGTGTTTAGATTAAGCACCTTGTCCCAGTCGTCGGGATCTCCGTCGGCAACGGCACCCCCGATGTACGCACCTGCATTGGCATGGAAAATGTCCACTCCCCCGATAAGGTCAATAATTTTAGGCATCATTGCCGTGACCACGGGGCCGTCAAGAAGATCGACAACCAGTGGGTGCGCTTTGTCGCCTAAGTCTGCACAGGCACTTGCCAACCCCTCCTCTGATTGGTCGATCAGCACCACGTCAGCACCTGCTGCGATCATTGTGCGTGCGCATTCCAATCCGATTCCAGAGGCCGCGCCTGTAATAGCGGCCGTTTTTCCAATAAGCTGATTTGTCATGGTGTTTATCTTTTTCTATATGTTTGTACATTTTGAGACTATTACCAAAGTTTGTTTGTACATTTTACAAACATTGGTTTCACGCTCGGCCATGGCTGGCACGTGAGCGGCGGGCGATTGAGTCCACGATGACCGCAAAGGCTAGAACACCGCCGGTAATCATGAAGCGAAGCGAGGAATTCAGGTTGAGAAGCGTCAAACCGTTTGAGATTGCCATGATGACCAGAACACCGAGAAGCGCCGACCATGCTGAACCACGACCTCCAAAGAGAGAGGTGCCGCCAATGACCGCTGCCGCGATTGCATTAAGATTGACGTCGCCAGTCCCCGCCTGAATGCTTGCTGAGGCCAGTCTAGCCGATGAGAAAACACCACCAAGCGCTGCAAAGGTTGAACATAGCACAAAGGCCGTCATTCGAATTGAATCCACATTGATCCCAGATCGTCTGGCTGCCTCAGCGTTACCACCGATAGCGAACATTGAGCGACCCCACTTTGTGCGTGTTAGGGCGTACTCAGCACACATAACAACAAACGTGAATATGGCAAACATCCATGGCACGCCTCGGCCCTTTTCGAGGTAGTAAACGGAAAAAAGCAAAACTGCAGTTATCATCACAGCCTTTAAAGCAGTGACGTTTAGATTAGTGTAGGAAAGGTTCGCTTTATTGCGACGTTTCGCAGCCATAATTCCGCCATAGATTAGCAGGAGTCCCGGCAGGATTGCCAACGTATAAGACAGCCACGCTGGCATGATCAAAAGCTGACCAAACCGCACGAGCGGAGATGTGAACGGTAGGTTAATTGAACCCGTTGGTCCAAGAATGTAGAGTTGTAAGCCCAATAGGGTGAGGAGCCCAGCTAGAGTTGCCACGAAGCTTGGCATATCAAAACGATTTCGAAGAAGGCCGAAAAGGAGGCCTACGAGCGCCCCAGCAGCCAATGCCCCCACTATTGCCAAGGGAAGCGGCAAACCTGTTTCCACCCAAAGGACGCCGATCATCGCGGAAGCGAGTCCACTCATTGACCCAACTGAGAGATCAATTTCTCCGAGCAGCAACACAAATATGATACCAAGCGCGATGAAACCGACGGCGGACGCATCGAAAAGAAGATTGGCGAGGTTAATCGGTGCGAGAAAGACCGGGTTAAGCAAAGTAAAAACGACCGATATAAGAATGAGGCCAACAAGAACTGGAAGTATGCCCAAATCCCCAGACCTTGTTCGGTCTATTAAATCTCGTAGTGCGCCGGAAATTCCCTCGTCGTAACGTACACGCGTATCTGCGCGATCAAGTTGTTGGCTATTGTTTTCGTCGGTCATTTTTGGTCCTTTGTTAGATCTGTCTTCGCTTTGAGTTTTCGTGCATTACGCCGGGAAACAGAGTTGTTGGAGGCGCCGGTGATCGCAGAGACAAGTTCCTCATGCGAATTCTCGGTCGTAAACACGCCATTGTTTCGGCCAAGACGCAGCACAACAATTCGGTCAGCGACTGCGCGTACATCTTCCATGTTATGAGAAATTAAGATCACTCCATGTCCTCGGCGACTTACTCGCTCAATGAGGTTCAGGACTTCTGCGGTTTGGGCGACACCAAGGGCTGCCGTCGGCTCGTCGAGTATAATTATTTCAGGTTCCATGACAAGTGAACGCGCAATCGCAACAGTTTGACGCTGCCCGCCTGAAAGTGATGCGATAGGCTCACGGACCGACGGGATACGGGCCGCCAGTTCTTGAAGCAAGTTCCACGCGCGGACTTCCATCTCAACTTCGTTCAGCCGCCATGGTGAAATCTCTTGCCCAAGAAACAAATTTGCAACGACGTCTAGATTTTCACAAAGTGCAAGATCTTGAAAAACCGTTGCAATTCCCATTTCAAGTGCTTTGCGTGGGTTGTCGAACGTAATTTTCTCGCTTAGATATTCGATCGTGCCCGACGTCGGTTGATGCACCCCGGCAAGCACTTTAACAAGTGTAGTCTTGCCCGCGCCATTGTCACCGACCAGAGCAACGACTTCGCCAGCGTGGACTTCCAAATCAATGTCGTCCAAGGCTCTCACAGGGCCGAACTGTTTGGAAACTCCACTCATTTTCAAGAGTAATTCCCCGTGTTTTCGTGTTGTTTGTGTTTGTATCATGCGGTTATACCCTCTAGTTCGGTTTGGTGCTGGCGGCACACTCGACCGCCAGCACCCCTTTCTTGCGGCTTCGGTGGGAGGTCCGACGCCATGTTTTCAATCACTCGATGCCGAGTTCAGCACAATATGCTGCAAAATCATTGGTACAAAGCTGCTCGGCAGTAACGATGCCTGTGTCTATCACGATTTCCTTAAGGTTGCCACGTGTCACGACGGCCGGCACGAAGAGTTGCGACGGTGCATCGTAAAGTGTTGTTGTGGCTTCAGGAGTACCACCATTCAAGAATGTGAATGCGATATTGGCCGCAGCTGCACCCACAATTTCGCTAGGTTTGGAGATCGTATTGAATTGATCTCCGGCGATAATAAGCTGAAGTGCAGCTATCTCCGCGTCATTACCAGTGACTGGTGGGACTGGATCAACGCCAGCAGCTTTGAAGGCTGCAACTGAGCCGCCGCCAGTGCCATCATTTGCCGCTACCACACCTACGATTTGGTCTCCAAATCGCGTAATCTGACCAGCAACCCATTCTTGTGCTTTTGGCGGCGCCCAGCCCGGCGTGTCAAACTCAGCAAGATGCTCAAATTCAGACTCTTCAACTGCTCTGCGCGAGCCATCAGCGATCAAGCCGGCGGCTGCATCGGTTGGAGATCCGTTTACTTGAAGAACGCCGACACCTTCGGGTGAGACACCCGTAATACGCAGATGCTCAATGAGGCTTTGCGCGATGGCATAACCAATTCCTTCATTATCAAAGGAGACATAGAAGTCTGGAGCGCGATCGGGGATTGGCCGGTCATAGGCAACAATTTTGATACCTTGTGCTTGTCCCAACTCGACCATGGCAGCTGCTGCGCCCGAATCCACGGGGTCAAGCACTACAACGGTTGCGCCCTGCGCAATCACTGAGTTGAATTGTTGCTGCTGTAGCGCGACGTCGTTGTTGGCATTCTGGTAAATGGCTGTGCAATCTGGGCATAGCAATTCCATTTCTGCCTGGAAGCCGGGCCAATCGTGCTCGTCATAGCGGGTCGAGCCTTGATCAGGCATCAAGAACGCGACGGTACCTGTTGTTTGAGCAAAGCTTACGGTGCTGCTAATAAAAAGCGCAGTAAGCGTCGCGACTACTGTTGTTAACTTAAGTTTCATTTGAGTCTCCTCTGTTGGTTTCTTTCTTGATTGACCGGCTTTGTTCTGTAAGCCGGGTGTTTAGTACTGCCCCACTGGAAGAGCCCAGCAGGTTACAGATACATTCTTTGTCATTAGTAGCGAACGTTAGTGTGGGGACTGTCCTAACTAAGAGAGGCGCTTATGCCGCATGGATAATTTGATCTCGGCCGAAGTTCGTGGTTGCATAGTCAAGCATATGGGTTCGAAATTTTGAAGGTGGCATCCCTTTCTGTGCTGCAAATTGACGATTGAAGTTTGACAGATTGTTAAATCCACAATCAAAGCAGATGTCAGTGATACTCTCGCCATGATCAGAGACGAGCATTTGACAGGCCAGGCCGATGCGCAGTCGATTTACATAACGCACAAGGGACATGCCTGTGTGCTTCCGGAAGCTGCGTGAAAAGGTTGATCTACTTATGCCAACGATCTCGGCTAGGTCACCTTCGTTAAATGATTCAACAAGGTTAGCGTCAATGAAAGCAAGGGCCCTGTTCAGCCCATTAGACATGTAGCCGGAAGGGTCAGGCAGGTAATCGTTGCTGGTTAGTTGTTGCATTTGTATGTCCTGACTAAGGGCATTTACTATCGCAATGAAAAGTTCAATCCTGCGGATACCATGCGCATGCATTAGTTCGGCCAATTTGGGCGCTACGACTTCAGATGTGGCATTCGAAAACAACAGGCCATTGCGGCTTTTGTTCAGCATTTCTGAAAGGCATTGAAGTTCGGGAAGGACGCCCATCGCGCCACGGATGGCCTCATCCGTGAATTGTATTCCCCGGTTGCGCAAAGTAACTTTTTTGTTGGTCTTAACATCACTTACCCAATTGTGCGGCAAGTTCGGACCGGTCAGCACAAGATTTCCAGGTTCAAACGTGCCGATAAAGTCGCCAACGAAGTAACGGCCCTTCGTTGAAACGACATAATGCAACTCATACTCAGGGTGAAAATGCCAGCGCACCGTTGAAAATGGATAGCCGTGTTCATAAGCTCTAAATGTCTCACCGCGCCCTATTTGTACAAGTTCTAAATCTGGTTGCATCATTTGCTCCTCCTTTCTATTAAACCATTCCTCGAAGCTCAATCGACTGTTTCTACAATTTTACTTTAGCAACCTTTATTTTGGGCAACTACAGCAGGATGGGTGTAAAACTGATACTTTTTTGCTGCCACAGCTATTTTTTAGTTAATTTTATACTATTGATTTGGTTTGCTTGAACTTCGCTAATTACATCTCGACCAAGCTGAAGTGCGAGATGGAGAGTATCTAACATGCACCAGTTTTCAACTATCTTGCCGTTTGAACACCGCCACCAATCACAGTCACGCATAAAGACACGATTGCCTGTTGGCTCAATTCCAAGGAACGGTTTTACATGAACGCCTGTAATCATTTTCCAACCATGTAAAAACGCATAGTCGCCGTCGCCCGCCTTACAATCAGCTGCAACACCAGAAATCCCATCTGCTTTTCCATCTCCCCAGCCAGCAAAAGTTTTTTCAAAGGGTCGTTGAAAAACGTCAAACGCATCAATAGTGGCGTAAGTACCTAATCCTCCTGGTCCATACCAAACCATATTATCACTCCAATATGGCTTCCACTGAGCATCTTCTGTTGCTAATCGTTTGAGCATGCCTTCCACCAAATCTGCACTCGATCGTGATGTAAGTGGATGGGATTCTTCTTTAAGAACACCGTCATGCATAGCAGGTCCAGGTACTAAGCCTTCATACCCCTTGCTAGGAGATAGGGGCCAACGTCCTATTGCTATGATTAATTCTGCAAGACCCAGATATACATGGGTTTCGACAATCTTACCATTTTCCATTTTGTGAAACTCGCCGAAGCGCAAAAAGGCCATTTTGTTACTCGGAGGAATGCCGAACATAGGCTTGTTGAAGTGTCCGTAAAAATATCCAGTAGAGGTAACCCATTCTGTGCCTTGGTACTCACCGCCAAGAACAATGTAATTTTGTCGAGTAAAGCCATCAAGTGACTGTGCAATTGGAAGAATTATATCTAAATAATAGCCAATTCCTTGAACGGCTTCATTGATTGGGTGGCTGGCATTTACTTTTGCACTGGCATCAAAGTGATTAAGAACACCAGCTTTTATTTTTTCTAAATTTCTAGTTTCAAAATGACTGAGAAACTCAAAATAGGTTTTTTTGTTTTGAAAGCTTGTTGGAGTTGCAACGCCCATTTCATCTCTATCAATTCGATTACTCATCTTTGCAACCTTTCTTCAGCACATTCTAATTATTTCTATAATTGAAACCTGCCGCTTCAAAATAGCGATTTACACATTTGTGGATATGACCTTCAATCAGATGATTTGGGTTAGTAGGTATGTTTCCAAACTCGTGTCCCATGAATGATTGTGAAATAAGCGTTTCAGGCAATAGTTTTGATGATAGGTTTATTATTAGTTTTGATAATGCTGAGGCCACGTATTTATCTGACCAGTAATATCTAATACGGTCGCTATAACTGTAAACCATTAGTTGTTCTACATCATCATCTAATCCGCTGTAATAGTTTTTCCAATTAGCTGGTGATTCAATCATTCGGTGTATAAGAACGTTTCGGATTTCCGAAGTTTCATTAACGCTTATTTGCTCTTCAATCTCTGCAAGGGCCCAAATGGCTTCACGAAACCGAAAAGTTAATTCAGGACCAACTTTTAGGAAAAAAAAGTGATTTTGTGTGAGTGCTTTAAGTGCTGTATTGCTTTGATAATCGGTTGAATGAGCTTCAAAAGTAAGTTTATCTATTTCAAGGATTGCTTTACTTAAAGGTTTGGCCTTCTCAGATATGAACGGATAAATTGAGGTATGTCCAAAATCCACACCAGGCTGAGTAACAACAGAGATAATTCGAGACCAAGCATTGTCTAACCCACGAAATGCGAATGCAGTGCGATGTGTTTCAATTGTATCATGAAATCGTTCAACAGATGTTAGATTAAGTGCATCTGGTTCTTCTGTTTCTCCACCGGGAATCGGGACTTCTGTACCTATAATGTAAAATAGATCTGATGGATTAGGTGCATATTTTTCTGCAACAGCACAAAGATCCGCTGCACGTTCTGCAATTTGTTTAAATGTTGGGCTGGCTTCTCCACCACAAGCCATGCTGGTATCCAAATGGATCTTCTTGAAGCCTGCTTGAACATAGCTTTTAACCAGTTCGCGTGCTTTTTCCATAGCGATATCTAATGGTTCGTTTTTCCAAGGGTTGGGACCAAGGTGATCTCCTCCAAGAATAATTTGATCCATAGAAACACCAATTTCTGAAGCCATCGTGTTCAGCCAGTTTTTAAAGGTTTCAGCAGTCATTCCAGTATAACCACCATACTGATTAACTTGATTGCAAGTTGCTTCAATAACTGTTGGGAATCCAGTTTTTTTTGTAAAAGATAAAATAGATCTTAATACATGTTCATTTGCACTGCAGAAACAAGGTAGTCCAATAGCTTCACCGGCTCTGTTGCGTTCAATCAGCTCTTTAATGATATTCATGCTATTTGCTCATATTTTTTATTAATCAGATCAGCTATATCTTTTGGTGAAGAGTTGCCCTCCATTGCACCGCGATTTTTGACTGATAACGCACCAGCTGCATTAGCTTGTTTGCCAGCATCATAAAGAGAAGCACCTTGGCTTAAAAGTGAGATAAATGTTCCACCAAAACAATCACCTGCTCCAGTTGGGTCAATCTCTTCTACAAAGTGTCCCTCATAATCAAATCTATCGCCATTCCCAATCACTGTGGCACCATCAGACCCTCGTTTGAGGGCTATTATTTTAGTCTTTGATTGTAGTAATTGATCTATTGCAGCTTCTTCGGATACTTTTGGAAAAAGATATTCTAAATCACTAGTGCTGGGCATCAAACAAGTGCTACGTTCTATTACTTCGCTTAAAGAGGATATAACTGCGGCATCACTCATCAAATTAGCGCGAGCATTAGGATCACAGCTGATGTATCCACCTGCTTTATCTACGTTTCGTACTGTTTCCATAATCATTTGACGCATTATTGGATTGCCAAGTGAGGAGCCTGAAATGTGTAGAAATGTATCACTCGGATTAAACAAAGCTTGCTTCAGTGAAAAGCTGTCTGCTGCAGTGTTCGTTAAATGAAAGATAAAATCGCGGCTTCCATTATCATAGTATGTTACAAATGCAGTGCCCGTAGGACAGTTTGAGTTGACAGTAATGCCGGTTGTTCCCACATTATTTGTTTTAAACCGTTTGAGTATGCATTGACCAAAACCATCGTTTCCAATACCTCCGATAATTTCAGTATTGGCCCCCATGCGAGATGCTTGGTCAATGAAGATCGCAGGTGCTCCACTCGGAAACGGTCCAGAAAAGTTAGTAATTTCATGTAAGCCACAATTTTTCTTATGTGAAACAAATTCTACAAGTATTTCTCCTAAAGTGACTATTTTGGATTTTTGAAGCATTTGATTCCTTAATTTTTATATGTATTAATAGTCAACTTTTTACACATGTCAAAATATATATTGTTTTATCTTACAGATTTCATGTATATGTGGATAAAAAAATGGAATGAATAGATGAGTAAACCCAAGATTAATACGATGAAAGAATTATCAAAAGCTATTGGTATCTCTCGACCGACCTTGGCGCGTTTCTTTGAGGATGAGTCAAAAGTGTTGCCCTCTACTTCAAAAAAAATTAAAGATCGTCTTGAGGGAGTAGATTATGTTTACAACTTTTTGGCTACTCGTCAAAACCGCAAAACGACTGGTTTAATTGGTGTAATTGTCCCACGTTTCCAAGATTTATTTTTTGCGAGTTTGCTGGACTCAATAGAGAAGGCTGCGCGAGTAGCTGGTTATACGATTATTACTCAAAGCTCTCATGGTGAAAAAGACTATGAAGAGCAGGCAGTGAATAAATTGCGATCTATGAATGTAGATGGAGCAATTATAGCACCACTAGGAATTGAAGGGAATTTTGAAGCTTTTAAATCTGCTGTTTCTGACTTTCCAATAATATTTGCGGATTCTAGACCATCAAAACCATTGCCTAATTCAGATTTTGTTGGGACTGATAATGAAAAAAGTATTGGTTTAATAGTTGAATACCTTTGTCGTAGCGGTAAGGCTCCAATATTTCTGGCTATGCCTAATTTGAACACAAATGCTATAGAGCGGAAGGAGGCGTACTTTGAAAAGATGCGTGAACTTGGAATTCAACCTGAGGTCGTTGATACTCCGAAAGGTAATTCGTCATGGCAATTTGAGCAATACGGTTTTGAAGTAATGGATAGTCATTTTGGGCAGGGGCGTTATGTTGATGCAACTTTATTATGTGCTAATGATAGAATAGCAATTGGTGCAATTCGCGCTGCTAATACACATAATCTGTTTTTTGGTGGTTCTGGATCCCGAGGCGAGCTACGTATTGCAGGACATGATGACCATCCATTAAGTCGCTATATTTTCCCATCCATAACAACTGTTGCTCAAGAAGTTGACGATATTGGCAATGAGGCAGTCAAACTTTTGATTAATCGTATTCGTAATGGTCGAGATGGAGTAACTTTGATGCAACGATTAGAAGGTACGCTTAAGATCAGAGAGTCTACCTGATAAAATCCTGCACTTTAAGAATAATTTTTACACGTGCAAAAATATCTTGACACAACGAAGTGATTCTGCGCTTATGTTTGCACGTGTAAAAAAGGGAGGACTTAAATGTCTATTAAAAATATATTATTATCCACAGCAATTAGCTATGGAATTGCCTCTTCGTTCGCTGTGGCTGATGAAATAACAATTGCAACAGTAAACAATGCAGACATGATTACTATGCAAGAGCTTGCCCCAGCGTGGGAGAAAGCAACAGGTAACACAATTAATTGGGTTGTGTTGGAAGAAAACGTTTTACGGCAGCGTACAACGCAGGACATTGCAACAAATGGTGGGTCATTTGATATTATGTTCATTGGTGCATACGAAACTCCAATTTGGGGCGCAAATGGATGGTTAACACCTTTAAATGATTTTGCTAATGACGCAGATTACGATTTAGATGATGTATTCCAGTTGGTTCGTAACGGGTTGTCTGCAGACGGAAACCTATATGCGCTTCCATTATATTCTGAAACATCGTTCACGTTTTACAGAACAGACGTTTTTGAAGCAGCTGGCATTGAGATGCCATCTGAGCAAATGACATATACTGAATTTGCTGAATTAGCTGCTGCTGTGCACGATCCTGACAACGGAATGTACGGAACATGTCAACGCGGTAAAGCTGGTTGGGGTGAGAATATGGCATTTGTCGGTACAGTTGCAAATGCATTCGGTGCACGCTGGTTCGACGAAGCTTGGAACCCTCAATTAGATAGCCCAGAGTGGAACGCTGCGGTTACTTACTATGTAGACTTAATGTTAAACTCAGGCCCTCCAGGAGCTTCTGCGAATGGTCACAACGAAAATCGCGCTCTTTTCAAAGATGGCAAATGTGCAACATGGGTTGATGCTACATCAGCTGCTGGGGATGTTAGAAACCCTGCAACTTCAACTGTTGCCGACGTAACTGAATTTGTTAAAGCGCCAAAGCAAGCAACAGATAAAGGCACAGGCTGGTTCTGGTCATGGGCACTTGCAATTCCAGCAAGCTCTAACCAAGTTGATGCTGCTAAAGATTTCCTAAAGTGGTCAACATCTAAAGAATATTTTGAAATGGTTGGGGAGACTAAAGGATGGGTTGCTGTACCTTCTGGAACACGTCAATCAGTTGAAGAAGATGCACGTCGTATAGAAGCTGCACCTTTTGCACCAGCTGTTGTTGATGCAATCTTGTCAGTTGATCCTGCAGACGCAACACTTCTACCAACACCATACACAGGCGTTCAATTCGTTGCTATTCCTGAATTCCAAGGTATTGGTAACTATGTAGGTCAGCAAGTTGCTGCAGCACTTGCGGGTCAGTCTAGCGTTGAAGATGCATTAGCAAATAGCCAAAAATTTGCAATACGTGAAATGACTAAAGCAGGTTATATAAAATAAATTTTTCTCCCAACAGGCTAAGACTTGCATGTCTTAGCCTGTTGATAATTAAATGATAAAATTTGTATTATTAACTAAAGTGCTTTGTGTTAGAATTTTAGTTAATTATTTAAATTTTAAACGTTAGAATAGGGCTTAAAAAATGGCGACAAAAGCATCGCGTTCATCTGCACGATTGATGATTTCGCCAGCTGTAATTTTATTGCTTGGCTGGATGCTAGTACCATTATGCATGACAGTATATTTTTCTTTTCTTTATTATAATCTTTTACAGCCAGGAACTACATCATTCGCTGGATGGGATAACTACTACTGGTTTATAACAGATCCTAGTTTTACTGACGCGATAAAGAACACATTGTTTCTCGTAGCAGGCGTACTTTTTATCACTACAATTGGAGGTCTTGGTGCTGCATTATTATTAGATAAACCAATGTTTGGCCAGGGATTGATCCGAATAATGGTCATTGCACCATTCTTTGTTATGCCAACAGTATCAGCTCTTGTATGGAAAAATATGTTTATGAATCCAGTTAATGGAATTTTTGGACAAATTGTTACAGGTTTTGGGTTTCCACCAATTGACTTTTTTGGTCAATATCCACTTGCTTCAATAACATTCATAGTTTCTTGGATGTGGCTTCCATTTGCTACTCTTATTCTTTTAACAGCTTTGCAATCTTTGGACCAAGACCAATTAGAAGCCGCCGAAATGGACGGTGCAAGTTGGCTAAATCGATTTTGGTATATTATGCTGCCTCATCTTGCTCGAGCGATCACTGTTGTTATCTTAATTCAAACCATCTTTCTATTATCCGTGTTTGCTGAAATCCTGGTTACTACAAACGGTGGACCTGGGACTGCAACAACGAACCTTACTTATCTCATTTATGTTTCTTCACTTCTTCAATTTGATGTTGGCATGGGAAGTGCAGGGGGCGTTATTGCCATCATTCTTGCAAATATTGTTGCGATCTTCTTGATGAGGATGATTGGCAAAAACTTAGACGCTTGAGGGAAATTTTTATGGCACGTTCGATTTCAAAAAAATCTAAAATAATCAATACTCTTGTTGCAGGTTTTATAGGATTTTTGATGTTTTTTCCAATACTTTGGATTGTAGTTCTTTCTTTCAAAACTGAAGAAAACGCTATTAGAGCACCTTTGGAAATTTTGTTTAGTTCAGGATGGACAATGGAAAGTTTTCAAACAGTTCAAGCACGATCTGACTATTTAAAACATTTCTCAAACTCTGTGATTATTTCGCTGGGCTCAACTGCATTGGCCCTAATTGTGGCAGTGCCTGCGGCTTGGTCAATGGCATTCGTACCCTCACGTCACACAAAAAATGTCTTAATGTGGATGCTGTCAACAAAGATGCTCCCACCTGTTGGGGTTTTAGTCCCAATTTATCTGTTGTTCCGTGATTTTGACCTTTTGGATACACGTTTTGGCTTAACGATTGTTTTAATGCTTATAAATTTACCGATCATTATTTGGATGCTTTACACATATTTCAAAGAAATTCCTGGTGAAATATTAGAAGCTGCAAGAATGGATGGTGCAAGTCTGCGTGAAGAAATTATTTATGTTCTTACACCAATGGCCATACCAGGAATTGCCTCAACAGTATTGTTAAATATCATTTTGGCATGGAACGAAGCATTTTGGACAATTAATCTAACTGCAGCTAAGGCTGCACCTTTGACTGCTTTCATAACTAGTTATTCAAGCCCAGAAGGGCTTTTTTATGCAAAGTTAAGTGCGGCATCAATTATGGCTATAGCACCAATTTTAATAATGGGCTGGTTCAGCCAGAAACAACTTGTTCGGGGTTTAACCTTCGGCGCTGTTAAATAAGGAAAGTAAATGGGACGTATACAACTCAAAGATGTTCAAAAGACATTTGGTAATGTAGAAGTTATTCCGCCTTTGAACCTAGAGATTGAAGATGGAGAGTTTGTTGTTTTTGTTGGACCATCAGGGTGTGGGAAATCAACATTATTGAGATTGATAGCCGGACTGGAAGATACCACATCTGGGAATATTGAAATTGATGATATCGATGCTACAGACCTACCACCAGCAAAGAGAAGTCTTGCAATGGTATTCCAGTCTTATGCACTCTATCCTCACATGTCTGTACGTAAAAATATTGCTTTTCCGATGAAGATGGCCAAGATTGATCTAGAAACGCAAAATACCAAAGTTGAAGCTGCAGCAAAATCTCTTAATTTGACAGATTATTTAGACCGAAAACCGGGTCAGCTGTCTGGTGGTCAACGCCAACGTGTAGCTATTGGGCGAGCAATTGTTCGTGAACCTGCAGCTTTTCTGTTCGATGAACCATTGTCTAATCTTGATGCAGCATTGCGTGTTGGGATGCGTCTCGAAATTATGGATTTGCACAAGAAACTAGAAACAACAATGATTTACGTGACCCATGACCAAGTCGAAGCTATGACAATGGCTGATAAAATTGTTGTTTTGCAGGATGGTAGAATTGAACAAGTTGGCTCACCACTTGAATTATATCATACTCCTAAAAACAAATTTGTTGCTGGGTTCATTGGTTCTCCTAAAATGAACTTGATTGAGGGCATTGAGGCGAAAAAGCTCAATGCAAGCACGATTGGTATTCGACCTGAACATATAAAGATGTCTAAAACTGAAGGATTGTGGAAAGGGACTGTCGGTGTAGCTGAACATCTGGGTTCTGATACTTTCATACATATTCATAATACTGGCCTCTTAGAAATGATGACGGTTCGAATTAGTGGTGACGTACAAGTTAAGCACGGTGAAGCGATTTATTTGACACCAGAAAAAAATAAAATCCATTGCTTTGATGCTGTAGGAGATCGCATTTTATGAAACGACTAGATGGAAAATCAGCACTAATAACTGGGGCTGCACGAGGTATTGGTCGAGGTTTTGCTGAACGATATATTCTTGAAGGTGCCCATGTTGCAATTGCGGATATAAATCTTGAAGCTGCAAAGGAAACTGCCTCTGACTTGGGTAATATGGCGTATGCTATTCATCTTGATGTTACTGATCAATCTAGCATTAACGCAGCAATTGGGCAGGTAATTAACCAAACTGGTAAACTAGATATTTTAATTAACAATGCTGCTTTATTTGATGCGGCTGAAACTGTCGACATTACCCATGAAAGTTATAATAAACTTTACGCAGTTAATGTGGCAGGTACTTTATTTACAATGCAGGCTGCTGCCAAACAGATGATTGCACAAGGTTGTGGGGGGAAAATCATTAATATGGCCTCTCAGGCAGGGCGTAGAGGTGAAAGTCTTGTACTTGTCTATTGTTCAAGCAAAGCTGCAGTGATTTCGATGACGCAGTCTGCTGGATTGAATTTGATCAAATACGGTATAAATGTGAATGCGATTGCACCTGGCGTGGTTGATGGAGAACATTGGGAACATGTAGATGCCGTGTTCGCAAAACTTGAAGGTAAATCCAAGGGGCAAAAAAAAGCCGAAGTAGCAGCAGGCGTTCCAGCAGGTCGTTTTGCGCTTCCAAATGACCTCACTGGCATGGCTGTTTTCCTTGCAACCTCTGACTCAGATTATATCGTTTCTCAAACATATAACGTTGACGGTGGTCAGTGGATGAGCTGATGCACTTAAATCTTCAAACCATTAAGAAGCTTCCTGATGCTGTTCGGATACCCGAATACGACCGCGATAATTTGTCTGCTGGAATTATACATATAGGTCTAGGCAATTTTCATCGTGCTCATATGGCTTGGTATTTGCATCGATTAATGGATCAGGGGATAGCGCATAATTGGGCAATTTTGGGTGCGGGTGTTCGCTCATTGGATGATGTCAATCGTACTAAGATTTTAGAGCAAGATTGTTTTACCACACTTATCAAACTTGACCCATCAGGAAAATCTGCTGAGGTCATAGGATCGATGATTGATTATATACCTGTTGAAAAAAATAATGCTTCTCTAATCCAGCATTTAATTAAGCCAAATATCCGAATTGTATCTTTGACAGTCACAGAGGGTGGTTACTACCAAACGCCTCAGGGAACTTTAGATATCCAGCATACGGATATCCAACATGATATAAATCATCCTCAGACACCAATAACTGCCTTTGGAGCAATTTTGGAAGCAATAAAGCTTCGTCAAGATGCAGGCATAGAACCATTTACATGTCTAAGCTGTGATAACTTACAAGCTAATGGTAATATTTTGCGTAATACTATTCTTGGTTTAGCCGCGGTGTCCAAGCCTAGTCTTGTTAGATGGATTTCTGAAAATGTAACATTTCCCAATTCTATGGTCGATTGCATTGTTCCGGCAACTGGCCCGAATGAACTTGCTCTTGTTCGTGATTTTGGCATTGTAGATAATGTTCCCGTTACCCATGAAAGTTTTCGTCAATGGGTAATTGAAGACAAATTCTGTTCGGGACGTCCTGAATGGGATAAGGTAGGCGTGACTTTTACTAATGATGTAAAAGCGTTCGAATTGCAGAAACTGCGCATATTGAATGCAGGTCATCAAATCATTGCGACTGTAGGGGAGTTGCTTTCAATTGTAACAATTTCTGACACTATGAAACATCCTTTGATTATGGATTTATTCTCGAAAATTCAAACTGAAGAAATCGTGCCACATGTTTTGGCTGTTCCTGGAATGACACCATTAGAATATATAAAACTTATTAAACGTAGATTTTCAAACACTGAAATTATTGATACTACTCGACGAGTTGCATTTGATGGATCATCACGTCATCCAGGATTTTTACATCCGATTATACGAGACGCTATAGCTACAGAAAAACCCATAGAAGGGCTTGCGTTAATTGAGGCACTATGGGCTCGGATGTGTTTTGGTGTACGAGAAGATGGCAGCCTTATTGAGGCTAATGACCCATTTTGGAGCGAATTGAGAATGGCGGCAAATTCCGCCATAGAATTTCCAGAAGTATGGCTCTCTCAAGTACAATTTTACGGAGACTTAGGTCAAGACACTCGTTTTGCAAAATGTTTTACAAAATGGCTAAATTTAGTCTGGGAACAAGGCACTGAAATAGCAGTGCAAATCTATTTAGAAAGCTGAAATTATGCGTGCAATTGTTTTTAATCAAAGAAATAATGTCACTCTACAGGAACGTCCTGATCCTAAGCCAGGTGCTGGTGAAGTTCTTGTTGAAGTCCAAGCAAGTGGTATTTGTGGAACTGACGTAGAAATTTTGCATGGGAATTATGGTACGTCAGCTTATCCTTTGATTCCTGGTCATGAATATGCAGGTACTATTATTGAAATTGGTGATAATGTATTTAACATGAAGATTGGGGATCGTGTCGTTGTTGATCCAAATATAGAATGCAATGAATGTTCAGCATGTAAACGTGGGTGGGCACATTTATGTGAATCTCTTGGAGCTTATGGAGTTACCACAGACGGTGGTTTTTCGGAATATAGCGTTGTGAAAGCAACACACATACATCAAATAGGAGACATGCCATTTGATATTGCAGCACTTGCGGAGCCACTAGGATGTGTGTTGAACGGATTAAGTGCAGGCCAAGCTGAGCGTGCAAAAAACGCACTTGTCTTTGGGGCAGGACCCATAGGATTATTGATGGCTATCGGTATGCGTCTTTCCGGTGTTAAAGATGTGTCATTAGTGGATATTGATGAAAGTCGCCTTGATTTAGCTGAAAGCTTTAATTTCAATGCTGTAGCCACAGGCAGTGACCGGTTGAACGCAATGTGCCAAAATATTGATCTTGTTGCAGATGCGACTGGTGTAGCTTCCGTTGCAGGCGATTTAACCAAGTATATTGCTAATGGTGGCGTTGGCCTGTTCTTTGGTGTTTGTCCGCAAGATGTACGCGTAGAGATTGCACCATTTGAGCTTTTCCGGCGGCAAATAACACTTGCGGGATCACATTCGCTTAACCATAATATACCAGATGCTTTGGCTGGACTTCAGGCTTATGGGGATGACATAAGGCGTGTTGTATCTCACCGAATATCTCTTGACGAGATAGCGGACGTCTTTGCAGGAAAGGGACCAAAAAAAAGCTTAAAGATACAATATTTGAAGTAATGTGGGCATTTTCAGACAAACTTGACGTCCTAATGGTTGATCCTTAATTTTTATGAATGACATCAAAAAACCCATTTAAGTACTTTAAAACGTCTCCCCAAAACATCTGCTTAGCGGTTATGTATTACGTGCGTTACCCGCTGAGTTTTCGTCAAGTTGGGGATATCTTGCATGGATCAAGGATTTTTTAGATGCGTAATCAAGCACCTGTAGTGCGTCTTCAGCAATGCGGTCGGCCTCAACCAATAAACCGTGAACCTCAGAGAAGCCCGTCTTCATCTCATCATACTCAGGAGATATTCCAGCCTTTAACCGAGCTTCTTGCTGATCGCAGTCTTTCAAGAGTGCTTTTGCCATTCCATTAGCTATGGCAAGTGTCGCATAGGTATCACGTTTTGATAAGCAATCATTTGTCAGTGCTGCTATCGCGGGTAGGATATCATAGCCAAGTAGTTCGGCGACCTTCGCTGGGATCGACTTGATCCAAAACGCTTTGTCTTCGGTAGTGCAGCAGTGGCCAAGTGTTTGGCCTTTATAAAAATGACTCGGGTTCTTGAGATATTCTCCGATCTGATACATTGAATTTTGCATACGTGACAGCCTCCATCGTGTTTCGCGCATCTTGCATTCCCCCGAGTTGATAGGGTGTTTAGGGCGAAGATTTTGAGCGTCCTGAAATGCCTTTTTAACAGTTTTTTTAGCCATTGTTGTTTCCTTTCTAGGTAAACATTTAAAATTTAATTTGCCCTGTGCATCGATTTAGTGAGGGGCATGAATAGAGCAAAAACTGGTTTCCGCAGCAGCCCTTGGATCGTATGAAGAGTAGAGGATTTGCACCGAAAATCACCGAAATGGTGCAAAAAGGTGATTTGAACACACCCACCTCTACCCGCCTCCCTAAGGGGGGCGGAGGGGTGGTGATCCGGTGCAAAGAGAATAAACTCCCTCATTAAGTTGTAGGAATCCCCCATCAACCAAAGATGAGATGGCATTTTTTGCGCGAGCAGCTCTATGCTTACTCGCAACATCACCAAGCGCGGTTTTTGCCATCTTCAAAATTTCAACATTGGACCATTCAGCCTCTCCCTCAATAGATTGAAGCGCCTCGAGAACAGTAATTTGGTGTTTACCTGTTGGCATCTTAGTCCCAGTACTAGTCGGGAAATACGTTTGCTCTCTGACAGCACAACTTGTTATCGCTGCGCCATATTGGTCGTTTCTAAGTTGATGAATAATCAATTCAAATGAGCCCGCATGCCCATCTTCACCATCTTTCATTTTGCTTACTTTCCATGATCGATGGTCTGTCATGGCATTTCTTTCAACCACGATTGCGGCATCTAGTGCGGCATGAACAGAAGAATGGCCTCTTAGCCCTTTGGACTTATCTTTGCCAGTATGGTGGACAAGGACCACAAGCCCACCGACAGATGCGGCAATATGTTTCGCGGCTTCAAGCGCAAGGCCCATGTCTTTGCCTGAATTTTCGTCAGCACCGGGTATGGCTTGAGCAAGAGTGTCAATAAAGACGACTGCACCTTGTTCACACTGAGATGAAACGGCATGAGCAAGAGCTGCGGCATGATCTAAGTTATTTAGAGTCACATGATCTAGTACTGTTAAGACATTTGAGACATCACTATTCTCTGCTTCCCAAGCCTCCAAGCGGTGCTTGATACATCCGCCACCTTCTAATGCTACATAGACCACAGGGCTAGTTTTGACTTTATGGCCAAACCAAGCACTTTTTCCGAGCGATATGTGGTTGGCCAAATCCAAAGCAACAAATGTTTTTCCGCTCGATGGTGCGCCGTAAATTGCTGCAATTCCAGTTTCAGGTAGAATGTTTCGTACAACCCATTTTGGGTCAGGTCGTGCAGCTAACTCAGATCGGGAGTAGAGTTTAATCACAGTCGATGATTGAGGTTTCTCAATCTCTTTGTTGTAAGAGACAGGAGACATATCAACTTGGTCGTTAGGTCCCTTGGTGTAGCCATTTTCAAACGCGTGGTGAAACAAAGTTCCCAGCGTTACAGTTTTTTCAGGGTCAAAACCAGCAAGAAGGTTTTGTAGAGCCTTCTCACCGTCGCCATACTTCCAATGTTGAGCGCTTTGGCGGCTCCAATTCGTCGCAAGTTCAGCTGCACAGTTCCACCCACTGGAAAGCAGCGCCCAAACACAATCACGCCATATTTCGTAGCTGCAGTCTGCATTTACATAGCCCAGTGCGTCTAAAACCCGTTGGATATTTTTAGGAGTTTCGAGTTGTGGCGCCATTCCAAGAAGATTTTGATCCAGCTGTGTTAAAGTGGGTATCTTGGGAGTTGCTCCAAAGCTATCTGACGAAGCTTCAGCAGCCTCTATCTTCACCTTGATGTCATTAAAGCTTGCGTCATCAGCAACATAGAGAGCTTTTACTTGCCTGGCTGGGGAGTACTTGTGGTTAGTCGCCTTAACAGGTCTCAATAGGCTCGCTCGGTCAGATGTTCGAGAGTGGTCTGCGGCAAACTTATGAAACTTTGTCAGCTGCTTGAGCTTAGTTGCGAGAGATAGCCATTCATCAGCTTCAATGTCATCTTGTAACGTCCAATAGACGTGGAACCCACCACCGCTGTCTATGATTGTAGGCTTAGGTAGGCCAAGCTTTTTGCAAAAATCCTTGAGTGCATTACATGCAGCGGCTTTATCAATAAACCCTTTGCCTTCATTAGCTTTTTTAAGACCACAGTCTAGATCAAGGAAGAAAGAACGAAAATGAGCAGTGTTATCTGCTTTTCGACTTTCCTCGGTGTGGAATGATGAACACGCGTGGTAGACCGAATAACCAGAGTTATCAAACCAATCTACTGCTGAGGCCATTGTGTCGATATTGGTATAGGACCTATGAAAGTTCTTTTTTTCTTTCGTCAAAAACAGCATGTAGATTCCACTTTGCGGTAGTACCTTTTCTAAAAATTCTTCTGTAGTTATCGCTTGAGCAGCCTGTTGAGAAACAGTCATTGTGGCCTCTTTTTTTGCTTTGAGGCGCGTCGTATGCATGCTATAAGTGTGGGGAAACGAACATCTTACCGCGTGCTTAAGAGCGCGCGGTTTTTTAATTGTATGAATGCCAACTGCCGCCTTTAGGTCGCAGCGCAATCCAAGCCTCAATATCTTCTACACGCCATGCAACAGAACGGGCTCCCAGTCTAACCGGCTTTGGAAATTCTCCCCGTTTCATCAAGTCATATAAATGTGAGCGTGACAGCGTCGTCCGTTGTAAGACTGAGCCCAATCGTTCTAATTCGGTCATTTGTACCTCCTTACAGGTTTTTTGAGATACACGAAGCTTTAGGAGGAAAGCTCCGCAATGGCGTGTGACAAGACTCTTAAGTAGGGTCTACCAAAAAATTTCGCGATACTTTGCCTTTTCCCGAAACCTCCTCACAGCGCGCTCTGCGCTTCGTGGTACTGGGCAGTTTTGAGACGTTTTAGAATTATCGATACACCCAAAACCGGAATCTTCTAGCACCTTACGGATCATATCAATAGCTGAAGTGCCCTCATGAGTTGTGTCATTTGCACCCTGAAATAGTTCAGGACATTCAAGCATCAGCACCTTACTAAGGTAGCTTAGTGTGAAATCACGAGCCGCGTTGGCGTCTTTGCCTCCGGGCGTCTTGGGGCGTGGAATATTTGGTGTTGTGCCTAAATCGGTCAGAAGGTCGAATGCTACTTGGTCACCATCGTCCAAGCATCCAAACAGATACAGGCCAGGCAAACCATACTTCAATTTTAGAATACCTGAGTGATCGATGTCGCAGCATAATTCTTCCAATTGCAGGCGCCTAAGGTTGATGTTACCCGCAGTAATTTCGTCCCAAACTTGCTTTGTAATTGGTGCTATTAGCGTTTTTGTGCGTTTTTCAGCGAGCATATTCATCGCACCACCTCACTGATTTTGACTACATTGTTGCCAGTTTTTGCGAGATGATCAGCCCAACGCTGCATGAGTTGGCGCCTTTTCTCCGTCAGATCAGAACGGGCATAGGCCGCAACGACCTTATTCTTCGTTTTATGTGCTAGTGCCTTCTCAGCGACTTCGAACGCAGTATTAGTGCGCTCCTGAACCCATACTCGGAAGCTCGTTCGAAATCCGTGGATATCGGCATCATATCCAAGGCTCTTAACGAGCTTACTCATCGTCATGTCAGACATTGGCCGCCCCGCTTTCGCTCCTGGAAACACAAGGTCACCTTCGCCCAATTCGCGTGCAATCATTAGGACGTCTTTTGCACGATCAGAAAGCGGTACAACATGTTCAACTTTACCTTTCATACGCTCCGCTGGGATAATCCATAGGCAAAGGTCCAGATCAATCTCTGACCATGATGCCATACGCACTTCGCCGGACCGGCTGGCTGTGAGAATCAAGAACTCAAGCGCTAGCTTGGTGGCGGCGTTCGCATTCGATTTTTGTATAACGGTAAGGCATTCAGCCACCATATCATAATGGATAGACTTACGCTGCTGCACATGACGATTTGCTTTAGGTAAGGCTTGCTCAATTGAATTGCTAGGATCGTCTTGCCGGTAGCCCTGAGCAATAGCCCACTTCATTACAACGCCAACCCGTTGCTTCACGCGGCGCGCGGTTTCACTTTTACTTAGCCAAATGGGCATCAAAGCATTCATTACGTCTTGGCTGGTAACTTCACCCAATTTTTTATGCCCAAAAAACGGTGCACAATAATTATTGAGTGTGGAGCGAAATTGAGCTGCGTGTTTCTTATTGCGCCAGCTAGGTTCATGCAGGCTGTAAACTCTATCTATAGCTTCGGCAAAAGTTGGAACATCTGTTCCACGCTTACGCTCAGCGATTGGGTCTCGACCCTCGCGTGCCACTTTCCTGTTGATGCGGGCCATTTCTCGGGCTTCTGATAGCGTAACAAGTGTAGCAGAGCCGAGGCCAAGTTCACGCTGCCTTCCTCCAATGACGATTTTTTGAGCCCAAGTCTTTGCACCACTGGCTTTAATCCGTAGGTAAAGGCCGTTCTCATCGTAGTACTTACCTGGCTCTTTGGTTTGTTTAACCTTCGCTGCTGTCAACAGTTTACGCTCAGTTTGAAGTTTACGTCCCATCCATGGTCCCCTAATTGATCCCCTTTTATGGACTGGATTGTACGTGACTTCTCAGGAATTCACAAGACAATAGGCCTGGCTTTATCATATAGAATTAACCTATATATACCAATTTTATATACAATTATTTACAATCATACAGTATGATTTGTAACGATATACAATTATACGGTAGCTATAGAATGGCAGACTTCGTCTCCGCCATTACCTTCATGGCACTTCAAATACCTTATTTGTAAAGTTTGAATTACTGTCTGCAAATCACCCTCCATCTTTATATACCACCCTCATTAGTCAAACACATTTTGGCTATATAATTTATTATTTTATATAGGAACCGCAGAGCTAACTAGGTAAGTTCTGCATTCCCTTATTTGCGTGATCTATTTATACTCAGCTATAGGATCATTTGCCGCGTCTAAGATCATTGCATTTGTGGGCTTTTGTTGCTCAAATACTTCCATACTTTTTGCAATAGCCCCAACCCACCTATAGCCACTATTTTTAATATCTTTTAACTATACAATCTCAATATGCCCTATGCAATTTTCAGGATACTATTCAACTGATATCGTTTTTACGAAAATATCTAATACTAATTGTGCATCATTTATATTATCAACTGTTTGGCGCTATGTTGAACATATCTAAATACACTTTTTATGAAGTGATATTATCTTTTCAAAAAATTTAAAAAGATATAAGATTATAATTAATTATTATAAAAAATATTATTTAATCTGGAGTAAATTAAGGCGTGGCAAAACTATCTGTAAACCAAGCACTTTCAAAGGCAAAATCACATGAAAAAAAGGTGAAATCCTAGAGGCGCAAAAGCTTTATAAATTAGTTTTGGATGCATTTCCTAATAATAAAAAAGCTAAATTAATGTTGGCTAATTTGGATAGGTTATTTCAGAATGGTAACGTAAAAAACCCACCTGGTAATATAATTAACCAATTGCTTGCATTATATGACCAAGGACATTTTTCTTTAGTTGTTGAACATTGTCAAAGACTTGTAGGTCAATTTCCTGATGCTTTTATTATTTGGAATATATTGGGTGCAGCAAGTAAAGGATTAGGTAGAATAGAAGAGGCCTCAAAAGCTTTTATGAAAGTTGTAAAGTTAAATCCAACTTATGCTGATGGTTACAATAACCTTGGGGTATCCTTACAGGAACAAGGCAAATTTGAAGGTGCTCTGGTGGCTTATAAAAAAGCGATATCCATAAAACCACTTTACGCTGAGCCATATAACAATATGGGTACTATTTATAAAGATCAAGATGAATTAGAAAAAGCTTCTGGTGTTTTTAAAAAAGCGATATCAATAAAACCTAATTATGCAGAAGCCTATAACAATTTA
>ENA-OQVM01002161-OQVM01002161.1-marine-metagenome-genome-assembly--contig:-NODE-2161-length-23797-cov-34.442327_pt1 | contig 23797 bp, 32 predicted proteins | sample MGYA00237776_ERZ505498 | MGnify/ENA primary metagenome ERZ505498 (study PRJEB26159, sample SAMN06265151) | marine metagenome | isolation source: Helgoland LTER site | place: Germany:Helgoland, sampling... | reverse complement strand
CGGACCAATGCAGCCTCGTATTCCTCTGCAATCTCAGCAATCGGGCCCGCCTTGTCGGTGCCGTTCACGATCCGCCGTGCGCCGCGATAGTTTGACGATTTCAGCGTGATGTAATCCGCCAGTTTCTTGCTGGTGAAAAGCCCCTCCACCATGCCTATGACAAGTATCTGCGCGGACATAGCCGGGTCCATCACAATGTCCGGATCGCTGGTCAGGTCGACGTTAAGCCGGTTGCCCATGCGGACGTAATTCGCCTCCCATGTGATCTGGACAAACCCGCGACCGTACCAAGGATAATATCGCAGGTTGGTCTTGCGCCAATCGTCAGACAGCCAGAACGCCTCGCGCACGGGTTCCATCGTGTGTGCGGTCTCCCAATACGCGGTCGCCAGCACGTATGCGGCTTGGTTGCGCAGAAGCCCGCGCTTTTGGCATTCTTGCACGATCAGGGATGTTTCGCCCAAATTCATATCAACGCTCATATCGTTTTCCGATGCGTTTAGGCCCGCCAGAGCGGGGATTTTCTATCTAGAACCAGTCTTTGCAATCAGAGCTTTGATATCGTCGCGTATTTCGGCAAGCATTGCGTTGGTGTCCTCACGCGATTGGCGGCTGGCCTCTTGATCTTCTTTGCGCTGGCTCCAAATTCGCCTTATCTCTTTTGTGTTTTCTACGCTCCGCGCCTCTAATCGAATGAGCCATATTAAAAAACCAACAAAACCTATGGCAACTGGCCAAAATTTTAAAAATGTATCGGCCATTTATCGCCTATCTTAATCAGGGTTGAAATGTGCGTTACTGCTTTCACGCGGTTCATGGCCGAATGGCCTTCTTGCCACGAAGCTCAGGAAGGAACTCATCTGCGCGAATTTGACCGTTGTGTACATTAGAGCCAGAAACCCCAAGGATTGACTTAGCTTTGCCTTCTGTAAGGTTCTTATCAACCATTGTGGTTCCTTTTAATCTCTATCTACAGCCAAACCCGTGAGGGCGTTACGGGGCTTGCGCCATTGGTTAGGTCAATCGCTTCAGTGACTTCCCTGAAAGTGTCGTTTAGTAGGCGGATATTGATGTGCCACCCGTCTAGCGGTGCTTGCTCAGGGTACTCGTTGCCGTCTGCGTCAGTCAGGATGTTGCCCGTGGGCTTGCTTATAATCCCAACAATGTCGATGGCATAGTCAGCGGTGTGCATGACCATGTAGGTGTCACCCACGTTGACAACAGTTTCTTCCCCTGTTTCGTCGTCAACAAGCGTTTCTGTGTCTTGATGATAGAAGGGTGCCAGCACCGAAGGCATATCAGCCTCAGATACCAGCTTGATGTAGAAGTCTGTCTTGGGTGGGGTTTCTTCAAACATTGGACGATCCATCCTCTATGCCTTCATCTGTCAGATCATCAGCCCACACACGAACCAGCTTGATTGTACCGTTGAAGTCAGGTCCAATCCGGAAGTCTGATGTTACGAGGTCAGGCAGGGCTGTTGGTGTGGTGTTTGCCGTGAGTGCCGTGCCATCCACTGCACCGTTAATGAACGTAGCGCCGTGACGTGATGCGATGTTGAAGGGGACGTTGATGCCTGGGGAGTAGTAACCTGTTGAAGACGTAACAACATCAAGACCGCTACCTGTGTCTCTCTGTACAAAGTTTGACTCACCAGTCCTAGTGGTAAGTGTGCTAATGCTGTCCCTTATGTAGTCAACAACACCCGCCCGCCAATTGACGAAAACAACTTCCTCAACAACCCCTTCATCAGCATAAGTCACCTTCCCCTTTAGTCCGATGGATAGGGCTGCGGGCATGACCCCTCCGACAATCAGCGGATTATTCGCAGGTTCGATCACCGCAGTCTGTGCCGCTCGGGTGACGATGCCAGAAGCAGCAAGGTTTGGAATGTAGCTAGATGGCGTAGATCCCACCTCAAGCTGTGCGTCTGTAACCGTGCCAGATACCGTTAGCGTCAAGCTTGCTGCTGTTGGTGTGAAGGTCAGGCTAACGCGGTTTTGATTGCCCGTCCCTGTGCCGACCAAAGGACCATCGGTTGATGCACCGGAAAGCGTGACAGTGCCAGTGCCAGTAAAATGTAGAGTGTGCGGGACCGCCGTGACTGTGTGGCTTTGCGTGACAAGGTCATTCGTTGTGTGAAGAAGCTGCGTCCGCGCCTCACTCTCAAGGAACAGGCCGTTGTTGATATATGAGGAGGTGGCTGCATCATACAGATAATCATTCTCCCGAGGGTGGTATACTGGTGCGGAAGTCGTGGGAACGTATGTCTCTGAGCCTGCAATGCGCTGTCCAACGGGTACAGGTGCCATGCCGCCTTGGTCTGAGCGGTAGAGGTGTGCCCTTAGTATGTAAAAATCCTTAGACGAATTTCTAATACTAAAAGACCCTGCTGATGTAAGCAACTTAGAGGCGCTGATTAACTCCCACTCTTCTGGAATTGTTAGGTCAGTTACAAAATCCAACGCGCTAAAGTAAAACCGAAAAGTACCCGCTGTACCGTCAACAGATTTAATATATACATCACCTGTAAATGTTTGACCGGTGGTCCCACCACTATACTGGTTAATATCCGACCAACCCGTTCCAGTTTCCACCTTATACGCGGCTTCCCCATTGGGACCGACGCCCTCAACTAGATAAGGCTGGACTCCAGAGGGATTACTCCAAGCAGCATTACTAAAATCCTCAGAGTAAGTCAGAAGATTATGCGGGTTCCATTTCAGCAAACCATCGCTGTCGGTCATCAAGGCAAGGCCGGGGGTGCCGAATGTAACGATTTCGGATGCGTCAGGCACCCGCCCGTTTTTACCGACATAAACGCCACGCCCAAAGTCCAGCACGCCAGAAGGGCGGATGCCGTTGGCGATGTAATCCTTTAAAAAGTCAACCAAACTACCAAACGGCGATTCAATGCCTCTCAGTGGCGAAACAAGATTACGCATGTGATACCACTACGTTCGCACGGCCAGCGCAATACGCATACAGGCGCGTGACAGACGCCACGCCGGGAAACATGTCAGCAAGCGTGCGTGATACCTCACCCTGCCCGCTATAGTAAGTCAGAGCGCCGGTGATTGATGTTGGTGCAGTCGCGCCTGCCGTTCCAAGAAGGTAAACCGGCTCGTTAGATCCAATTTGAAACGTGATGTTTGTCACGTCTGCGTCTGTGATTTGCGTCCACGTTGCTGCGGCCACTTCGATTGTCGTTTGCTGCGCCATTTAATCGCCCCTTCATAAACTTGATGACAGGCCACCGGAGCGGCCTGCTTTGAAATTTATGTGCGTGCCACAACAGCGCCCGCAAGCGTTGTTTCTGCCGCGCTCGGCTTGGACAAGACGCCAAGCAAAGTGATGACAGCATCGGTGCCGGTTGTGCCGGTAACAGTCACGCCGATATAGCGCGCATTGCCTGCATAACCCACTGCGCCAGCCACAACGTCATCAGCCGTGTCGTCTGTGACCGTGACCGTGCCGCCGTCAACTGTCTCGGTTGCCGTGACAGCAGATGCGCCAGCCGTGTCTGCGCTTTCCTGCAATGTGACTGTGAAGCCCGCCGCAGTACCAGCATCAGTGATGGTGCCATTGACCACAACGATCGACGCAGCATCAAAGCCGCGCGTGTCCAGATAGCCAGACAGGCCCGGTGTTGTGCCGGAAAGCGTGAGTGAACCCAAGTTCACATATTGGACGTTGGAAATATTATCGCGCATTTGATTGACCCCTTATGCGATTTGATGCTGGGCAGGTATCTCCCAGCGCGAAAAGCAGGGCCATGATTGGCCCCGCTAATTTATTTAGGCTGCGAACTTGATCAGCTTGAGTGCTTCGCCGTTGATCAGACCACCGCCGCAACGGCGCACACCGTACAGGCCCACGTAAGGCTTGTTGGTGAGGTTGTCGCGCAGGATGCGGATGCCCTGACGTTCAACGATCTGGTAAGCTGACCGCATATCACCAACCGCAATGGCAAGAGCGCCAGTGGTGGTTGATGACGCCATATCCTCAAACGCAGGCGCAACAGAATAGCCCAGCAAAGACGCGGGCTGACCGGCTTGGATGCCTGCCTGCCAGAGATATGCGCCATCGCTGTCTTTCAGCTTGCGTGTTGCGGCCATCGTGACCCGGTTCATAAACCATGTGGCGTTGGCACGGTATTCTGATTTCAGATCGTAAAGAGCCGAAATAAGAACATCACCGCCAGCAGGTGCGGCTGCAAAGTCGCCATTAACGCCGGTATCGAACTGCTTGACCTGCTCACGAATGGATGTGCCGTTAGCGTAGGTTGTGAAACCACGCGGCTTGCCCACGCCATCACCGGTCACAAAGGCTGTTGCCTCGGTGCGGCCCATGCGTGCGGACATTTTTTCGGTCATCCACGCTTCCATGTTGAACGCGCTGTCATCCAGAAGTTTCTGCGTGATCTGTGGGAAAGCATACAGTTCATGCACCGGAATACGCCAAACGCCAAGCTGTGGCGTTGCTGTGGCTGTGCGACCGCCTGTCTCTGATACCCAGCCATCGGTCATTTCGTCATCGTCATAGATGCCTTCAAGAGCATCGGTGCCGATCACCTGAATTGACGCATAAGCGCGGATTGGCGATGTGTCAAAAATCTTTTTGACCATCGCGCCAGACATATCTGGATGCACGGTGTAACCGCCATCAGGATCAGATCCGACTGACAGGGCTTTTTGCTCATCCTGCGAAAGCGCGTAGATGTCCTTGCGCACAAACCGGTCAAACGCCGACTTGTAAGAATCAAGGCCAGCGGCGTTGAACTCGTCACGATAGCCAAGCGACTGGACCCATTTTGCAGCTTTGGCGTCCAGATCAACAGTGTTGCCATTGGCGTCTGTCACGATCCGCGCCTGTCGCTTGGATGCAAGGACAGCTTCGTCTGCTACCGCCTGCGCCTTCTGCAAATCCGCTTCGATACGAGTAATCTTTTCATCCAGCAACGGATCAGCCGCGCCTTTTGCTTCAATCTCGGCCAAGCGTTTGTCATTTGTGGACTTGAACTCCTCAAATGCTTTGTTGACATTTTTGACAGCCTCAACGGCGTCCTTCATTACATCTTCCGACATGGATTCTATCCTTCAATGAATTAAGTTCACCAAGCAACTGGCTGAATGCCTTTGCCTGATCATGCTCACCATCAATAACAACAGCATCCCGCCGGTCATCTAGTGCCTTGAAGCCATGCAGCGTGAGCGCAATGGCCTGCTTTTTGGAGTATCCTGCATCCCGCAAGAACTGCTCAAAATCTCTTTCTGTCTGGATTGATTTCACGTCTGTAATCCGCGCATCCGGCAACATCGGGAATGTCACAACGCTGATTTCAAACAGATCAACCTCAAGCAGCTTGCGAACACGGCCATCGGCCTCATCCATTGCTGCAATCGTGCGGTATCCAATTGACATGCTGTCAATGGCCCCGGCCCGCATAAGCGCCTGCGCCTCTGATCCCTTTTGCACGTCTTTCAGCACGCGGCCCTTCACAAATAGACCGCGCTCATCTTCACGGATTTCGTCCCATACGCCGATAGGCTGGCTTTGATCGTGCTGCCAAAGCATTTTGACACGCCGCCCCGATCCTAGTGATTTGGTGAATGCGCCCTTTGCAACAACATCCATGCCCTGATCGACAATATCAAAGACCGAAGCGTAACCTTCAAAAACGCCATCCTGATCAGGTTCGCGCTTTAACTCAAATTGTGCCGATTTGTAACTGACTGTCATTTATGCGCGCCTATGCAGTTTGCAGACTTTGCAGGTTGATAACACAGTTTTGCAAAGTTGCAAAGAGAATGGATTGAACAAAAAAAAGGACCGCCCGAAGGCGATCCAGTTAGTGGGGAGGAACACAGAATGAACAGTGCAGGATCAACATGCCATGATGAGGCTCAGTCGTCAAGCACAACAAAGCCCGTTGCACATCGGCAGTTGATTACATTGCCCGCTGATCCGCTCGGATCGCCGGGAAACGGTATTCCTTCAGTTCCACCACTCAACATAGGCACCTGAAACATAGCGCCATCTACATTTGGGATAGTTTTACCATTCATTGCGGCGTGGTCATATTCTGCTGGTCCTTTTCCTGTCGTGCGTCTGGTCCGGTCATCCTCAACGCTGATCCACTCGCGCTCCAGCTTAAGCCCTGTTTCTGTCGCAGCAGCAACGGCACCGGCGTTAGCCGCGCCATGCGTTTCGGTGCGTGCGATCAGCGGCCCTCGCCATTTAGCAATACCCGGCGCAGCTTCCAGAATGTTCTTTGCAATCTCCACGCGCGTCAAGCCCTCATCATAGCCGCGATTAACTGCTGCTGTCACGTTGTTGCGCGTTGTCTCTGAAATGTTGGTGATGCGCCTGCGCACCGCCTCGTTAAGTATCCAATCCAGCGCCACCCGCTTGAAAAACGCAGTGAAGTCAAATTTGGTTTCAACGATCAGGCCCATTGCCTTACCTTGATCAAGAACACGCCCGCCGAATGCCCGCGCTGATACCTCGGCAAGCTGTTCCTCTATGCGCATCAATCGTTGCCTGTGGTCGCTGGATGGTGGCGGCACCTCGCCTGTTTCCTCATAGAACGCAACCAACCGGTTTGTTTCTGCCAGTATTTCGCGCGCAAACCTTGCCGCAAAAGTCCGCTCAATAACGGCAAGCAGCCGAATCTGGCGCGCGCGCTCACGTTGCGGATTTTGGTCAAGCAATCTACGCCGCGTCATAGCCAGCAATCAATCGCAGTGCCTTTTGATCAACATCGTCAGGCAGGCCAAGGCCAAGATCAATGGGCGCTGTCGCATCGGCAAGGCTGATCATGCCTGACGGCACAAGCAGCACATCACCGCCTGGAGTAGGGCCATACCCCATCGCTTCGCGCTTTTCGTTGATGGTCAGGCTGGTTGATGCCTCTGCCATTTGCCAAAGCATCTGCCGCTTTTCAACGATGGCCGGGATTTTATCCATGTTTGGTGCAAGCGTGACGCCTTGCGGTTCTGCAAGCCACATATTCCAATCCGCCGCGATCAGTTCCAGCAGCGGAATAACCGTGTCCTCCCAGAACGCCAGCCGCGCCTCGGCATAGTTTGAATATGTGTTGTCGCCGGGAATACCGAGCAGTTGGGGCGGCACGCCGAAGGCCAGCGCCACATCGCGCGCTGCGCTGAATTTGGCCTCAATGATACCCATATCTGTTGGTGACATGCCCATCTGTTTCCAATCCATGCCGCCCTCGAGTAGCATTGGTCGGCCTGCATTTGCGCTGCCGCTATATTGCTCGTCAATCTGAGCCTTGAGGCGGTTGAAACTTTCGTCTGATAGATCGTTGTCGGGCGATACGGTAAGCGCACCGGATGGCCGCGCGCTGTTCTGCATGAGCGCCTGCATCCATGCCATCGCCTCGTTGCTCTGGTCGATTGCGTATGCGCCAGCTTCAACCGGTGACATGCCATACCAGTCGTTGAGCGGATTGAACGCCTTCATGTGCCAGATGTCAGACGATCCATCATCGGCAACAGGAAACTGCACCTTCTTGCCATTGACGCTGTATGTGTAGGCTGTTGGAGCGCCATTAGTGCCGGGTGTGATGCTCATACGGTCTGGGCGTAGCTGATACAGTTCGCGCGTCTGCCCGCCGACCTGCACGCGCTCTGTGAACGCATTGCCTGCGATCAGGTAGAACGAAACCATTGCTCTCATAAACTCATCGCCGGATTGCAGCGGGTTTGGGCGGCGAAGTAATTGCAGAATGGGATGCTCGGTCAATTCTGTCTCACCGCGTGTCACCACCCAATCAACAGATGCGATAGCGTCGGCAATGCGGTTGATGGATTGATAGGCCACCACGTTTTGCCCGTATGCCTCTTGCGCGAATGACTTGTAATCGCGCGGTGACCAGACAGCAGCCCCGGGTGACATGACCAACAGATGCGCGGCTGCGCTTTCCTTGGTGGCAATAGGATCGGCTTGCGCGCGCCTGAAAATGTTGGGAAACTTCATAAAGCCCTCACTTGCGGCATGCCGCGCTGCTTGATCAATGGTGCGATGGCATAGCGCCCGCTGTCGATGAAATGGTTGTTTGCGTCCATGATGGTTGTTAGCACATCACCAGACAGTCGGTCCACCTTGTAAGAATACAGCCTAAATTCGCGCGCAGTCTCGGGACAATCTGGATGAATGACGATCTTGTCATAGGATTTCATATGCGCAATGCCGTCCTCAACGGACCCCGGCCATTTCTTCACGCCGGTGATGCGCGGCAATCCGTACCGCTTGAGGTAGCTAATGCTTTCGGGTCGCGCGCTGTCTGCGCGAATGGCACTCATTGAAATGTTGGGGATGCGCTGGGCAAAGTATTGCGCCGTGTCGTCAAGTTCCAGCTTTACGCGGCCAGCCTCATGCCGACAGTACAGGCGGTTATCATGCACCCACCATTCCGTTGCAACGGTTGGGTCTTGTGAAAAGCCGAAGTCCATGCCGAAGTATGGCCCGTTCCAATCTTTCCCCGGCTCAAATTCTGCAATGTCATATTTGCCGCTGAATATCTGGGCATCTGTGATGGTGAGGAATTTCCCTTCCCAAACGTGATCGTAAGTTTCCGGGCGCAATCGCTGATCGTCAAGCCGCTCGAGGTTAAGCACATCTGGGAACCACGGATTGTCGCGCCAGTTGATTTCTGTCGTGACGCAATCGGTTGGTGGGTTTTCAATGAAACGCTTGTGCGTGGCGCTGTGTTCGCTTTCCGGGTTGTAGCTGATCCAGTTTTCGGAACCTTCTTCGCGGATGGTTGGAATGAGTTTGCGCCATGCTGCCTCACTGACGTTCTCGGCCTCGTCTGTCCAGTTGCCCAAGATGCGCGCCTTGGATTTGATGCTGTCGAGATTGACGCGCAGGCCAGCGAAGACAAATTCAACCCGGCGGTTTTTCGTGCGGATATACCTTTCGCCAATGTCGAAATAGTTTGCCAGCCAATCAACAGACGTGATGGCTTGCCTGATTTCTTCAAACGAACTTTCGGACAGGCTGTTGAGGTGCTCACGCGAACAAAGCCAGACGCCTTCGCGCCCTTGCTGTGCTAATTCAAACACCTTGATTGCAGACATGAGCGCAAGCGAGCGCGTCTTGGCGCTACCACGCCCGCCTTTAAACACGCGGTGCCGTGCTGGCTGTGCAAAGTTCGCCACCATTTTTGGCGGCAGTTTAATTATTGCTTTTGTCATCTGGCACTGGTTCGCCCTGCACGATCACCTGCGTTGGTGTTGGCGTCATGGTGCCGTCGCTGCTGGTGTGGTCCTGCTCCACCTTGTCGGAGTAGCCGTGCTTGGTCAGCATCATCTTTGTGATGGGTGCCACAAAGTCGCCGGTCAAGCCGTTGTTGACCAATTCCCGCTCTTGCTTTTGGGCAATCGACTGTAAGATGTCGGAAAATTGCTTACTGTCGTCCTTGGCCCATTCGTGGCATGTGTCACGATGCACGCCAATTTCGCACGCCAATCCTGCCACGGTAGGCACCTTATCGCCCGCCGCGATCCATCCGTCATTGACGTAATCCCAAGCCGCTTTCACTAGCTTTGGCGTGTATGATGTTGGCCTACCTGCTGGCATTTTCAGCCCCCAATGCGACAATCATTTTGTCAGAAGTGACGTCAATCCACCTCTTTACCTTGGTCATGTATGAAATTTGCATGGCTATATTCACCTCATACGCGATGCGTTCAGCGTCACTCATGCAAGCTCTCTTTGCATCAGATATAGCTTTAATTGCATTGTGACATGGATGTTTAGCCTTTGCTATCTCGGTTAATGCAATGGCGCTTGGGCAAAGAATGCCTGTTCCGCCCATCCATGGCTTTGAAACATGCTTTCTCCACGCCTGATCACCGCCCCCAACCAAGTTGAAAAGATTGCCCCTTGAGGCAATTTCTTTTCTTTCGGCGTCAAACATTCCTTCAATTCCGCGATGAATGATTGTGACAAAGGCGTTTGCGTTCTTTTTCAACCAAGACGATAGGCTTGCATTGTGACATTTAGCGCGGCGATATACTGCAAATCTCTTTGCTGGATTTCGCGTTGCTCCAATGTATACGATCTTACCATCACCTGAGTGAAGGCCATAAACGATTGGGCCTATGTTAGACCAATCATGCTCAAGACGCTTTGCCATTTTACCCCACCTTCCAAACGATCAGCATCGGCGCGACGACTTGCACGGCCAGTGCGATGATTAAGAATTGATCTACTGTCATGTCGTCCTCATATCACATTAAATTTGCCACGTCACGGGGCAGAAAAAGGCTGCCTTGAGACCCCGCCGTGGTTGAGGGTGTTTGCGCGTTATCACTATGATGATTTGCAGCCCGCGCTGCACCGCCCCCTGACATTAGCTTTAGATTATGTTTTATTCATCCAATACCAAACATTTTCAATGCGTTTTTTTTCGACGCGTCCAGCTTTATAATCTCGGTTTATGAGTAATCTCACTGTTCCTTTTGTGCATCCTGTTTTTTTTGCAAGATCGGCGATTGAGTTTAAGCCATCTTTTTTTAGCACGTTACGGATTATAGATGCAGCGCCAGTTTGCGCGCCGTCATTTCCTGACATTTTTGTCTTTGGTGGATTGTTCCGGGCTTTGATTTTTTCTGCGTCGTCCATCATTGCGGCAAGCATTCTGTCCTGCCATTCCGTGCGATTCGCGTACTTATCCGGCGCTTTCCCAAGTTCCGTTGCCGCATGTGCTGCGGCCCGCGCTTTCGATATGGCGATTTTTTCGGCACGGTGTGTTCTGTGTGAAATGTTCATTAGCCGTCCCTCGCTTCAACTGGCTTGTTGGGTTGGTTTTGATATTTGCCGGAATATTCTGCCGGGTTTTGTGTCTGGTGAAATATCACCTGTGCGATGCCTGACCCTGCTTTGATGCGCAGTGGACGCCAGCCGTGATAGACCAGTTCGAGTGTTAGGTATCCGTACCATCCGGGTTCAATGACGGTATTGAACACTGATAGGCCGCGCCTTGCCCACGTTGATTTGTCGTGGACGATCCCGACGAGGTGCTGCGGCATGGTGAAGTCTTCGTATGTGGATGCCAGTGCGAACCTGCGAAACGGGTGGAGCGTGATGGTTTGGTTGATGCGGATGTCATATCCTGCTTCGGACATGCCGTAGGAGACGCCATGCTTTTTTCGCTTGTCTGCCGCCATTGGATTGACCGGATCTGCCTTGAGCAGTGTTGTGCCGTTGATGATCATTGTGCGTCTCTTCCGTGGTTTTCGTGAAAGCTATATTTTACATCGGCTGCGGCTCGTGCGGCTGCTGCGTCATCTTTGCTGGTAAAGTATCCCAAGTGGATTTTTTTACCATTGCATTGAATTTCCGCGCTCCATTTTGATTTGCATTTATTCCAATACACACCCATGACGCCGCTTTTGTTGTTTTTTCGCATTGATTTGTTTCGAGCGTTTTCTGCGTTTGTGACAACACGCAGGTTTTCAATCCGGTTGTCATCCCTGACGCCGTTGATGTGATCAATTTGATCATCAGGCCAATCCCCGTGATGAATTGCCCAGATCACACGATGGGCTTTAAATGCTTTACTGAAAATATCACCAACACGATACATTCTATCATTACTGGCCGTAAATGCCTCTTTGTTTTTGTGTCTGGCGTTCCAAGCGTTCATATGACGCTCTGCCGTAAACATCTCAATAGGACGCTCACGCCAGAACAGTTTGCCGGTGTCTGGCTCGTATCGCAGCAATTCACGCAGAAGGTCGGGCGTTGGCGTGGTGTCATCATCTGCCATTTCAGCGATCCTTTCCCGGAATGAGTTTGCGCTTTTGTGTCGGCTGGTATTTTGGCTTTAGAGCCAAGTTTGTGATCCGGTTGTCTCTGATGTTGCCGTTGATGTGGATCAGCTTTCTTGTTGGCCATTTGCCATGCTCAAGCGCCCATATCACTTTGTCTGTCCGGTAGACGCGGCGAAGGATTGCGCCCGACAAGTGACCTGTTGGCAGAAGCGTTTTGAAACAAGTAATACCAGCGAAGGATTTGTTCCAAGTATCGCACAACTCTTGCTGTGAACGCCGCTTGAATGGCGGGAACATGTCTGGCGTTCTGCGCCGCCATGTGACTGTGCCGTCTGGCGCATAGACCCGAATGATCTTGCGGATTTCTTCGATTGGAAGTATTTTTGATTTTGTCATTTTGAGCGTCTCCCGCGCTTGATTTGATAAAGCGGCGTTGAGTGTGTCAGCACTCCGCCGCTTGCCACCACCCTAAAATTAAAAAGCGATCCTTGCAAGGACTTTCTGTGCAGGGAAACAGACCAAAATCAATCTTATCAATCTTAATACCTGACCATTTTTGTCGGAAAACCCCCTAAGCCCTTGGCCTGCCTCTCCTTTCTTCTTTGTTATTATTATTACTATTGTTATCTATATATACATAGTGGTTGGTGGAGGTGAAAAACGATGTTAGTACAATGATATAATAACTACCCGTTTTACGTGTCTAAGGGGTGTGTAATTGTGTATCTATAAGGTGTAAAATTTATTTTTTGTGCATGATTGTGTTTTGCCGTTTAGTCTCAAAGACTTAAACTTAATAACGGACAAATTAAAATAGGTATAACATTGGTCTATTTTTGCCATTTATTCATCCGCCCACAACTCTAAGCTGATCATGCCCAAAAAAAACCCCGCAACCAAATCTGGCGCGGGGCAAGGCAAAGACGGTTGAGTGATTGTCGATCTACTCAACAGGAAACCAGTTCACGACCTTTTTGCCGCGATACATCCGCTTGCTGATCTTCTGGACGGCCATCCCGCGTTCCTCCAATTTGACCAGAATGCCGCCGATCACATCCGCCGACAGCTTCAATCTGTTCGCCAGCACCGAGACTGACACGCCCTTGTCAGGATCAAGACGCGCCAGAATACGTGCCGCTAATGCCTCCTCCGGGCGTGTCTTGGCATGGTCATTGGCAAACACCAATCGCACCTTGCCATCCAGTTCTGCCAGCACATATGCAAAGGCCCAGCGGACGTGTTCTGTGGTGCGCTCAACGTCTGGCATGGCAAGAATGAAGCTGATCTTGCCGATCATTTCAAACGCCCTGCGGACCATCGCAACAGACGCTTCGCCGGTTTCCTCATTGGCATCATCGGCATATTCCATAAGCCAATCCAAGATCAAATCAAGCATCTTGTCAGCATCTGGATTGGTCGGCACTTGCACGCGATCCCCGCGAAACTCAACCGGCCCATCATCGCCATCATCACGGCCCGTCATCAGCCACAACTTGCCCGCCATTGTCATTGGCAGATCAGTCTTTTTGAACGCCTTACGCGGGCGCGGGTTGATGTCAGGCTCATTGATAATGATGGCACGCCCCACAAGCCCCTGCGTGGCTGTTTCCCCGTCCATGACGCCATCAAAGGTGCTTGGCGTTGTGTAGCCTATCAACGACAGGAATGGGCGTTCTAAGCCCTGATCTGCCATGCGCAGCTTTTGCAAAGCCGCCTCTGCTGCCTCGTCATCGCCATTGTCTTTGGCGCGGCTCAACTGCGCGATGTAGACCTTTTTCAGATCCCGCTTGATGTCGCCGCCAAGCAGAACCCGGCTGTTGGCTTTTGAAAAGGTCGCCATGATTGCGCCAAATATGCCCTCAAGGTATGCAGCGCCGCCGCTGCCCTTCTGAGCATTGCGGACCTTCGTTAGAAAAATGCCGATCTCGTCAATGTTGTAATAGCTGGCCTGCTGGTCGATCACGTTGCGCATGATTTCTTGCTCTGACTTCATAGCGCCATGCACCGCGCCCTGAATTTTTGACGCAATATGCAGATCAGCAAAAGCCTGCATGACCGCCTCCTTGCCCGTGCTGGACGCCGCCACGCAGAAGGCGATCATATTCGCTGTCATGTTGTCGCGCGCATCTTCATAACGCAGCCCGCCGATGTTGCCGATGGCCACGATGGCAGATGCAACCGCCAGCCGCCTACGTGGATACCGGCACTGGCTATCAATCCAATCGGCAACACGCCCCACAAACCCCGGCGGCTGTTGCAGGTCCAGATCATCCACGCGGCACGGCAATGGCCTGCCCTTGGTCTCTGCTATCTCGGGCTTTTCCGCTTCAAAGTCATCATGCTTTGGAATGTGGAACTCAAAATCTGAAAAGTCTGTCGCATCATCCATTGTTTTTACATACCCATGCGGTGAACGCATCACGTGCCACCAAGTCCATGCCTTTAAACGCCGCAGCGCCAAGACGTTTTGCAGCTTTGTTCGTCAGGCTGCTTTTTTCAAGTTCAAGCAGCGCCGCGACCATATAAGCCTCAAGTTCCGGCTGCGTGGCGTATGCCGCCCAATTCTGCGCATCATCGCGCACGCGCTCTTGTATAAGCGGCACGTCAGGCGATCCGGCGCCGTGATACTCAAGCCAGTGCGTGACGGTCGAAACGGTTATTTCACGGTTCAATGACATGCAAGAGTTCAAGCCCCGCCAAAGCATATCAACGGCATGCTGCTTTGCATCATCTGTCATCACTTGCCCCCATGCTTCGGCGCAAGATAATCAGACAGCGCCTTGATAGTTGATGTTTTGAGATTGGTTTCACCCCCGTTGCGGATCAGCGCCAGCGTGTTGCGGTTTACACCGGTTTCACGCTGCACGGCAGTCAGCACCCTATCTTGTAGGGCGTCCCTGATTTCTTTTACATTTAGCATTTAAGCCTCCGAAATTGACAATGGTGCAAATTCTATATTGCACAGGCGCATGTTGTGTGCAAGAAATGTCTTGCGGTGTTTGAAGCGTGCCGCCGCCACGCAGGCCCAATGGGCCATCATATAAGGAGAATGCCTTGAGTATTCTTGAACAAGCATCTGTTCCTGAAATGGGACCGCAGATCATAACCGTTTGCGGTGATGCAGGATTGGGTAAATCCAGCCTTGCCGCCACATTCCCCAAACCAATATTTGTGCGCTGTGAAGATGGCGTTGCGCGCATCCCGGCATCATTCCGGCCAAACGCGCTGCCGCCGATCAGGGCAGAAGAACAATTGTGGGAGCAGTTGAAAGCACTGGTTCACGATGAACACGATTTCAAGACATGCGTGATTGATACCGTGTCCGCTGCTGATCGTATGTTTGTCCAATCCATCTTGAAGGCTGACGGCAAGGCCAAAAGCCTCAACCAAGCACTTGGCGGTTATGGCGCTGGCTTTTCTGCGCTTGCCGCACGTCACCAGCAGGTGCGCAATGCCGCTGAAATGATGCGGATCAAGCGCGGCATGAATGTGATCTTTCTGGCGCACACCGAGGTTGGCACGATGCGCCTGCCCGATCAGGATGATTTCAGCCGGTACAGCCTGCGCATGACGCACGACAAGAGCCTGCCGCCATATCTTGATGATGTGGATGCGGTTGGATTTCTGCGTCAGGTGATGGTGCTGAAAGGCGATGAGGGTGAGCGCAAGAAGGCCATCAGCGGTGAAGGCCGCGAACTGGTCATGCACGTCACGGCGTCCAACGTCTCGAAAAATCCTTACGGCATCACCGCGCCGGTTGAGGTGAAATTGGGTGAAAACCCGCTTGCAGAATTTGTGAAAGGATAAACAGATGTCATTTTGGGATTTATCAGACGGCGAAACAGCCAAATCGGAAAGCAAGGAATACGAAATTCCGGGCGGCAACATGGACCCGATCCCCGACAACAGCGATGTGCTGGCGGAGGTGAAGGCTGTGAAGTGGTCATCACAGAAAGACAAAGATGAACGCTTTGTCGAATTGCAATGGCAGATTGTTGAGCCTGCGCAATTTAAGAACCGCGTTGTGTTTCAAAAGCTGTGGGTGGATGATCTGGACCCCGGCGCAAAGACCGAGGAAAAAGCCAAGGCAAAACGCGACAAGGCCCGCCGCATGCTGGCAACCATTGATGCCAACGCCAAAGGCAAGTTGATGTCATCAGCAGACACGCCAACGGATGACAGCTTGGCGCTGGCATTGCAGGGCGCGCACATGGTCATCAAGTGCATGATTTGGGAGATGCCAGACCGTGAAAAATATGGTGAGTTTATTCGTGGCAATTGGGTCAGCGCAATTAAGCCCAAAGGCACCGAGTTGAACGTGGGTGAGGCGAAGGCACCGCCGAAGGCTGCACCGCAAAGCGCGCCCGATCGCAGCTTTGATCTGGACGATGATTCTATCCCTTTTAATTGATACCCTTTTAGTTTCCTGTTAAGGTGTCCGGGTAGCGAAACATAGGACGCAAACACATGAAAACATGCTTCAAGTGTGGGGCTGAAAAGCCCCTCACAGAATTTTACAAACACTCGCAGATGTCTGACGGACATGTGAACAAATGCAAAGAATGCAACAAGCAGGACGTAAGAGAAAATCGTGCAAAAAATGTGGATTACTACCGCGCTTATGACGCGGATAGATTCCAGAATGACCCAAAGGTAAAGGAGCGTCACAAAATATACAGCGCAACGCCAGAAGGAAAAAAAGTCCTGTCTCGGTCAAGTGCCAAATGGATAAATCAAAATCCAGAAGCGCGCGCTGCCCACATTATACTTGGGAACGCTGTAAAGAATGGCCGCATTGAAAAGCCAGTAAATTGCAGCCGTTGCGGAAAGCATGAGCCAAGCCGGAAAATTCATGCGCATCACGAAGATTATGCGTTTCCACTTACGGTAATTTGGCTTTGCGCACAGTGTCACGTTGACGAACACAAGAACGACTAACTAGACCAGCGGCGTAGGTGTGGAGCCGATTAGCCTGAGATTATTCAGAGCCGCCGCTGGCCTCTTTTTCAAAATAACGCAGTGAGGAATAAAATGGAACAACGTTCTAAAGAATGGTTTGAGGCACGCAAGGGCCGGGTCACGGCCAGCCTTGTTGGAGGTCTGCTTGGGTGCGCGCCTTACATGAAAGAGGATGATGCCTTTCGCGCTCTGGCCCGATCTGTGCATGACCTGCCAAGCGAGTTTGAAGGCAACATTGCCACTGAATACGGCACGGCAAACGAGGCACTCGCTTGTGCCGCCTATGAAATGGAAACCGGAAACTTGGTTGAGCATGTCGGGTTTGTGCCGTTTGAAGATTGGGCAGGTGCATCGCCTGACGGTCTGATTGCCCATGATGGCCTGCTTGAGATTAAATGCCCGTTTGGCAAGCGCAAGGATGAAAAGCCTGAGTTTGCCAGCATTGATGATCAGCCGCATTACTATGGCCAGATCCAGTTTCAACTTTTCTGCACCGGTCGGCACTGGTGCGACTTTTACCAATGGTCTGCAAACGGCACCCGGTTGGAGCGCGTGAAATATGATGGCGGTTGGATCAACCAAAACCTGCCGATCTTGAGACGATTGTGGGAAAAGGCACAGGCCAGCGACAAGTCAGACTTTGAAGGCAAAAAGCGCGCTGATATTGACACGCCAGAAGCCGCGCGCCTTGTGGCTGAATTTGATGAGTTGGCCGATGCCATTGATTTTGCCGCCCAGCGCAAGAAAGACATTTTGGCCCGCCTTGTTGAAATGAGCGGTCACAAGAACGCAGTTGTTGCAGGGCGCAACCTGACACTTACCAAGCGCGCCGGTTCTGTGGCCTATGCCAAGGCATTAAAGGCCATCGCGCCCGATGCCGATCTTGAGCCGTATCGCGGCAAGCCATCTGAGTTTTGGGGTTTGAAATGAGTTTGCAAGAATATAGGGAATTTATCCGATCAAAGGATAAGGTTTTGCTAAATCAAGGATTTGCGTCAAACGCAATAAATGACATGGCAAAGCACCATCAAAAGGTTGCAATTGATTTTGCGCTTGATCGTGGCAAGTCGGCTATGTTTCTTGATACCGGTCTTGGCAAGTCGTTTTGTGAGTTGGAGTTTGCGCGGCAAGTCAGCGATGAAACCGGCAAGCCTTCATTGATCCTAACGCCGCTTGCGGTCGCTGGTCAGATGATACGCGAGGGCCAGAAGTTCAACATTGACGCACGCCAGATCAAAGAACAGTCTGAAGTTGGATCTGGTATTATGGTCGCAAACTATGAGCGGTTGCAAAAACTGGACCCGACTGCGTTTGGCGGAATTATTCTGGATGAAAGCAGCATCTTAAAGTCTTTCGCCGGTCGCACTCGAAACACGCTGATGGATGCGTTTAAAGATACGCCATTCAAACTTGCCGCGACAGCCACGCCAAGCCCAAATGACCACACCGAACTAGGCAACCATGCTGAGTTTCTTGGCATCATGCGACAGCAGGAAATGCTATCGCAGTGGTTTATCAATGACACGTCAACCGCATCCCAAGATTGGCGTTTAAAAGGTCACGCGGTTGATGATTTTTGGCAGTTTGTTGCGTCATGGTCACGGTGTGCCAGCTTGCCAAGCGATCTTGGCGGCGATGATACAGGATACATATTGCCTGAGATTGAGCGCAAAATTCACACCGTTGCGGCTGACCGTATGACCAGCGTTGATGAAGGAATGTTGTTTCGCATACCTGAAATGAGCGCGACCAGTTTTCACGCCGAAAAGCGCCTTACGATTGATCAGCGGTGCGAACTTGCCGCAAGCCTTGCGAACCATGACAAGCCAGTGACTGTCTGGTGTGAGACAAACGACGAAAGCGCCATGCTGGCAAAGATGATTGACGGGGCGATTGAAGTCCGAGGTGATTTGCCAGCCGATGAAAAGGAGCGCAGGCTTCTCGGGTTTGCAGATGGTGAATACCGCGCGATTGTCACAAAGCCAAAGCTGGCTGGGTTTGGCGTAAACTGGCAACACTGCGCGCACGCGGTTTTCGCGTCGATCAGCTTTTCATATGAGCAGCATTATCAGGCTATCAGGCGGTCACATCGTTTCGGCCAGTCCGAGCGCGTCAAGAATGATATTGTGATTTCAGACACAGAGGATGTGATCTGGCAGGCCATCAACGTCAAGAGCAAGAAACACGACGAAATGAAGCGCCGCATGTCAGAAGCCATGTCTAAAGCGCAATCAAAGGGAAGTGTCAGGGCAATCTATGATCGACCGATTGACCTAGAGTTTCCAGAATGGATCAAAGGAGATACGAAATGAAAAAAGCAGAATACAGTGGCGCGGCATGGGCTGTGCATAATTCGGATTGCATTGAAGGCATGTGGGCAATGCCTGAAAACAGCATTGATTGCTCTATCTTCTCGCCGCCGTTCGGTGACTTGTTCGTGTACAGCGACAGCGAACGTGACCTTGGAAATGCTGGCACAGGTGAGGCATTTATCAATCAGTATTCATTCTTTGCTGAGGCATTGACGCGGGTCATGCGCCCCGGACGGATGGTTTGCGTTCACTGCACTGACCTGCCAATGCGAAAAGGAAAGGATGGCGCGATTGGCCTAAAAGACTTCTCCGGCGACTTGATCCGCGCGCATACGGATGCGGGATTGATCTATCATGGTCGCGCGACGATCTGGAAAGATCCGGTTGTGGAAATGCAACGCACAAAAGCGCATGGCCTGTTGTATAAAAACATTCGCGGCAACAGCACATTCAACCGCGTTGGAATGCCAGACTACATGCTATTCTTTCGCAAGGACTGTGAAACCAGCGACCCAGACTATTCACCAGTTCAGCACGCCGCGCCGAATGATGAAAAGACTGCCATGAAAATAGCAATGGGTTGGCTGCAGGACTTGCGGCGGCAAGGGCTTTGCGCGTCCACGCCCGACGAAGCGGCTTTGCGGGTGTTGATGGATGATGCAAAGTTTGATGTTTACGAGTGGCAGAAACTTGCAAGCCCGGTTTGGATGGATATTAACCAAGGCAATGTGCTGCGCCGCGTTAAAGCTGTGAACGATGAAAAGCACGTTTGCCCATTGCAGCTTGACGCTATAGCGAAGTGCTTGCGGCTTTATACCAAGCCGGGTGATGTTGTTATGGACCCATTCAACGGCATTGGCAGCACCGGATATGAGGCAGTCAAGATGACGCGCCGGTATCTTGGTTTTGAGTTGAAACCTGAATATGCCGCGCAAGCAAATGCGAACTTGCAGGAAGCTGAGAAGATCAGCGAAGATTTGTTTGCAGGTGCGGCATGACCCTACGCCCATATCAACAGGCTGCGCATGACGCCGCCTGGAAGCATGTTCGTGGCGGCATTGATCCTTGTTTGATTGAAGCTGCCACCGGCGCTGGCAAGAGCCACATCATTGCGGCCCTTGCTGAAAGCATCCACAGCCATACATGCAAGCGCGTGCTTTGCCTCGCGCCATCGGCAGAGTTGGTGGTGCAGAACCGTGAGAAGTATTTGGCAAGCGGACACAAGGCCAGCATGTTCAGCGCGTCAGCAGGTGCAAAGGAACTGCGGCACCCGGTTGTGTTTGGTTCGCCGTTGACGGTCAAGAACCGGATTAGCAGGTTCAAGAATGGATATGCGGCTGTGATCGTGGATGAAGCGCACGGCATCACGCCAACGTTGTTTGACATCATTGCGGAAATGAGGATTGGCAACCCCATGCTGCGCATTATTGGCATGACTGCCACGCCTTACCGGATGAAAACCGGCTATATTTTCAAAATCTGGCCTGACGATAAGGTCAATGATGATGACACCGCATCAAAGCCGTTCTTTGCAAAGCTGGTAAGCCGGATCACTGCGCCCGAGTTGATTGACATGGGGTTTTTGACGCCGCCGAAAATTGGAACGCCAGACGCCGAAGGCTATGCAACAGAGAATATGCAGGTCAACAGCCGTGGGCAGTTCGACAAGGCTGACATTGATCGGGCGTATCACGGCCAAGGCAGGCTGACATCTGGCATTGTTGCTGACGTGATAAGACAATGCAGGCATCGTAAAGGTGTGCTGTTTTTCGCAGCCACGATCCAACATGCGCAAGAGGTGATGGAAAGCCTGCCGCCTGAAATGTCGCGGATCGTGACCGGCAAAACACCAAAGGCAGAGCGCGCTGAAATTCTGCGGCAGTTCAAAGAGCAGAAGATCAAGTATTTGGTCAACGTTGCGGTGCTGACCACTGGCTTTGATGCGCCGCACGTTGATTGCATTGCCATCCTGCGCAAGACCGAAAGCGCGGGATTGTGGGCGCAGATCGTGGGGCGTGGTTTGCGGCTGGATGATGGCAAGGCTGATTGCCTTGTGCTGGATTACACCAGCAACATTGATCAGCACTTTCCAGATGGTGATATTTTTGATCCCAAAATTAAAACAGATATAACGGAACCGGGAAAGAAGATGACTGCGCTTTGTCCTGATTGCGGGTTTGAAAACGGGTTTTCAATCAATATCGAATATGCGGATTATGAAGTCGATGAAGCTGGTTATTGCTTGGACATGAACGGCCAGCAAGTGCAGAGTGAATATGGCCCGATTGCCGCGCACTATGGGCGCAGGTGCATTGCCGAACACCAGACAGGCCCGCTTGGTACATATGAGCGATGCACATACAGATGGACGTTCAAAGAATGCCCGCACTGCAAAGTGCCAAACGACATTACCGCGCGGTATTGCTGCGAGTGCAAAAAGGAGATTGTGAACCCGAATGAAAAGCTGAAACTTGAGTTCAAACTGTTGAAGCGCACTCCCACCGAAGTGCAGACAGATGAGGTGATTAACATGACGGTCACAGAAGGCATTTCATCCAAAGGCAACAAAACGATGCGAGCTGACTTCGTGACGCCTTACAGATCGTTTTCTGTGTGGTTTGTGCCTTACAGCCGTGGATGGAAACATCGCGATGAATGGGCGAAGTTTAGGGCTTCAACAACAAGAGACGTATTAGGTCGTGATGGCCGCTTAGAATATATTGAGGACGTGACGCCCAAAACCGTGACCTACCAGAAAGACAAGGATAGCGGTTTTTACCGGCTAATTGCATTAAATCGGAGTGCTGACGTTGAACCTTAAAGACCTGCCATTTCCCGTTTATGGTGACGTTTCGTTTCGCGGCAAATGTCCGCAGGAAAGCATGGAGCAGATAACCTTTTTCAATAAGTTGCGCATAGAGTATCCCGACACGCTCGGGATGCTGGCCCTGCACCCACGCAATGAAGGCCAGCTTCGGGGTGGTCAGTTTCGCGGCATGATCAAGCAGAAGGCAGAAGGCATGACACCGGGCGCGTCCGATGTGATCATTCCCGGCGCGCGGTCTTTTGTCTGCGAAATGAAACGCCAAGACCACACCAAGAGCAAATGGCAGGCTGGTCAGATTGAATATTTGACTGCCGCGCATGATGCGGGCGCGTTTGCCTGTGTTGCGCTTGGCTGGCAGGCCGCGTGGTGCGCCTTAACGGATTGGGCCAATGATGTGGCATGACGGTATCCACCGGCCATCTACGCTGCTCAGAATGGTCCTGTCAGGCCAGATCAGCATGGATGATGTGGACGCTGGCATTCAGTCGTGGGCATCTCTTGAGATATACAAAGGCGCGCGTGCGATTGCGGACATGCCCAGCAAGGAAGGCAGGCGCGCGGCACTTGCTCGGATACCTAAAAAGATACGCCCATATGTTGAGGCAGAGGTGCGGCGCATATTTTAATTGGCACTGGTGCAAGTTGTAGCTTGCATAAGAATACTTATTCTGTATTTTGGTTCATGTAGAAACCAAACAAGAGGACGCAAGACAATGACAGACCGGATGAAAACATTTCTTACCCGCGCAGCCAGCAAGACTGGCGTGACATCTTCAATGCTTAATGAGTACAAAGAAGCGCGAAAATCTGGATGGATCAAGTCAAATGGATATCCGCAGAACAGCACGACAATGCGCTACGTTCTCACCGAAGCAGGAAAGCAGGCGAGGGCATAAGCCCCGCCACCACCCCACCAAACAAGAGGAATAATCAAGATGAGCATGTCAGCAAGCTTACACGGCGCAAAGATTGCGCGTCACGTTTCAATATCAGTATCAGGCGGAATTGACGCGCTGGAATTTGAAGCAGGCGAAGGAAATTACATAGTTATTTTTGTGCCAAGTCATGTCGCAGCCGCCACCGCCGCTGCGTTCAACGCCGCAATGGCAGAGCAACCGGCAGAGCAATCAGAACGCACCGAGACAGAAGGAACACCGGCATGACCGATAGCAAGCAATACGGCATCACCGAGCATGACAGCCTGCGCCGCCAGCGCGCCAACGTCTGTTACCTTGAAACCATAACGGCATCGCAGCCATCAACAGAGGTGCGTAAGCAAGCAGACAATTACCGCGTGACGGCGGGTTTTTACTGGCCCGCATTTGCCGCGCTGGTGTTTATCTTCATCGCCGCGATGATCGCGCTTTTGCATTTTGATCCTATCGGCAAACTGGCCGCGCATCGTTTTGAGGTGCAAAATGGGATTGATTGAACTTTACAACATGGGCTTAAGTGGCCGTGAGGTCGGCAACAGGCTGGGCATTTCAAAGTCAGCCATCCATAGAAAGCTGACGCGCGCCAATCGTGCCGGTCACGTTGTTTACCCAAGAAAGTCGGACAACTATTTCTATGACAAAATGAATCAGTGCGGAATTAGTCGCGGATCAATCAAGGACGTGGTTCGTGATACCGATGAGGCTTTTGAAAATTGGCTGGTAAATAGCGTGATTGAAATGCAATGTGAAAGTATTTCGGAATACATCCGTGAAACGCTGTTGGAAAAATATTACAATGAGGTGCATCAAGATGGATAAGCTGCAAGAGATATTGTCAAACGTCGAGCATGTGAAGGCAACATACATGATCTGCGTTTATCAGAACGGCGTTTTCACTGACATTGATGATGCCAGAGTTCACCCAGAAAGCGCATATGGTGCATTTGTAGAAAGCCTGAA
>ENA-OQVM01002160-OQVM01002160.1-marine-metagenome-genome-assembly--contig:-NODE-2160-length-23807-cov-4.918963_pt1 | contig 23807 bp, 16 predicted proteins | sample MGYA00237776_ERZ505498 | MGnify/ENA primary metagenome ERZ505498 (study PRJEB26159, sample SAMN06265151) | marine metagenome | isolation source: Helgoland LTER site | place: Germany:Helgoland, sampling... | reverse complement strand
AACGCACACCCTTCTTAAAATATGATACAAGCTGGGTCTTCATGATGTGCGAACTCGTCATTTCACCGCACCGAATGTGAGGCCTCTGACAAGTTGCTTTTGGCAAAACCACCCCAGCACAACAATAGGACCAACAGCTGCAGTAGATACGGCCGATAATCTGCCAAAGAACAAGCCTTCTGGCGCACGGTTTCCTTCGATTAATTTTGATAAGGTAGCAGCATCAATCGTCGTCAATCGTACAGTCCAATACGCTTCATTCCAGCAAAAGATGAAACACAGCAATGCTGTTGACGCTAAACCACCCCATGCAAGAGGTAAGACGATATGCCTTATCTCACTCCATGCGGTCGTCCCATCCATCTTAGCTGCTTCGATTATTTCCTTGGGGATTTCTTTAAAATAGGTAAACAACATCCAAATTATGATAGGAAGATTGATAAGACTTAACACGAGCACAACCAGAAAATGAGTATCAAAAATTCCCAGAAAGTTTTTGGTTAAAAATGTCATTGGGTAGAGAACAGCTGCTGCTGGAAGCATTTTTGTCGACAACATCCAGACAAGGATATCTTTGGTATGGCGGCTCGGATCAAACGCCATGGCGTAGGCCGCCGGCACACCAACGAATAGGGTGAATATCGTTGCAAAAACAGAGGTGATTATTGAGTTAGAGGCAAACCGCCAATAATCATAATTATCCGTCATATTAAGATAATTATCTAACGTCGGCGTAAACATAAACAAAAATTCTGGCTTTACCGCATCTGCGTCAGTTTTAAAACTCGTTAACACCATCCAAAAAATCGGAAAGAAAAACATAAGAGCGATAACCCACGCTAGCGCGGGCCTTAACATCTTCTGCAATGTGAGTTTGTTGCGAGGAGTTTCCATATTATGTTACCTAATCCATCAAACTTTTGCCAATGATACGAAGAAGAAAAATAGCAATTAGGTTGGCAAGAATGACAGCTAAAATGCCCGTTGCACTTGCCGCACCAATGTTATTGGATGCAAATTCACCGATCAAATAAGGGAGATTTTTATTGCCATTCCCTCTGCTTACAATTTCGATTTCGGCATAAAGTGAGAGGTGAAAAATTGCCTGAATCATAACAACTATCGCTATCGGGCGTGCCAGATGCGGCACAGTTAGATAACAGAATTGAGCCCAGGAATTTGCGCCATCAAGAATTGCAGCTTCTTTTTGCTGCTGGTCCTCTGATTGAAGCGACGTCATGAATATCAAAACCGCAAAAGGCGTCCACTGCCATGCAACCATAACAATAACTGCAATAGCTGATGTCTGGGTCGCGCGAAACGAAATTGGCTCAATTTTTGGCCATAATGAGAAAAAATGTCCAATAATAGGGATGTCATGCATGGATGTGATTATCTGATTTAGACCTTCGACTGCCAAACCGTTTAACCCCAGAACCGGGTCTAAAATCATGTTTGTCCATAATACAGCATTAACGTCTGGCATAATAAAGAAGGGCGATATCAACAAAACGCGAACAATACCACGTCCCGGAAACGCGCGATTAATAAGGACCGCAATAGCCAATCCCAGTAATACTGTAATACTAATCACGCTGGTAATAATAAACAGGCTATTTTGAACGGCTAGCCAGAAATCTTTGGCCTGATAAAGCACATATTCGTAATTACCTAGACCGCGCCAGTTTTCAAGACTTGGAGACGTCCATTCTGGGCGGCGCAAGCTGTTTAGAACGTAGCGAATTAACGAAAAAAAGATAGTCATACCCAAAGGAACAAGCATCCATACAAGTAATAAAATAACAGCAGGAGCTTGTAATATACGAGGTATTGCTCGGTTCGACATAAACCACTTGCTCCTTTAGATTCCTGAATATTAACCCAATCTTTCCATGAAAAAAAAGGGGTCAGGTCACATAGACCTGGCCCCTCTTTACTATGTTTTAGGTCCTAGAAATAACCTGCTTCAGACATAATTGCTTCTGCTGCTGCCTGCGATGCGGCTAACGCTGCATCAACAGATTTTGCACCAGACAATGCGGCTGCCATTTCTTGAGCAACTGCACTTCCCACTTCTGGAAACTCAGGAATAGCGGCAAACTGAACGCCGACATATGGCTTTAACGCTGTTGCTTCAGGAGCAGCAGATTCAATTGCTGCCATTTCAGCTGACGCAAAACCAGCAACTGCTTTGAATTCTGGATAAGCATATGTTGACGCACGTGTACCTGTTGGAACCTTGGCCCAGCCAAAATCTGGATGGTCAGCAACAGCCTTGATGTAAGCTTTGGACGTTGCCCATTCGATGAACTTCTTAGATTCTTCAGCATTTGGCGACCCTGCTGGGACAGCCATTGCCCATGCCCACAGCCAATTCGCACCGACAGGGTTACCTGCATTTGGAGACTGAGCATAAGCGACACCATCAACTGTCAAGAATGATGCTGCAATTGTTGCATCGATCCACATCCCGCATTTACCCTCATTATAGAGCGCTAGGATTTCATTGAATGAGTTACCTTCAGACCCTGGAGGTCCGTAAGAACCCAACAAGTCAACATAGAAGCTAATAGCATCTTTCCATTCCTTGGAGTTGATGGTTGGACGCATATCTTTGTCGAACCATGCACCACCAAATGAGTTCACAACAGTTGTGATGAACGCCATGTTATCACCCCAGCCCGGCTTACCACGCAAACATGCGCCATAAACACCTGCGGCAGGGTTGTGGATGGCTGCAGCAGCTTTCTTCACATTAACCCATGAATCATTATCAGCAATTTTGACGCCTGCAGCGTCGGTCAAATCTTTCCGATACATCACCATTGATGACTCACCATAAAATGGTGCGGCATAAAGTGTACCTTCATGAGATAGACCATTGCGGATAGCTGGCAACATATCGTCAACATCATAAGAAGCGCCAAAATTTAAGGGCTCGATCCAGCCAGCAGCACCCCAGATAGGCGCTTCTTGCATACCAATATTGATTACATCATATTCACCGCCACTTGTGGCAGTATCAGACGTGACTTGCTCGCGCAAAACACCTTCTTCCAAAGATACCCAATTTAATTTCACACCCGTTTCAGCCGTGTAGGCTTCGGCGACTTTCTGCATATTGATCATGTGGCCGTTATTCACAACCGCAATAGTAAGTTCTTTAGCATGTGCAAAACTGCTAAACCCAATAGCTGTTAAAACTGCTAATAAGCTAATTGATTTCATTCTATCCTCCCTCACAAAATAACAGGCCTTTTAGCCCGATAACCACAGAATGAGCTTTTAAGGTTTAGGATAACTAGTACTATGTTGCCTTAAAATGATACAAAAATAACAAAAGCTTCCCTCAATTCGTATTTTTATAGCCGAATAAGTATTACCCCTTTAGAAACCGCTCATAATGCTTTAAAGCTACCGCACAACAATAACCTCGGGTTTTCACTAACCTTAGGGCTTGTAAAATATATAAAATTTGGAGTTTCATTGTGAGCATTAAGGTTGGCATAAACGGGTTTGGTCGTATTGGCCGTAATATTATTCGCGCCTTTGCTGCGTCCCCGCGTCGGGATATTGAAATCGTTGCTATCAACGATTTAGCAGATATTGATACGGCTGCCTTCTTGCTTGAATTTGATTCTGTGCATGGACGCCTCTTACAGCCGGTGACGCATGATGGCACAGCGCTGACCACATCTTTTGGTGCTGTGAGGTATATCAGCGAACGCGACCCAGCAGCGATTAACTGGGCGGCTTTGGGGGTTGATGTCGTATTTGAATGTACCGGCATTTTCACAGCCGCAGACAAAGCCTCTGTTCATCTTGCAGGCGGGGCAAAAAAAGTGCTCGTCTCTGCACCCTCAGCAGGCGCTGATATGACAGTTGTTTACGGGGTGAACCATGCCAAGCTGCAGCCACATCATAACATCATTTCTAATGCATCCTGCACAACCAACTGTCTTGCACCGATTGCAGATGTACTGCATCGGACATGCGGCATAAAGCAGGGGTTCATGACCACCATTCACAGCTATACTGGCGATCAGCGTCTGCTTGATGCTGAGCATAATGACAGGTACCGGGCGCGCGCAGCAGCCCTCAATATGATTCCCACAACAACAGGCGCTGCTAAGGCAGTAGGCCTTGTGCTTCCTGAACTGGCCGGCAAGCTAGATGGTGTTGCTATTCGGGTGCCAACGCCAAATGTATCTGCTGTAGATTTTGTCTTTGAGCCAGTCAACTCAGTATCTGCTGATGATATTAATACAAGCTTGCGCGCTGCGGCCGCTGGTCCGCTTGCTGGTATTCTGGATGTCACAGACCGTGAACTCGTCTCGTCTGATTTGAATGGCTGTCCTGCCTCTTCTATTGCCCATCTAGACCAGACACGGGTGATGCCAGACGGTATGACACGCGTCTTTAGCTGGTATGATAATGAGTGGGGCTTCTCAAACCGGATGCTGGATACAGCAGCTATTTTGCCATTCTAGCGCAGGTAACATGCGCTAAAGCTCTCATAAAACCATATGATGGCTGCATGCATCGCTAGCCCAAACACACTATGCCTGACCAGCAGGATGGCTGACGTCATCAACGACTTTTTAACGCGTATTATTTTTTCGCGAACACCTCAGGCCAAGCTTCACCGTGCTTCAGCGCTCTGAAGCGTTGCTTTGGAATCTTCTGTTTTTGCAGGGCTTCTGCTAATTTCCGTGGTGGCTCATCCATCGGCTCAAGCGTAAGTTTGAAGGTGCCCCAATGGATACCAATGGCATATTTAGCGCCTAAATCTGTGAAAACGGTTACCGCTTCTTCTGGGTTTATATGCGATGATTTCATAAAGTCTCTTGGCTTATAGGCCCCGATTGGGATGGCCGCTAAGTCAGGGCTTCCAAGACGTCTTGCTGTTTCTATGAAGTCATCTGAATAGCCCGTATCACCCGCAAAATAGAATGAAAAATCAGGCCAATTCATCATCCAGCCTGACCATAATGTTTTGTTGCGATCGAAAGCAGAACGCTTTGACCAATGTTGGACTGGAGTCGGCTGAATTGTCACGCCTTTGACGGTGATAGGCTGCCACCAATCCAACTCGGTTACGTCTTGCGCTCCCCAGCTTAGCATGAGTTGTTTCAGCCCTAAGGGAACCAAAAACTTTATCTGTGGCTGTCGTGTCGCAATGTCTCTGATGCTTTGCTCATCCAGATGGTCGTAGTGATTATGACTAATCACGACAACATCGATCATGGGTAAATCAGCGATAGAAAAGGGTACGGGTGTCACACGCTTTGGCCCCATAAAAGAGAAGGGAGAGGCGCGGTCAGCAAATTGTGGGTCAGTTAGAATCGTTACATTCGAATGATTAACTAATAGGCTAGCATGCCCAACCCAAATAACATTTTCGGTAAAACTTTTGAGGTCTTTTTTCGAGGAACGAATAACAGGAAATCCATTATTTTCTGCTTCATCATTTTCCCGCGTAAAATAACCAACAGCCCAGCCAAAAAGATCAGCAAAACTCTTATTATTCTTGTCACCGCTTAGATGCTCGAAACGGCCTGTTTCTTTATTGAAGTTAGGCGATTCATATTCGTCCATTATGTTCGTGCAACCCAGTAACGTTAATGTCAAAAAAACGATAAAATACAGCTTCTTAGTCAACATAAATCTCTGTAAAATAGTTACTATTAATATCCTCAACCGAGACCTGGCTAAACACACCTCTGCATCACTGCCTCGCGGACTCTAACGTCTCTGCTAAGATGAAACAACGCCCCTATTCATTATTATGTAGCCACCCGGATGAGGTATTGTCTGTTAGATAGCACAATAGGGCTCAGCCTTATGAATATGATGCTGTTAAGGTATGAAAAAGTTTAACTGGATTTTACGGGAACCATACTGCCGGAACATTCGATTATCTTCCGCGCGGGGTCTGCGGCGGAGTGGTTGGCACAAAGGGAAACCGCTTGCGCGCTTTTGTGGCAGTCGTGTTCGGGTCAATAGCGCCGCGCACATAGGCTCGTGATGCATCAAATGGCGGTGTATAATCCCAAGGTGAGTAGATGCCCTGCTCCATGGCTTGCTGGACGAAAAGCCGGTTTTTCTGGGATGTGATGACGCGCTGTTTTAGGTCTGGCTCGTTCCAGCGATTGGCAATATTAGAACGCATATCTATAAGGGTTTGGGCATAGGCCGGATCGGCAGCCAGATTGATTTGCTCGTTCGGGTCAGTCTCAAGGTCAAACATCATTTCCGGATCATCACCACAACAGATATATTTGATATTTTTATGTCGGCACATTAATGCTGGAGCATGCACACCCTCACCGCAATATTCAAAAAAGATGATATCATCAGTGGAATGAGCGACTGGCAGATCAAGCAGGCTGCGCCCATCCACCGAGCCAGTGAAAGGATCGGCCTTCCCGTCACTGGCGATATCAACAAATGTCGGCAAGAGGTCTGCAAGGGTTGTTAGGGCAGGTTCCACATGACCAGATGGCAGCCTCGGGCCCATACCAATAATCGGAACGCGGACTGACCCCTCAAATGGATTAAATTTGAACCACATACCGCGCTCACCAATCATGTCTCCATGATCCGAAATGACAAAGATATAGGTGTTATCCAACTGGTTAGTTGTCTGAAGCACAGCTACCAGACCGCCAACAAGACTATCAAAATAACTGGTCATGGCAAAATAGGCATGGCGGGCGCTTCGCAACTGCTCGTCAGTAATGTCAAATTCATCCTGCCGGATCGTCATATAATAGCGTTGTGACCATGGGTCGCGTTCCTCATAGGGAATGTAGGGCACTTCTGGCATGCTTATTTTTTGATGATCGTACAGGTCCCAAAATGCCTTGGTCGTAACAAACGGGTTATGCGGATGGGTAAATGACACATGCAGCAGGAAAGGGCGTTCATCGCCTGATCGAGCTTGATCAAAGATTTCCTGCTTTGCGGTATTAAAGACATGTTCGTCATAATCAATCTGCAGGCTACGCTCACACAGCCCTGATTCAACAACGCTGTGAAGGCTCATGCGAGAGGGCGAATATTCTTCTTCCACCTGTGACCAGTCAGCCGTCCAACCGTAATCAGACGGATAGATGTCGGTTGTCAACCGCTGCTCAAAACCATGTAACTGGTCTGGTCCGACAAAATGCATTTTGCCGCATAGCGTTGTCTGATAGCCAAGCGCCCGAAGATAATGTGCAAAGGTTGGCTCGGAGGACAGAAACTCACCCGCATTATCAAAAACGCCAACATTTGACGGAAGGCGTCCCGTCATCATGCCAGCACGTGACGGGCCACAAACAGGACTGTTGCAATAGCTATTGGCAAAAACGGTTCCCTGCGCCGCAATCTTGTCGATATTGGGTGTGAGGGCCAGCGGTTTGCCATACGCAGCAAGGCAAAGTGCTGTTAATTGATCAGCCTGAACGACCAAAATGTTTGGTTTGCTTGTCATAGTAGCCCTCGTTAATTATGTGTTTGTCTTAATTGTCATCGGAACTTGCGGTTTTTTAGGTAACGGACGATTACCCCGAAAATTGCCAAGGTTGGACCACGCTAATATTTCAATAGTAGCGTCTTTCCTTTGGTTAAAATACTGAGGGTCATGCCAAAGATTTACTGTTTCACGCGGGTCATTCTGAATATCATATAACTCACCATCATCAGTACCGGGATAAATGACATATTTCCAGCGTTCATCGCGCCGCATGATTACGTATTCGGCGCCTGACTGGATATGGTCGCGGCCAAGCTCGGCATAAACATATTCACGAAGTTTATGGTCCGGCTTCTGGTCGTCCCAACAGCCGGTTTCCAGCATTTTGTTGAGTGCCAAGGCTTCCCAATTATGAGGCGGCTCAACACCGGCAAAGTTCAGAATTGTTGGGGCAATATCCATCAGCTGAACCAAATCATCACACTGATGCTGCATTTTAATTTTTTCTGGCGCGCGGAATATCAGCGGTACCCGGGTCACGCAATCATACATGGTCCATTTTTGGATATGGCCATGCTCGCCCAGCGCATCGGCGTGGTCAGAACAGAAAATAATAATGGTATTATCAAGATATCCCCGTTTTTCAAGCGCGGTCATGATCTGTCCAACTTGACTATCAATCATCGATACATTTGCTGCATAGTACCGATGCAGCAGCTGGATATCCTCATCGGTTAGATTTTCACGCCATGCGACACTGTCAATGTTGAAATCAATCATGCTTTGCCGCAGCTGCTGGTGCATTTTAGGCTGATTTTCCAATTCCTGCGGTGATGCTGTGCGGTGCGGAAATTCAGTATCCTTATAAAGTGACAAAAAATCTCCGGTTGGGTCATAAGGCGGGTGTGGTCCAGGAAATCCGATTTGCAGGAAGAAGGGGCTTTCCGCCTTTCGGTCGGTTAGCCACCAGCTTGCGGTGTTGCCTACAAAATTATCGGGATGCATATCGTCATCGGTTTCCCATGTGAAGCATCCAAGGTTTTTCAAAAACGCTTCACGGTCATCTCTTGCCCTTGTGTAGCGTGATGGCTTTTCCAGCCCCCGCGCTTTCAGTGCTTTGTCCCATTCGTCATAAAGTGCGCGTTCATGATCTTCTAAAAAAAGCGGGCGGTCTTTATTCTCGACAAAAAAGCGCTGGTGAAACCCACCTTTGGCATCGTAGGGATTAATATGCATCTTGCCAATATTCACACAGTGATATCCAGAATCAGCAAGCCATTGGACCCAGTTGGGCTCCCATGTCTCAAAATTTGTGTACACATTTGTTGTATGCGGGTAACCGCCGAGAAAGACACTTGCACGCGATGATACGCAAACAGGTGATGTCACAAAACAGTTCGTAAAAGATGTTCCCTCATTGACCAGCCGGTCCAGATTAGGGGTCTGCATCCATGGGCTACCTAATGCACCAATCGTATCAGTGCGTTGCTGGTCGGTCATGATCAATACAATATTTGGTTTTTCTGTATTTGACTTTACGTGCATGCCAGGCCTCTTTACCGGTTATTTACAGATACGCGAACTCATGAACCTTGACATATTTATTAATTAAGTAAAATAATAAAATTGATGACGGCCTCTTATTCAGATTGGTAACTATGCTTGAATATTTTGAACCATTGAAAAATGATGGCGTACGCCAGGTCAATCGCGCGCGGGTTATGCGGTTTATTCAGGATAAGGAAGGGATTGACCGCACCGAACTTGCGTCATTGATTTGCGTCAGCAATGCAGCGATCACGAATATTGTGAATGAACTTATTACGGCTGATATTGTGCAGGAAACCATCTCATCGGGTGATTCCAGTGCGCGTGGCCGAAAACGGATTGGCTTGCAGATCAACCGGTCAGGAGGGTTTGTGCTTGGCATTACGGCAATTGCTACCAATGTGAGTATCGTCCTGGCTAATATTTGCGGTGAGGTGGTCGATGAAATTGATGTTGATCCAACCCATATTCAAAATCCCGAAAATACATTGAAACAGATTTATGAGAAGGCCAGCACCGTTCTGCGAAAACATGCTGTTCCGATGGAACGGCTGTTTGGTGTTGGGTTTTCTGTTGCCGGATATCTTAATTCTGACAAGCAACGTTTGGAACGTGCGTCCTATCTTGGATGGCCAAATTTCAATTTGAACGCAAAGCTTCAAAATATGTTTGGGCGAAATGTAACGGTCGAAAATGTGAACCGTTGTATTGCGTTGGCCGAAACCCGGTTTGGCGCCATGGCCGATACAAAAGACATGCTGCTAATCCGGTCTGCTCTTGGCCTTGGCGGGGCGGTATTGAATGAGGGCAGACTGCTACATGGCAGCGATAATCTTGGCGCTGATCTTGGCCATGTTCTGGCTGTGCCAGATGGCGAGCTATGCTCATGTGGAAAACGAGGATGTCTTAATACCGTGGCTGCGGGATGGGCTGTTATCCATAAATTAGGCGCGGCCAGCAGTTCCTATGATACGATCAACAAGTACCGCACACAGAATGAACAGCTTCGTCAGTTGCTTGGCCCGGAAAAGGCACATGATGAAAAGGTTATATTTGCGCTGCGTGAGGCCGGCTCGACACTGGCAACCCATGTGCTGCCAATCATTCAGTTTATGAACCCCGAGGCGATTTGCCTTACCGGTCCGGTTGGCCGGCACCGCGCCTATGCCGAGGCTTTTCGCGACAGGCTTTTGCAATTTGATATCAAGTGCTCTGTCGTTCTTGGCAGTGAAACAGAGATTATCACACCGTCAATGGCATCGGTTTATCTGGCGCTTTCAGATATGGTTTATTCTCCCAATTTCAATTTCAACCAGATCGTCCAGACATCAGTAGAAGCAAGGGTGCTTTAAGAATGAGCCAACCTGAAACAATGGCACCAACTGGCGATATTGAGATGAACGGTAAGCCCAAAATGGCATTTGCGGCTTTGAGTACGGCGCTTATCGTATTTTCACTATACACAGCGATGTTTGGTGTCTTTCCAGATATGATTCAACGCGGCGCTCATATATCAGCCGTGATAGGCCTTGTTTATATTCGCCTCTTTGGATTTTCTCGCCCAGGCGCTGGCATGGGTGGGTTGAGCTTAAGCCGGATGAAGTTTTTCGGCTTGGGCGTGCTTGGCAGTGCTGTCTTGGGTTACCAGTTTTTCTTTTATGAAGATGTTGTTTCGCGCTTTGGATCGATTACCAATTATGAAATGCCAATCGCTATATTGGCAATCATTCTGCTACTGGACGCAACCCGCAGGACGATTGGGTGGTCGATGGTTAGCCTTGCCATATTCTTCTTAATCTATGCGCTTTATGGGCGGCAATTTCCTGACCTTTTGGCTCATCGTGGCTATGACCTAGTGCGGGTTCTTGAACAGGTTTATCTCGGTGCAGACGGCATTTACGGTACCCCGCTTGGCGTTAGCTCAACCTTTGTCATCATCATTGTTGTTTTTGGTGCCTTGCTGGAAAAAACTGGCGCTAGCGGTGTTTTAATGGATATTGCGGTATCCATGACTAGAAACTCCAAGGGCGGACCTGCCAAAGCAGCTGTTGTGGGCAGCAGCTTGATGGGGATGATCTCTGGCACGGCTGTCGCCAATGTTTTGACCACAGGCACAATTAGTATTCCGCTTATGCGCCGCGGTGGATACCGACCCGCGGTTGCTGGTGCTGTTGAGGCTGTTGCGTCTACCGGGGGGCAGTTAATGCCGCCAATTATGGGGGCCGCGGCCTTCCTAATGGCAGATATTATGGAGGTGCCATATCTTGACATTACCAAGGCCGCCTTGCTGCCTGCTTTGTTATTTTATATTGCCGTGTTTGCCTCTGTGCATCTTGAAGCGGTGAAATTAGGACTAAAGCCACTTAACGGCATTGAGGTTCCTGATGTTGCGCTATCATTGCGTAATAGTGGACATGTTCTGATATCCATCCCGATCTTTATCGGAACGCTGATTTCTGGCTATTCGGTAATGTATTCATCATTGGCCGGGATTGTTAGCCTGCTAGCCCTATCGCTATTACGCCACTCTAGCCGGTTAAATCCGCGTCAATTGGTCGCCGCCGCCGTTTCTGCATCTGAGGCTATTTTACCTGTTGCCCTGGCGACAGCGACAGCTGGTATCATTATTGGTGTTGTCACATTGACCGGGATGGGCCTGAAATTCAGCTCGTTCATTGTGACTATTTCTGACAATAACCTTCTTGTTGCGCTGGTGCTAACAATGGCGTCCTCGCTGGTGCTTGGTATGGGCCTACCAACTGCCGCCGCCTATATTCTTGTAGCAACATTGACCGCGCCAGCCTTGGTGAGTATGGGCGTCGATTTGATGGCGGCACACATGTTTGTCTTTTATTCAGCAATGCTATCTTCGATTACCCCGCCGGTTGCGCTTGCCGCATTTGCCGCCGCCGCTATTTGTCGTGAGCCGCCAATGAGGGTGGCAATGATTTCGGTAAAATTCGGCTTTGTTGCCTTCCTTCTTCCTTATTTCTTTGTTCTGGAACCGCGTTTACTGGGAATGGGGGATATTGGCGAAACGGTAGCCGTATTTGCGGTGGCTGTTGTTGGAATTCTTGCACTTGCTTGTGTTCTACAGGGCTATGCATTTGGAAAATTAACCACGTTATCGCGCATTATAATTGGCGCGGCAGCCCTCGCCGTTCTGCTGCCAGATATGAAATTTAAACTTATTGGAATAGTTACCATCTTGGCCATCTTGGTAGCTTGGAAAATTGGCCAAATCACCAAATCTGCTCGAAAATGATCATCGACCAGACTGTGTGTTAATTAAAAAATGGAGGAAGTAATGAAATATTCAAAGTTGTTGACGAGTATGGCCATGATTGGCGGTCTTTCGTTGGTATCACAGGTACAGGCTGATACATATTTATCAATCGGCTCCAACCCAGTTGGTAACACTGCGTATCAATGGGCTGCTGGTATCTCTGACGTGGTGAATAAGAACGTATCAGGTGTAAAAGCTGCAGCAGAGGGAACAAAAGGCTATGTTGCCAATGTTCAGCTTATGCTTGATAGCAAGGTAGAGGCCGGATTCTCAAATACCAAACTAGCCTATGAAGCGCATCATGCCGAAGGTGATTATGCTGGTCAAAAAGCAGGCCAAGTTATGGGATGGATGTCCATTAAGCCAATCATTATGCATGTGATTGTGATGGATGATTCCGACATAAAATCACTGACTGACCTGAAGGGCAAGCGTGTGGGCATGGGTCAGCCAGGTGGCACATCGATGCTTGATGCAGATTTTCTGATGCGCACTGCCGGGCTTGAGCCAGGGCAAGATTTCAAGGATTTCCGCGTGAAGTTGCCAGCGATGGTCGATATGCTGGGTGATGGACAATTAGATGCGCTTATCTGGAACGGTTCGCCCCCAATGCCGCCAGTTATCAAGCTAAAGTCACAGCATAAAGTGCGCATTCTTGATATCCCGCGTGAAATGTCAGCAAAAATCCGCGCATCGTCAGCTGCCTATACCAAAGGTGACCTGCCAGCTAATACATATGCGGACCAGCCAAAGGATGTGATGTCTTACCGGCTTGGTAATGTTCTGCTCATCAAATCTGATGTGCCTGAGGAAATTGTGTATCAGTCAACAAAGGCTGTTATGGAAAACCTTGATTTCATGGGAACCGTTCACCCTGCATGGAAGAAGGTTAGTATGAAAAGCATCATTAGTGGCTTTACCATTCCGTTACATCCAGGCGCGCTTCGTTATTACCGTGAAGTTGGGGTGCCGGGCATCGAAGAATTTGCCAAAACTGTTGGTAATTAAATAACATGCCACACGCCCACTAAGGTGTGTGGCTGACCTATATTTGTTAGAATAGATTTTTAAACCCATGAAAATAGTATTTGTACTTTTAGATTCCCTGAACCGTAATGCGATGGCACCTTATGGCTCAACACTGGTGCACACACCAAACTTTACCCGCTTTCAAGACCGCGCGATTACCTTTGATAATCATTATGTTGGCAGTTTGCCGTGCATGCCGGCCAGGCGTGATCTTCACACCGGCCGAAGTCATTTCCTGCATCGCAGTTGGGGCCCGCTCGAGCCATTTGATGATTCATTCCCCGAATTGCTAAAACAAAATGGTGTCTACAGCCATCTGATTACCGACCATCACCATTATTTTGCCGATGGTGGGGCTACATATCATCAGCGTTTTTCATCTTGGGAACTGGTCCGAGGCCAAGCCATTGACCGGTGGAAAGCCGAGGTAGACCCTAATCTTGATCAGCTAAAAGCCGCACATCATCCAGTTCAGCATCACCGCACCAATTATATGATCAACCGCCAATATATCAAGAATGAAGAAGATTATTGCGCGCCGCAACTATTCAAAATGGCAGATGATTTTCTGCATAAGAATTATCAGGCGGATAGCTGGCTATTACAGCTGGAATGTTTTGACCCGCATGAGCCGTTTCATGCGCCGCCCCGGTTCCGTGACCTTTATCCAACAAGTTATAAGGGCCCAATTCTAGATTGGCCGATTTACGACCGCGTTACAGAAACGCCGGAAGAAGTCGCCGAACTTAGGGCCAACTATGCGGCGCTTGTTACTATGACAGATGAATATTTCGGGCAACTACTAGATTTCTTTGATTCGTATGATCTTTGGTCTGATACAGCGTTAGTCCTGACAACTGATCATGGGTTTTTGCTTGGCGAGCATGATTGGTGGGCCAAGAACCGCATGCCCGTATATGATGAGATAGCACATATCCCACTGATGATTTTTCATCCTGATTTTTCCGACCAGGGCGGAATGCGGCGCAGCGCGCTTAGCCAAACTGCGGATATTATGCCAACCATTCTGGATATGGCTGGTCAGCAAATCCCAAAAGATGTTACCAGCAGGTCCTTGATGCCATTATTGGCTGCAGATGATGACCAGCGGGACAGTTTAATCTTTGGCTATTTTGGTGCCGCAATAAATGTCTGTGATGGGCGCTATAGCTATTTTCATTATCCGGTAGTAGATGCGGCCGAGCATCTGTTTGAATACACGCTGATGCCAACCCGAATGACAACACGCTTTTCGATCACCGAATTGCTGGATGCAACATTGCATCCTTCATTTTCCTTTACTAAGGGTGTATCAGTTTTGAAGTTGCCGCCGAAAACGAGTGACGATGGCCTACCGGTTGAGGTGCAGGGCATGCCATTTGCCGATCAGCAGTCTCAGCTGTTTGATTTACAAACAGACCCCGGGCAAACAACACCACTTGATAATCCACAAAAAATTGCGCAAATGCGCCAACTCATTATTGAAAACATGGTGCGACTAGACGCACCCGCTGAAGCTTTTAACCGCTTTGGTTTTGAGATGCCAAAGGTAGCTACCACATGAATAAACAACCTAATATTCTTCTGGTTATGGCCGACCAACTGGCGGCACAGGCTCTCTCACTTTATGGTAATATGGTCTGCAAGACCCCAAATCTGGAAAGGCTGGCTGCCGAGGGTGCTGTCTTTACCAATAATTATTCCAATAACCCGCTATGTGTTCCCAGCAGGGCATCTATGCTCACTGGGCGGTTAAGCCCTGATATTGATGTGTATGATAATGCTAATGAAATTGCCTCTTCAACACCAACGATGGCGCATTTCATGCGTGCGAAGGGCTATCAAACATTTCTATGTGGCAAGATGCATTTCATTGGGCCGGACCAACTGCATGGATTTGAAGACCGGTTAACAACCGATGTTTATCCAGCCGACTTTCAATGGATAGCCGACTGGTCTGCCGGCCCTGCCTTTGTGCCATCAGGAACAGCGCTTAACGGGGTTGTTGAGGCAGGCCCATGTATTCGCACGATGCAAGAAGATTATGATGATGATGTTGCCTATCAAGCGTATCGCAAAATCTATGACTTTGCCCGCTCAGATGATGAAAGGCCCTTCTTTGGCGTCGTTTCATTTACCAGTCCGCACACGCCCTTCAACGTATCGCAGCGTTACTGGGACCTCTATGATCATAATGATATCGATTTACCAACAGTGCCCGAAATACCATTTGCTGATCTTGATTATCTCTCCAAGTCATTGTTCTTTGCGCATGGCCGGCATCGGCACAGCATAAGTACTGACAATCTGCTGATGGCGAAACATGCTTATTATGCGATGATTTCCTATCTCGATGAAAAGCTTGGCCAGATACTTGATCAATTAGATGAAACCGGTTTGCGCGATAATACAGTTGTGGTTTTTACATCAGATCATGGCGAGATGATGGGTGAACGTGGGATGTGGTTCAAACAATGTTTCTGGGAATGGTCAGCACGTGTGCCGCTGATTATTTCAGACCGTCGTAATACCCCGAATATACGGATTCAATCGAACTGCTCGCTAGTTGATCTGCTGCCAACATTCATTGGTTTGGCAGGCAAGGATGCAGGGCCACTGGCACCTGCAATATCAGAATTGGCGGGGCATAGCCTTGTACCCCTTCTATCTGGCAAGACGCACAAATGGGGTGATTGCGTAATCTCTGATTATTTGGCGATTGGGCCATGCGTACCCTGTCGCATGGTCAAGAAAGGGCGGTATAAATATATCTTTACCCATGGGCACCCTGACCTTTTATTTGATCTCGACGCTGACACTAATGAGCTCATAAACCTTGCAGGAGATGCCGCCTATTTGCCAATACTGAACGCGTTAAAGGCGATTTGCATGGAGGGCTATGACCCAGACATGCTGATGATAAAGATTATTGAAAGCCAGCGCCGCCGAAGCTTTATTGCAAACCTGCCGGGCACAAAACCGAGTTGGGACTATGTTGCCTTTCAAGGGGATGATGAACGCTATGTTCGCCGCGATGGGGTTGATGCTACAAAATCAAGGCTGCGATTGCCCCGTGCTGCAACAATACCACCCGATTTACCAGCGCTTTCATCGGCAATGATTGACCGGATGATGCGCGGTGAAATTGATTTTGGCGACTAGACCACTCCACGGCAAGGCGGCCTAGCGCCAAGCGTGACCTACCCTAAATCTGCTTTTTGATTTTATAGCACTTGGTACTTTTTTAACGTAGCAAGGTCAGGCTCATAGCCAAGCCCTGGCAAAGACCCAAGGCTTGCCATCCCCGGAACTAACGTCAGCATGTCGCCAACCAAGTTAGTGCGTAATGGGTTCGGATTTATGTCGACTTCCAAAATACCATCCCCGCCAACAGCCGCAAGCGCATGCGCTGATGCCACCAGCCCAATGCCGCCGCCAAGGTAATGCGGGCAATAGCGTTTACCAGCGGCGATAATATTTTTCGCAATGGGAATGGTTTTACTAAGGCCGCCCCATTTCGCGAGGTCGGGCTGGATTACCGTTAAAATATTGTCATTTATAACGATGTCAAAATCCTGTTCGCCTGAAATATTCTCGCCAGCCGCGATGGGCATTGATGCCGCTTTCTTCAAAGATTTCCATTCCTGTAATGGGCGATCCGTAGCGATTGGTTCTTCAAGCCAGTCAAGATCAAATTTGGCCAACGCATCACTCATCACAAGCGCCTCATCAAGCTGCCATGCCTGATTAGCATCGGCCATAAGGCATATCTTATCGCCAGCAAGGTGCCGCAGAGCCGCAAGATTTTCGCAGTCACGTTTCTGGCCAAATCCAATCTTAAGCTTTAGCCCGCAATAGCCCAGTTCAAGTGCTTTGCTGGCAATATCAGTAGGGTTAGTCGGATTAATCCCGCTAGCATAAACCGGAACATCCCCACTCTTACCGCCATATAATTTCCATAACGGCATTGCTTTTTGCTTGCCGTAAATATCGGATAGCGCAATTTCAATGCCGGCAATACATTGCGCCAAAGGGCCAGTTTCACCAGTTTGCAACCCAAGAACCCATGTTGCCTTAGTCAAAAAGTCAAAGGCGGCTTCGGGCGTAGCATGATTTTTTGATAGAACAAGCGGGGCAAAAACATCGCGGGTTAAATGGGCACGATGTTCTGCGCCAACATTTGGAAAATTACACCAGATCTCACCCCAGCCAACAATACCATCATCGGTTGTTAATTTAACCAGAACCATGGGCCGCTCCTGCATAAGACCGAATGATGTTTGCACTGGTATCGCAAGCGGGAAGCGATATACCATCACATCAAGTTTGCTAATATTAATCATATTTTAAGCTCCATATTATATTGGATAGCATCCGCCCGATACCGAACGTCAGCAAAATAGACAAGGTTATTCTGTGCATTGGTAATATATCTTTTAACATGTGCAATCGGGTCGCTGGCGGGCAATTTCAGGATTGTCGATGTTGATTTGTCCGCCTTTTCAAGGCGTAGTGACTGCCACGCTCGGGCAATGCCAATATCATCAAGCGAGAATAGAATGGGCAGTGCCAGATTATTTCGAAACTCATTTTCATTCTTCCGGAATATGGTTTCAGCCAGAAAAAATGTAATCAGGCAATAACGCTCACCATTGCGAATATGCGCCCGCTTTATAAAAAAGTAAGATGGCAAAAGATTGACATCATCCGCACCCACCGGCGGCATGCTAACCCCCTCATCAATCGGGTCAACTTCGGGGCTGTCCTCGGCATAAAGATCAAGAATCTTGGTAACCGTTGATTCAAGTTGGAGCGGTTGTGATGGCAAGAAAGACGATGTGATGACCGTACCACGCCCACGCTGTGAGTGAACCAGCCCATCTTTTTGCAACAGGGCAAGCGCCTGACGAACCGTGACGGTGGCCACACTGAAATCTAGTGCCAATACAGGAATGGGGGGGAGGAAATCACCATTAGCCCAAGCACCATCAAGGATTTGCGATCGAAGGGTTTCATAAAGCTGATAATAAAGCGGCAGTGGTCCAGCGGCGCTCATTGTTGCAGCACTTACTCCGGCAGCCGGTTGGCCTATTTTGCATTTATGCAATCTTGTCATGCCTGTTATCCTTTGGTGAAAAGGCTTGCCAAATCACAGAAGCAATAGTAAAAATTCTAACATACTACAAATAGAATGTTTAGATATTTATTATGAATTTTGCTCATCATACATATACGCATATTATTATCGGCGCGGGGTCTGCGGGCTGTCTTCTTGCGAACCGGATATCATCTAACCCTGACTATAAAATTCTGTTGATAGAGGCTGGAAGTTGGGACCGGAATCTCTGGATTAAGTTACCTGTAGGCTACTTTAAATCGATTAATAACCCAGCTGTTTCGCGGCATTTCCCAACCAGCCCCAGTGCCGGTACGGCTGGGCGCTCGATTATCTGGCCGCGGGGCCGGGTCATTGGCGGATCAAGTAGCATTAATGGATTAATTTTTATTCGCGGGCAAAAAGAAAACTTTGATGGCTGGGACGCCTTGGGCAATAAAGGCTGGTCATATAATGATGTGCTTCCCTATTTTCGCAAACTAGAACAATTTTCCGGCGCGCCATCACAATTCCATGGCCATCACGGCGATCTGCGAGTCTCAGAATTGCGCAATCATCATCCCCATTGCGAAGCTTGGGTAGCCGCAGCCCAGCATCTTGGCCTGCCAGAAAATGACGATTTTAATGGGGCGTCCACCTATGGGGTTGGGGCCTATCATCTTTCGATTGGCAAGCGTTTGCGCTCTAGTGCGGCGGCGGCTTTTTTGAAGCCAGTTTTATCACGGGACAATCTAACCGTAATCACAGAAACGATGGTTGAGAAAATTATTATCACTGATGGCGTGGCAACAGGTGTCCGGGTAAAGCATAAAGGAACAAGCACAACCATAAGCGCAGAAGCAGAAATTATTCTTTGTGCCGGTGCCATTCAATCACCGCAGATCTTGCAATTATCTGGGGTAGGGCCAGCAAAGCTGTTATCGCAGCTTGATATACCGGTTGTGGTGGACCGGCCTGAGGTTGGTGGCAATTTACAGGATCATTACCAGATGCGTACGATCCTAAAAATGAATGATCCGGTGTCCTTGAACAATCAGGTACGCAGCCCCCTCGCGCTTATGAAAATGGGGTTTGACTGGCTAATTAAAGGCCGCGGGCCATTAACTGTTGGCGCTGGCCAGGTTGGTGGTGCAGGGCGCACCGAACATGCACCAACTGCCGCCCCTGATGTGCAGTTCAATGTCATGCCACTTTCGGTTGATAAGCCTGGCGAGCCTTTGCATAGCTATTCCGGTTTCACAGCTGCAGTATGGCAATGCCATCCAGAATCACGCGGCAGGATTGATATTGCCTCGCCCGATCCAGCGGCCGACCCAACAATACAACCAAATTATCTTTCTACTGAGCTTGATCAGAAAACAATGGTTGCCGGCATTAAAATGCTGCGAAACATATATCAGCAACCGCCATTCAAAACATTATGGCATGATGAAATGGTGCCCGGCAATCAGGTTCAGACAGATGATGAAATTCTGTCTGCGATTCAATCCGGCGGCGGTACGGTCTATCATTGTGTTGGCACCTGCCGTATGGGTGTTGATAAAAATGCGGTTGTCACGCCGGAGTTGAAGGTTCGCGGCGTTGAAAGATTGCGCGTGGTTGATGCATCAGTAATGCCCTTAATTACCTCGGCAAACACGAATGCGCCTACCTATATGATTGCCGAAAAGGCGGCTGATATGATTCAGCGTGGGTCTTGATGCGGCGACATAAACATTACCGCTTAGTCTCACGATATCAGGGTGCTAAGACGGGTGTCTGAATAATCATGCCATTCATTGTTTTTTTCGCGCAACCAGGATGAGCAAACGAGCTCATAGATTGACCGATAATCCATAGTATGAATTAAGTCTCCATCCTCCAGCTTATCAAGACTGGGATAATCACCATAAAGACCGGCATTCACCTTACCGCCCATTGCAAATTGGACTGATGCTGTACCATGGTCTGTTCCCTCTGCACCATTTTCAGCAACACGTCGTCCAAATTCTGAATAGGTGACAACTAATACATCATCCCATCTTCCCATTTTAATCAAATTTTGGCGAAATGATGCAAGCCCTTCTGCCAAATCAGAAAGCAGCCTTGGATGTTGCCATTTTTGCCCCTCATGCGTATCGAACGAGCCATGCTGTACATGCATAACAGGGATGGCAGTCTCAGACCCTATTACCCTCAAGACATCTGTTAACTGTGTTGAAAAATTGCCATAAGGCATCCGACGAGGTAATCGCCCCGCAGGGAAACGTGCTAATTTTTGACTGAGTTGCGTTGAGGCCTGAGATAAGTCAGCTTTCTTTTTAATAATTTTTTTCATCAAAGAATTTACTGATGTTGAGGCATCAGAGGCGCTTAACCCAGCGAGCTGATTTAAACGCGCCATACTTACATACACCCCATCCCCGCGAGCAAACAGGCCAAGAGACCCCTCAAGACTTGCACCATGCGCAACAACCTCATCACTCGAATATAGCTTCTCAAGTGACTTAGTTAACCATCCAGTCGTGCGTGAATTTTGCCCATCGCCGCCTGTCTCCCAAATAGCAATCGACTTAAAGTGAGACCGGTTCTGCCCTGGATATCCAACCCCCTGAATCATAGCAAGATCCTCAGAAATTGACCCATCAAGTGCAGACATAGACTGAGCCAGGCCCACCCGGCCAACGAGCGGGCTTTGACCGACATCGATTATTTGATCCTTTTTAAGGTGTAAATTTGGACGGAATTTCTGATAATTGTCGGTTTCAAACGGCGCCAGAGTATTAATCCCATCATTCGCGCCTTTAAGTTCTACTAGGACAAGGTATTTATTAGAAAAACTCGATGCCCAACTAAGTGTTGGATTCATCGCCATTATGGCCATCCATGACATTAAATTACGTCTTAATATATCCATCACATAACCTCATTTAATATTCAGATAAGGACTCATAACAACTTGCTTAAGGTCGGTTAAACGCTCTCCTTCATAATGACTTAACATCCAACTCTCCAGTGGCTCTGATGCAAGCGTTAGAAATGTTTCAAGCTGGGCATGCCATTCATCGAATGTAATCGCCTCTCCTGAGCCAAGAGTATATTTTGTATCGTCTGATGCTAATGGCGACATCATCGATTGCATATTATTAATGTTTAGATTTACCTCTGATTGAGACGCATTATGTTCAACTAACCTGTAGCCATTTTTAGGAGTCCAGCGTTTCATATTAGCAAACCTCTGAAACTCACCCATTCTTTCCATCCAAATATTTTTGGAGTCAGGCTCGCGATGGCTAAGCGTGTTCGCTACTAATTCTGTTATTCGAGGCATAAGCGATATAATTGATTTTACAAACTCCTTATCAGCTTTCTTTAGCCCAAAATACTGTTTGATTGCCCAATCATCTGTAGAATTAAATGATACAACACTATGCCGAAGGCCCAGCTTATCTTTCCAGGCACCTGTCGGCCATCTCACAAAACAACTTGGAAGACACCGATCTTCATCGAATGCAATATGGAAATGATTTCCTCGTTCCGTATCTACGACGACTTTAAAGCCAAAATAATCCCAATTTCGGTCCAAAAAAGTTAAGTTATCAAACATCAGATCTATTGATTGCCACTTGCCTTCACTAGGCGGTTTTAGCCACAGCAACACAAGCTCGTTTGTTTCAAATAGGCTCTTTTGCGTTATGTCAGTTTGTTCCTGAGCGAGCTGCTTTGTTAGTTTTTTCCACTCTAATGTGAGCTCTCCTGCACAGTATAACCGGTCAGGATGCCTTGTTCTTCCGCCATTATCATTTTGGCATCCAGGGCTCTGAACACCCAAAGAGCCTGGCAAAACCGTACCTTGCCACTCGACAGCGCCGACAAAAAGATTTCTATCGCCGCCATTACCAGCGGCATCAGTAACAAATCTTACGCCAATCTGCTCAATATCTTCTATGTCATGAGGAACCTCTAACAAAATATTTTCCCAGACCCATTGGCTCTCGTCCTCATACCGACCAAGCCGTTCGGTATCGCGTGCAGATTGCAGATATTTGATACCTGAGAACCACTTGCCACCGGCATGTTTAATAGAGACACGATACGGAGGCATCCCTTGATAGGCTTCGCCAGCTAATTTTAGCTTAATTATATTAAACTCTTTTTTTAGTGACATGCTTATATCAGCACTATTTTTGATTTCGCCTTGCATCATATTTTTATCATTTAGGCTGCGTGAAAATAGGTCCTGAAACTGCTCTCTTTCTATCAGTTTTGCTGCATCAATCCAATAATCGCCATAGCCCCAGCCGCTCACATCTGGGGGGTCAAACAAGACCTGCCCCATATCAGCAAGCCGTGCATCAAGAACTGAAAGTGGAATTCCAGTATGCTGCGCCATTCTCACCATACCAACCAATAGCTCTGCTGGTGATTTTACAGATGTAGCTCGATATTTTTCATCCCAAAAGTAAGATGAATTTAACATTATCGTTAGCAATTCAGAAATTTCGTAATCTGTTTTCCTGAATGCTTCACTCCAATGCGCGAGAGCCTCAGTCGGCATGGGCTCTAAAGAGACAAATTCAGACCATAGCCGCCTCACAACAAATTCCGATGCTTTTTGATGCCTCAAAATAAGGTTTACGAGGCCTTCGCCATCAAATTTTTTCCTAACACCAAATATTTCCTTTTTGGAAAAATCACGCGCCCATGAATTTTCCAAAAAGCTAATTTTGCCAAATTCTGATACATGCCAACCAGCCAGAGCTTTAGCAGCTTCCTTGATGTCACTTTCTGAATAATTACCCTCACCCAGAGTAAAAAGCTCAAAGAGTTCACGTGCCAGATTTTCATTTGGCGACTGTTTTTGATTCCGGTTGTTATCCAGATAAATTAAAACAGCCGGGTCTTTAACCATTGAATGTGCGAGTTCACGATAGTTACCCGTTGCATGATTGCGTATCGTTTTATGATGCATCCACTGGGCATGAGACTTCTCGTCTAATCCACTAAACCCTGCCACAAAAGTGTTTTCCCAAAATAAAACCATCCTCTCTGCCAGCGGACTTTTTGAGGCAAGCATTTGTGTTATCCACCATTGCCTTAGCTCAGAGACTTCCTGCCGACGAGCACTGCGAAAGGCATTACGTTTGCCCTCAGGCCAGTCGTTTTGTCCCCAATAGCGCGGTTCTAATTTTGTCCATGCAGGATAGTTATTTACCGGATCAGTATTAAGTCCTTCGATTAAATTTACAATGAGAGTGGACCTGTACTCACCAACCCATCTTGATACTTCAGAGGGCGATGGTTCAAATCCCGTCTTTCGAAGAATATATGAAACATCTCTGGATGACATCGGTTTGTCAGCAACCTGTGGCATCTCATTTTTTGCTAGC
>ENA-OQVM01002156-OQVM01002156.1-marine-metagenome-genome-assembly--contig:-NODE-2156-length-23813-cov-4.449444_pt1 | contig 23813 bp, 24 predicted proteins | sample MGYA00237776_ERZ505498 | MGnify/ENA primary metagenome ERZ505498 (study PRJEB26159, sample SAMN06265151) | marine metagenome | isolation source: Helgoland LTER site | place: Germany:Helgoland, sampling... | reverse complement strand
CTATAGCATTCACCCTAACAACATTCCTAATCCTATACAGCTGTTCAGCAGAGGAAGAAGATACTACCCCTCCTCCAAGTATTATTCAAACTCCAGAACCTGAGCCAGCTCCCACACAATATACTTTAACTGTTACAGTAGGAGAAGGAGGGACTGTATCTACAGAAGGAGGAACTTATGATGAAGGAACAGAAGTTACTATTTCCGCTACCCCAGCAGAAGGATATGAATTTGTTGGATGGGAAGGGAGTGATTCAACAGAGGCTTCATTGACTGTTACTATAGGTTCAAATACAATTATAAGCGCATTATTTTCATCTTTACAGACCTTTTATACTCTCACTATTGAAAACCTTGAAAATGGAATTGTTTCTGTTCAAGGAGGTAGAGTATATGACGAAAATGGACCTAATTTAGAATCAATTAATCCTAACAATTATAGAATTGAAAATGCTAATGTCTTGATAGGAAGATATGAAAGAAGGCCAAATGAAAACGGTTATCATGAAGTTGAGATTTTTTTCGAAAATGGACAGCTAAAATGGAAAAATATTGCTGGTTTCACTTGGTCTCTAAACTTAATTGATGGTAATTTGTATATTGTATCTTTAATATCATAAAAATGAAAAACTCTCTCCCATTATTATTTTTTTGCGTTTTATCATTTGTTCTTTTTACAGAATGTTCATTAGAAAATGATGAAGTAGTTGAAGCTCAGTTTGTGTGTACTGTAGATTATGTTGAATTTACATCTGATGTATCTGCTAATGTAAAATTTGACGTTATAGTTGATGGTGTTAGTGATTCTTTTATTGCAAAACATTCTTATACAACTCAAAACTCAAATTATTTAATTGGGGATAATATTGTGAATATTTATAATTTTCTTCAGAACGGAAATGAGGCAAATTTTGATTTTGAATATGGTTTAAATTTAGGAGCATTTTGTGCTGAGTTGTTTCCTAATATCCCTGCACACGAACATAATCCATTTGCAGCTGAAGCAATCAAAAATTTGAATGGAAAAAATGTTGGAAAATGGAAGATAAAAAAGAAAACTACACTAAAAAGTATAGATAAACAATAAGTCAAATCATCGGCATATCCTCTTCATTAAGTTGAGGGAATAATTTGTATATTTAATACTTATTAATCATAAATCAAACGTTATGAAACTAATTTCAATTTCATTTTTATTTGCTTTACTAATTTCGTGCGAACAACCCCAAAAGATTTCGGAAAAAGAGGTGATGAAAACATTCAATGAATTCTTTTATTTATTAGATAATGATGTAGATAAAATTAGAGACTACTTGTCTGAAGATTCTATGATTATTGAAGTAAGTAGAAAATGGGACACAGAGGAATTTATAGAGTTTGTAAAAGGGTTTGGTGAGTTTGAATCCAAAAGAGAATTTAAAAATATAATTATTGATACTGATTTAAATTCTGCCCATATAACCCTTGAACATACAGGTGAATTTGAACTTGAAAACCCTACTCCTGACGGGCTAACATTTTTGTCATATGAATGGCTTGAAAGTGCATATATGGTAAAAGAAAATGGCAAATTAAAATTCAAGTTTTATTTTTCAGAACAAATTAATGATTGAAAGATTATTTTAAATCATCGGCATATCCTCTTCATTAAGTTTAGGAAGTAATTTGTATATTGTAGAATATTATTAATAAATAATAAAATGAATTCTAAAAATATACTTACGTTATTAGGAGTTCTAAATATACTTCAAGGTATAGGATTCTTTATAGGAGCTGAAACATTAACAGTACAATCTTTCCCTGCTGAATTATTAGAAGGAGGTGGATTAGTTGTTGGCACTGCTATGCATTGGCCTTTATCAGTAGCTTGTATTGTTATTGGTATAGTTATTCTATCAACAAGAGGTTTGGAAATAAAAGATGCTAAAAAAGTATTATTAAGCATCGGTATAGCTTATTTATTTTTTCTAATTAATGGTCTTTTACAACACTTTACAACCCCTGTAAATGTTCCTATGCCAGCAATCGGATTAATTACCTTAATCAGTATTCTTGCATTCTATACAGCCTTTAAGAAAACTACCTAGATTTTAGACATATCCTCTACATTAAGCTCAGGCACAATTTATATATTATAAGCTACTAACTATAAATCAATTAAAATGAAGAACTTTAAAATTATCTTGATAGTGACATTAATTCTTGATGTTATTCAATTTATACCTTTAGTACTAGCAAAAATTGGGGGTGAAATGAAAAATCAAATGATAAGCGACTTTAATATCGAAGGATTAGCAAATAGTGCACCTGCCCTAGAAGTTTTGGATATTATGTTATATATTTTTGGATTCATTTATTTGGGAACTGTACTCTCTGTTATCTACACTCTTAGATTAAAAACACTTGAAGGATTAAAATCAGCAACTTTTGTGTTATTTATCGTTCACTTATTTTGGACTTTACCAGATTTTGTTTCTCTATTAAGTGGCAGTGCAGCCCATCCGCCAATTATAATTATGATACTAACTTTAATTCCAGTTATCGGGCTGTATTATGTATCACAAAAGGGAGAGTTAAAAATCTGAAAAACTTAGTTAAATCATCGGCATATCCTCTTCATTAAGTTCAGGTATTTCTAACCCTCTTAAGTAGGTTAAACTAACATTTATAGACGAGTGTCCCATAGCTTTCTGCAGCTTGGTTATACTACCTGTTCTTTTGAAGATTTCTATAGCTCCTGAATGACGAAAAGAATAAAGTGTTGGTATTGTTCAATGAGCTTAGAAACCCTCTTATAACGGCTCCAAAGTGTCTTAAAATAGTAAGGATTGGGTGGTTTAATGGAATTAGTGAATATATTATTACTTGATTCTCCTTTAACTAGTATTTCTCTAATGTAGGATGGTACTGGAACTATTCTATTCCTTCCAGATTTGTTCCTGCCTCCTGATAATTTTATGTAGTTGAGTTCGCTCGTAAAATCTCCCCAGGTTAGCTCTCGTATCTCTCGATGAGGTCTTAATAAGCATCCATATGTTAGAAGACAGCAGAGTTGTAGGTTACTATTGTATTGCTTTATTTCATTAATAACTTCAGATATATTATCAATAGGTTTATTCAATTTACTAAGCGGCTTATGGAGTTTTATCGCACTCGTTAATTTGGGCATTGATAGCAGTGGAGATAGAGTTGATTTAATTGTTCTCTGAGTCTTAGGACCCCAGCTCGGCCTTATGATAAACTTAGATAAATGCTTTTCACTCAGTTTATCAATTCCTATGTTCCTAATATTGTTTTCTCTTTCAAATCTTTTCCAAAGAGCAGCAACCCTTTTAGCATCCTTGATATACCTTTCAGAGCAACCTTGTGAAATCTTGTCTCTTATCCCCCTATTTAATATATCTACGACCGTAGGAATTAGCTCAATTTCTTGTTTTGTTTTCTGTGTTGGTCTCCAGCCTTCAATTAGTTTTAACTCAAAAGCAGCTTTTAATAGTTCAGGGTTGTCATGAGAGGTAAGCTTTAAACCTATAGCTCGTCCAGTCCAATACCTATACCTACTATTAGCATAAAATAGATTGATTAAAGGGACTTGTTTTTCATTTCCAATTGTTAGTTTCCATTATTCCATTCTGTCAGTTTTTACTGTCAGTTTGGTTTAGTCAATCGTAATCCCCTGTATTTATTAAGCTCAGCTGGTTAGAGCGTCGGATTCATAACCCGGAGGTCGGGGGATCGTGCCCCCCTCTCGCTACAGAATTAAACACCTCTTAAATTGGTGTGTTTTTATTATAAAATATAACAGGAATTTCGCAAATAACTGCTCTTTTAAAGCAGATTCTATAAAAGGCAAACGTTATACAAACGAAAATCTGGAAATTTCAATAAACGGTAGGTAAAATCAATAATCTACACAAAAACAAGTGATTAAGGAATCAATCTAATTTCAAAAAACCACCTTTGAGGGCCAAAAGTGCTTTCAGCCAAGCCGTAATAATTATCTTAGCTCTTTCTGAGGCTAAGAGTTTACTCCCATGTGTTGATGCTAAAATTTCATATGCAATATCCTCCAAAAGACTTTGGTGGTCCAAATTAAAAACTCCCCCTAAAAGAAAAGTCACCTCAATGCTGTTTAATTGGCCGTTGACCTCTAATAATTTATTTTCATAAGAACTTTTGTCTGAAATTTCATTACCCAAATCAAGAAAGAAATCATTCAGGTGAATATAATCCAATAAGAGCAATTCAATGATATGAGATTTCTCCTCACGCTCTTTTTCATTCATTAAGTCCCATTCATAAAATGAATACGTAGTAATTTTTCTCATAGTAAATCACAAATTTAGTATATTTAAATATGTTTATGGGGAATTTTTAGATTTTATAGAAAAAAAAATATCAAAATAAATAAATTTTATTCTGTTTAACTTTTCTGATTAAAAAAAACTTAATTTAGTAGCAGAATATGTATTTCATAAAATGAATAATTTTGATCATATTTCCAATCTATTTGGGAATGAAATAAGAAAGCTTAGAATTGAAGCAGGCTACAAAAGCTATGAACAGTTTGCCGAAGATCATGATATCAGCCGGATTCAATATTGGAAGATGGAGAACGGAAACAACTTTACCCTCAAAAGCTTATTAAAGGTTTTGAATGGCCTTAACATTGATTTCAATGATTTCATCAAAAGTACTAGCTTACTAAATCCTGTAGAAAGTGAATCTGCTGTTCGACTGAGACAAATCATTAAGCATGTTAATCTTTCGAAAAAAGCGTTTTCAATTTCGATAGGTTACAAAAATACCACATTGATGAACAATGTACTTTCAGGTAGAAACCAGATATCTGACACACTAACCAAAAAAATTACCGCAAAATATGTTTCTTTGAATTCTGAATGGATAAAAACAGGCTCAGGTAAGATGTTACAATAAGTTTTTGTTGCAAAAGAAAATCACCTCTCCGTTTTTATTAAATGGTTGAGTAACTCGATGGCTGCCTCACTGACTTTAGTTCCTGGACCATATACACCCACCACCCCTTTACTCTTCAAATATGCGTGATCTTGTGGTGGAATTACTCCACCAACAATTACGCAAATATCATTACGTCCATACTCCTTTAAAACATCAATAACGGCTGGAATTAGGGTTTTATGACCAGCAGCTAGAGAAGAAACACCTAATACATGTACATCATTTTCCACGGCCTGCTTAGCAACTTCTTCAGGGGTTTGAAACAAAGGACCAATATCAACGTCAAACCCAATGTCGGCATAACTGGTCGCCACTACTTTTGCTCCTCGATCATGACCATCTTGCCCCATTTTTGCAATCATTATTCTTGGTCTTCGACCATTGAGTTGAGTAAATTGGTCACTTAACTCTTTAGCCTGCATAAAATACTTGTCCTGTTTCACTTCTTTCGCATATATACCTGTAAAGGTTTGGATTTTAGCTTTATAGCGTCCAAAAGACTCTTCTATGGCAGTTGTTATTTCGCCTAGACTAGCCCTTTCTCGTGCCGCATTAACGGCTAAAGCTAAAATATTTTGATCACATTCTTGATTTGTTTGCAATTTAGCTGCAGCAAGGGTTATTTCCTTTAGGCTTTTAACCACAGCACTATCATCACGCCTTTTCTTAACACTATCTAAGCGCTGCTTTTGCTGCGCCAATACCTTGACATTATCAACTTCCAGAATTGAAAGAGGCTCTTCTTCTGAAAGCTGAAAACGATTAACACCAACGAGGATATCTTGACCACTATCAATGCGGGCTTGTTTTTTTGCGGCCACTTCTTCAATACGCATTTTTGGAATCCCAGCTTCAATTGCTTTGGTCATTCCTCCCATTTCTTCTACCTCTTGAATAAGTTGCCATGCTTTATCCATAAGTTGATCCGTTAAATGCTCCACAAAGTGGCTTCCTGCCCAAGGGTCAACCACCCGTGTAAGTTGGGTTTCTTCCTGTAAATACAATTGGGTATTGCGCGCAATATGGGCAGAAAAATCTGTTGGTAGAGCTATGGCCTCATCGAGCGCATTGGTATGCAAACTTTGCGTGCCACCTAGAACTGCCGACATAGCTTCAATGGTCGTACGGGCAACATTATTAAAAGGATCTTGCGCAGTGAGTGACCACCCACTGGTTTGGCAATGAGTACGCAATGCCATTGATTTTGAGTTTTTGGGGTTAAATTGTTTTACAAGTTTAGCCCACAAGACTCTAGCTGCTCTTAATTTGGCAATTTCCGTGAAATGATTCATACCAATACCCCAGAAAAAAGACAATCGCGGGGCAAAATCATCAATTGCAAGGCCAGCATTAATACCCGTTCTAATGTATTCTAAACCATTGGCCAAAGTATAGGCCAATTCAATCTCTGCAGAAGCACCTGCCTCTTGCATATGATAACCCGAAATACTAATACTATTAAATTTGGGCATATAATTTGCCATATAAGAGAAAATATGGGATACAATTTGCATGGAAGCAGCTGGCGGGTAAATAAACGTATTACGCACCATAAATTCTTTTAAAATATCGTTTTGGATGGTCCCTACTAAATCTGCTTGTGCAACTCCTTGCTCTTCTGCTGCAACGATATAAAAGGCTAAAATCGGTAAAACAGCTCCATTCATGGTCATAGAAACAGACATTTTATCCAATGGGATTTGATCAAAAAGACGTTTCATATCCTCCACCGTATCAATGGCCACTCCAGCTTTCCCAACGTCTCCAACTACTCGGGAATGATCACTATCATACCCCCGATGAGTGGGTAAATCAAAGGCTACAGAAAGGCCTTTTTGTCCCATTGCAAGGTTCCGCAAATAAAAGGCATTACTTTCCTCGGCTGAAGAGAAACCGGCATACTGCCGTATTGTCCATGGGCGCTGGACATACATACTTGTATATGGCCCTCGCAAAAATGGTGGCTTCCCAGCACCAAAAGACTGGTGGGGATATTCGCCTGTGGTGAGTTGATTGTCGAATGTTATACCTTCCTGGGTACGAAATCGCGCAAGGTCCTCTTCTTTTGAAGTAGATACTTGATGAATATCTAAATGATCGAATGTCTTTTTCATACGCATTCGGTTAACTTAAATAATGTGTTTCAAGAGGTCTAAACAAGTCTTTCTTGTTCTCCACTCTATCTTCAACTGTTTTCACTGTGGCATTTAAACTTGAAGGGCTCGCAAATTTATTTGTACCGACCAAAATCAACTCTCCTTTTGAAAAACGTTCATCCTCCTCACCTCTAGAATGCTCTATATCCGATTGAAGGCTGTTACTTTCTAATGCCCTTAACCATCCCCCATTTTGCTCAACCTCCAAAAATAATGACCAAGCTTTATCTTTCATCTCATGTTGTAAAGTCTCTACATAATAGCATCCTTCCATTACATTTGGAAGTCGATCAAAATAGCTTTCGTGCTTCAGTATATGAAGTTGATTTCGGGCAATTCTATCGCCAAAAGCGTTGGGGGGATTGAAACGTAAATCATAAGGATGATTCATCACTCTATTTGCTCCACCTAAAACAGCTGACATCATTTCTGTGGTGGTGCGCAAGATATTTACATTATAGTCTGTAGTGGTTTTATTTCGCTGCAAGGGTTCCGCAGTAATGATTAGCTCTGGCATCGAACTGTACTCTTTAATCATCATTTCTGCCAAAGAGCGAAAAGAAGCAAGTTTTGCTAGTTCGAAAAAGTAATTAGTCCCTTGCGAAAGTTGTACATGAATAGAAGAAGGAAAAGCAATAGCTCTTTCCTCTAATAACGAGAGGTAAGCATTCAAATGGGAAAGAGCAAATGCAATTTGCTGCACAATATTTGCGCCCGCATTTGCATACAAAGAAGCATTGATAAAAAGGGGGGCATCAACATTGCTCTCCATAAAAGAAAACCAACGTTCGTGCATTTCCTCGGCAGATAATTTCCAATTGGCCTGCTGTGCATATTGACCGTAAAAATCTACTGCTGATTCAATGTTTCTCAATCCATGCAATTGAGAGAGTACTTTGTGGCTAGGAATTTCCTTGAAAATAAATAAAAAACTGACAGCTGAATTTTTAATAATATCGATCAGTTCCCCAAAATTGTTAGTTTGTTCATTTACAAGAAAATGAATGCAATCGACATCGCTAGAAAGAGCATCATTTACTTGGCTAAGAGCATAGTCAAGATCTCCTTCAATGCAGATACGCTGTGTCACTTTCCATGCAAAAGGAACAGTCGTAATTGACCTTTTCTGCTGGATCGGATTGTTAAAATAAATTGGCTGAACAGCAATTTTTTCTGGACTTATCCATGAAAAAGGTGCTTTGAATTCTGTTACTCCAAGCGCTTTGTTGATTTGCTCTTGCTGCTCCTCAATTGAATACGAATGAAAATCGTCAAAAAAAGAATGTTCCATGGGTCAATGTACAATTTCCCACATAAATCTGGGGCGTGGTTCTTTATAAATGCAATTGAAGATTACCTTTTGCAATATGACGTGATAAAACTATTTTCTGAATCTCAGAAGTTCCTTCGTAAATTTGGGTGATTTTAGCATCACGCATCAATCGTTCCACATGATATTCTTTTACATAGCCATTTCCGCCGTGAACTTGAACCGCTTCAACGGTAACACTCATGGCAACTTCAGAAGCTTTTAATTTAGCCATGGCACTGGCATATCCATAGGGAAGGCCTTGATCTTTTAAATAGGCAGCTCGGTATACCAGCATTCGAGCTGATTCGATTTCCATGGCCATTTCGGCTAACTTGAATGCAATCCCTTGATGCTCGATAATAGGCTTCCCAAAGGCTTTACGTAAATTGGCATAGCCAGCGGCTAGTTCATAAGCCCCTGCCGCAATTCCCAATGCTTGGGCAGCAATTCCAATACGTCCACCTTCAAGCGTCTCCATGGCAAACTTAAATCCAAAACCATCTGGACCTAGCCTATTCGTTTTGGGCACTTTTACATCTGTATATATAATGGAATGTGTATCTGAAGAACGAATACCTAGTTTATCTTCTTTCACTCCAATTTGAACGCCTTCCCATGATTTCTCTACCACAAAGGCGTTGATTCCTCGATGGCCTTTATCGCGATCAGTTTGAGCGATAACAACATGATAATCTGCTTTCTCACCATTGGTGATCCAGTTTTTTACTCCGTTGAGAATATAATGATCTCCTTTATCAACGGCTGTTGTTTGCTGACTTGTTGCATCGCTTCCCGCTTCGGGTTCTGACAAACAAAAACAACCTATAGAAGTTCCACTAGCCAAGGGGGTTAAGTACCTGTCTTTAATTTCGTCTGATCCGTATTTTTCTATTCCCCAAACAGCCAAAGAATTGTGCGCACTCATGATGACTGCTGCACTAGCATCTACTTTAGAGAGTTCTTCCATTACAAGAACGTAGGATAATGTATCCAAGCCACTTCCTCCATAATTTGGAGACGTCATGATACCCATAAAACCCAATTCCCCCATTTCAGAAACTGTTTTTGTGGGGTACTCCATCTTTGTATCTCGCTCAATGACCCCCTCTTTTGCCTTCTGCGCAAAATTGCGGGCAGCTTCTTGGATCAGTTTATGCTCTTCTGATAAGGAAAAATCCATTTAATTAAATTTAAAATTAATTTATTCTACTAATGGCCATTGATCGTATTGAAAATCAATGTATTTATTGACAATGTTTTACACAACTAAGGACACAAATAGTAATACTGGGTTGTGCTAAAATAATGGCAATTTTCTATTTATACACCAATTTATTAAATTATTTATTAAATTATTTAATTAGAATAAAATTAATGAAGTTTTAATGAATTAGGGGGACCACAGAAGGAGATATGTTTACTTTTACCGAGGATGAAAGAAAAGATGAATCAATTTATCGAAAAGTATGGTGAACCCATACGGGAGAGCAAAGGCTGGGCTTTTTACTCTTTACTAATTGTCATCTTCTTGCTACCCATGGGATCTTTCCTTTGCCTATTTGCTCTCTACATTCGCTGGAAAGACATCTTGTTTAAAAACAAAAACTAATTTACGAATTGTATTCTTGAACTTTTGGAACCCTTGAGTTCATAATATAAAACCATAAAGGCGGAACCAATGCCAACAATATTGATGTTGGATACCCAAAAGGCAATTGAGGACTATCTGGTTTATGCGTTAGGTCCTGATATTTCTTCGACGACTTAAAGTGATGATCACTGTGACGCGTTAGTTCATACAAAACAATTCTACCAATGAAATGATTCGAATTCCAAGAATGGTGTGTTTGCACGCGTTCATAGCGCCCAGACGGTAACTTCTGGCGCTGCAAGCCGTAGTGTTCTAAATAATTAATTGTTTCAAGAAACAAAAATGACATTATGCCAATACAAACCGCAAAAAACAATGCATTCCAACCTAAGAGCACAACAATCGTGAAGAGATACAATGCCTGAAAAAGAAGATAAAAAAGCATATCATTCTTTGCACTTAAAAAGCCTTTATTGTGCTTCTTTAGCAATCCCAACTGAATCTTCCATGCATTGATATATTGCTGAGAAACTGAAGTTAGCCAAAAATGATATACCGGTTGATTGAATTTGGCTGTAGCCGGATCCAGCGGTGTGGCAACATTCTTATGATGGCCAAAATTATGCTCAAGATAGAAATGCATATACAAACAAGGCAAAAGCAACAATTTTGAAAGACTGCGTTCAAACAATGATTCGCGATGCCCAAGTTCGTGCGCCACATTAATGGCATTGGTTGCTAATAAGATTCCAAGGGAGAGGGTAATGCCCACATATTCATAGGTAAGCAGGTTTGCTGTTGCCAATACAAACAGGCCATAACCCAAAATAAAAAAAACAAAAGGGATATTTAAATAAAGTAGCAAGTCAAAAAATAAATTCTTCAAGCGGCTATCAGACGATCGGAGTTCTTGGCGGGATTCCATTTTCCTTAACAACAATTCGAGAATTGGAATCAGCAAGAATGTATACAAAGGAGCTGTAAATGTTAAAATTCCTGTGGAAAGAACAGACACAAATGCGGCTAGAGGCACTGTATAAGCAAACAGATATTTCAAGTCATTCATATCACAAATTTAATGTAAGTTACTGTTTTTATGCATCTAATAAAAACCCTCTACAAAAAACAAGACATAAGTGGAACTCAGTCTAGGCCGATTTATATGATTTATAAAGCACACTGAGTGTCAAACTAGAAATAACCAAGAATATACCAATTAAACTATACATGGTGTAAACTTCCTCGAACCAAAAAACACCGACGGTAAGGGTAAAAACAACTTCAACATATTTGAAGGGCGCAACCTTGCTCGCTTCACCAACTTGAAATGCTTTGGTCATATACAACTGACCGTAATAACCAAATATACCGAGTAAAACCAAAAGAAGCAATTCGGTACTGTTGGGCATTAACCAATCAAAACCGCTCCCAATTGCACCAACAACGGTAGCAATAAACATAAAGTAAAAGACCACTAGAAGCGGGTGATCTTGTTGACCAATCATTGCAATGAGAATGTACACAATGGCACTAAAAAACGCTGCTGCTAAGACCAAGTTAACTCCAAGCATACTAATACTAGCATCAAATCCCTTAATAAATACAACTCCTACAAAAGCTAGAAAATAGAAAAACCACTGCAGTGGGAAAATCTTTTCTTTTAGAAATATGACAGCTAAAACCCCACCAAAAATTGGAGCAATGTAACGAATTGTTACTGCAGACCCAATGGGGATATAATGTGCCGCTAAAAAAAACAAGCACATGGACGTAACCCCAATCAACCCACGAACAATTAATAAAACAGGCTTATTGGGCCGGAATGATATTTTCCTTGATTTTAAAATAAACGCTGTGATAAGGAGCGTACCTAAAGAACGAAAAAACACCAGCTCAAAGGTCGGGAATTGAATCAAAAACTTAATCAACCCATTCATGCAAGCAAAAGCCATGGTGCTTAGAATCATGTAACGAATGGCGGGTGGTATCTTTTTCAATAGCTAGAATTAGGTACAAAGATCAAAAAATGTAATGAAACCATGGGTATAAAAGAGTAATATTGCAATAGAAATTATGCTAGAATTATTCGCAAACACACCTTCACCCTATTTGCTGGCTGCAACAGGAGCTTTCCTGTTGGGCATTGCCAAATCTGGGGTAAAAGGTATAGCCGTTTTTATTGTGGTGCTCTTTGTCTTTACTTTTGATGCAAAAGCATCGACCGGTATTTTAATGCCGTTGTTAATTGTCGGCGATATTTTCGCCATACTATATTATAAAAAACACGCCAACTGGAAGTACGTTTTTCAACTAATCCCTTGGATGTGTATGGGTGTTTTGCTAGGAACCTACGGTGGAAACCACTTAGATGAGACAACGTTTAAAACAGGGATGGCCACTTTAATTTTAGTCACAACCTTACTCCTACTTTATTTGGAACGGAAACCGATCAAGGAATTATCAGCGCATTGGACTTTTGGATCGGGTATTGGAATACTAGCAGGCTTTACCACTATGATTGGCAACTTGGCCGGAGCAGTAACAAACATCTATTTTCTGGCCATACGTCTGCCTAAAAATGTCTTTATTGGAACTTCGGCCTATGTGTTTTTCATCATCAATATATTCAAGATTCCATTTCACATTTGGGCTTGGGAAACCATCAGTCCGACTTCCATTCAAATCAGTTTACAATTTGTCCCTTACTTACTACTTGGGTTATTTGTTGGCGTGCGTTTAGTAAAACGAATCAATGACACCACCTATCGAAAACTAATTCTTATCCTTACTGCTATTGGTGCGCTTGTGCTATTCTTTCGCTAGTTTTTCGATTATTTCCTCCACAATTTCAGGATTAAGCAAGGTTGAAATATCCCCTAATTGATCGGTTTCAGCAGCGGCAAGTTTTCGTAAAATGCGGCGCATAATTTTACCACTCCTTGTTTTTGGAAGACCGGAGACAAATAGAATTCTATCTGGTTTAGCAATTGCGCCAATTTGCGCAGCTACCTCCGTTCTAATTTCATCAAACAAAGAAGGCGTGTAAGAAACGGTATCATATAATATAACGTATGCCATCAGCGCATTTCCTTTTACATCATGCGGATAACCAACAACAGCGCTTTCAACAACAGCAGCGTGCTCATTGATTGCATTTTCGATTGGAGCAGTCCCTAAATTATGCCCAGATACGATAACAACATCGTCCACCCTACCGGTAATACGATAGTTTCCATCCCTATCACGAAGGGCTCCGTCCCCGGGAAAGTAGCGCCCATTGAAGGCCGAGAAATAGACTTCTTTGTAGCGCTGATGATCTCCATATATGGTTCGCGCAATTCCTGGCCATGGGTAATTAATGGTCAAAATGCCTTCCGCTTCTTGTTCCATGATTGGATTTCCTTTGTCGTCAACCAGGGCCACTTGAATTCCAGGGAGGGGTTGTGTAGCATAAGTAGGCTTTTGTGCAGTCACTCCTGCTAATGAAGAAATTAATATCCCTCCAGTCTCGGTTTGCCACCAAGTATCAACAATAGGTACTTTCTCCTTACCTATGTTCGTATTGTACCAATTCCAGGCTTCGTCGTTAATTGGTTCACCCACAGACCCTAGTACTTTCAGCGAAGAAAGATCATAATCGTCAATTAATTTTGTTGGATGCTTTGCCAAGGCACGAATAGCCGTTGGGGCAGTATAAAACTGAGTTACTTTGTGCTTTTCACAAATCTCCCAAAAGCGATTCCATTTTGGGTAAGACGGCACACCCTCAAAATGTACGGAAGTCGCACCACAGGCCAAAGGACCATAGACCATATAACTGTGTCCTGTAATCCACCCAATGTCTGCTGTACACCAATATATGTCTTCTGGTTTATATTGGAAAACATTCAGGAAAGTATAGGCTGTATATACCATGTAACCGCCACAACTATGCACCATACCTTTCGGCTTTCCTGTAGAGCCAGAGGTATATAAAATAAACAACGGATCTTCTGCATCCATAAGTGTTGGGGCGCATTTTTCGGAAAGACCGTCAATAAAATCGTGCCACCATATATCCTTTCGATTATCCCAATCTACCGTTTGGAAGGTGCGCTGAAAAACAATACATTTTTTCACCGTTTCACATTGGCGCAAGGCTTCATCGGCAATGGTTTTTAGTGGAATTTTTTTATCTCCGCGAAAGGCACCATCGGCGGTAATCAACAGAGTACATCCAGCATCATTAATACGTGCGGCAAGGGCTGTTGAAGAAAAACCAGCAAAAACGACAGAATGTACTGCTCCTATTCGAGCACAAGCCAAAACAGCTATGGTTAACTCGGGCACCATTGGCATATATATACAAACCCTATCCCCTTTTTTTATTCCTTGGTTTTTTAAACCATTGGCAAAACGACAAACAGCATCAAGTAAATTTTTATAGGAATAACGTTTTACAGCATCATCAGGATCGTTGGGCTCCCATATAAGTGCTTCCTTATCTGGATGAACAGCAACATGCCGGTCCAAGCAGTTTTCTGTAATATTTAGTTTCCCATCAACAAACCACTCCGTAGAAGGAATAGCCCAATCGTGTTTCAAGACCTCCTTCCAAGGCTGTTGCCATTGAAAAGTTGAGGCGATCTCTGCCCAAAATTCGGTTGGATTATCGATAGAATGGCGGTAGGCTTCTTGGAAGGCTTCTGGGCTTTCTAGTTGAAAATCATAGAGTTTCTTCATTCATATATTTCTTAGGTTACCCAAGATATAAAAATAGATTTCATAGCCTTCTACATTCTAAAAAAAGATAATAAATTTTTAAAAAAAACATCATGCTTCCAAAAGGTCATAAACTCAATAGCATACTCTTTATAAAATGCCCACGTTGCCATGAAGGTAACTTCATTCAACGTAAGGTCTATAATTTTAGTGGCTTTACCTCTGTAAGAAAAACCTGCCCTGTTTGCGCACTCAATTACCACATGGAGCCTAGTTTCTATACAGGCTCTATGTATGTTGCTTATGCGCTTGGAGTTGCTGTAATGATCGCTGTTATTGTGCTAAACCATTTGCTTTTTGAAACCTTCTCCTTTCTTCGTACATTCTGGATAATCCTTGGCGTTTTGATAGCCTTAGGCCCATACCTCAATGCACTATCAAAAATTGTATGGGCAAATCTCTTTTTCAAGTATGACCCCAATTGGAAGGAGAAATAGACTAGTCCTTTTTTAGCTGAGAAATCACCTTTCCAATCATCGCTTCATCTAAACCAAAGGTGGGATGATTAAATTTTGAATGAAGCTTAGTATCCTCCCGTTTTTTCGCAGAAAGATGGATCCACTCAAAATCATGGGAAGTAAATAAACGACAGTTAGACGCATTTATACCCCCTCCAGGTAAAATAAACATGCGGTTCTTCATTTGTTTTCGCCAATTGGAAAGCGCTTCAATACCAGCCGCTGCCGTAGCATACTGTCCAGAGGTTAAAACCCCGTCAAAACCAATACGACTAAGCTCTTTTAATGCTTCCTCGGGCTTGTTTACTTCATCAAAAGCACGATGAAAAACCAAACACGTATTTACCAACTTATCTCTTAGTTGCTGAAGAAAACTTAATGGGAGATTCATTTCGCGGGTCAACATACCCGTAACGATACCCGCAACGCCCATGGAATTAAAATACAGACAATCGCGTTCGATACAATCTAACTCCTCTTTGGTGTAGAAAAAATGACCACTACGCGGCCGCACCAAAACATGGATAGGGATAATCGATATTTCTAAGGCCTTTTCAACAAAAGCAATGGAAGGGGTTAAACCGCCACAACCTATCTCCACACAAAGTTCTACACGGTCAACCTTCAAGGATTGCACGGCAATTAGGTCTTCCAATCGATTGATACATACCTCTATTTTCACAAATTAACGCTTAAGATTAGTTCTTTACTATTTAGGAAAGATAAGTAGATTTTAATACATTGTTGGACATGAAACGTAGATCCTTTATAGCAAAAGTTGCAATTGCTGGTAGTCTTCCTAGTTTAGCACCAAAATCACTTTTTGGTCAAGACAAATCGACTCCTGTTATTGATGGACCAATCGCTGTATGCACATGGAATTTTAAGGACGCAAATGCTGCTGCAGGAAAAGCCTTAATGAAAGGAGAAGATGCCCTTAGTGCAGCCATAAGTGCTGCAGAAGTAGAAGAGGAAAACATCGAAAACTCTACTGTTGGTTTAGGTGGAACTCCCGACAGAGATGGTCGAGTAACCTTAGATGCCTGCGTTATGGATCACAACGGGAACTGTGGTGCCGTTTTAGCTGTTGAAAATGTAGTACATGTAGCTGCTCTTGCACGAGATGTAATGGAAAAAACCCCTCATGTAATGTTGGCTGGTCATGGTGCAGAACAATTTGCCCGATCCTTGAACTACCCCAGCACACCCCTATTAACAGCTGAACGAAAAAAAGCGTGGGAAAAGTGGAAACACGAAGCCCGTTATCAACCCATCATCAACATTGAAAATCATGATACCATAGGTGTTTTGTGCAGAGACAAAGCAGGAAACATTAGTGGAGCATGCAGTACGAGTGGATTGGGGTATAAGATGAGTGGTCGCATTGGTGATTCACCGATCATTGGCTCAGGTTTATTCATCGACAATCAGGTTGGCGGTGCAGTAGCCACCGGTATGGGTGAAGAGGTGGTAAAGACCGTGGGGAGTTTTTTGATTGTAGAGCTGATGCGACAAGGCAAAACACCCCAAGAAGCCTGCGACGAAGCCATAAAACGTATTCTAGAAAAACAAGTGGGGAAACCCAATTTTCAAGTTGCCTATATAGCACTTGACAAAAAAGGAAATGTTGGCGCAAGATCTATCCATGATGGCTTTTCATACATGCACTACAACAACAACATTAACCAAAACATTAACGTACAACCGATTTAATTTTTTTTGATGAAATATATACTTTCCATAGACGCAGGAACCACAAGCTCTCGTGCCATTTTATTTGACAAGCATGGACAGGCGCAGGCAACTGCTCAACACGAATTTCCGCAGTATTTCCCCAAAGAAAGTTGGGTAGAACACAATGCCAAAGAAATTTGGACAACCCAATTAAAAGCCATTAAAGAAGTCATTGCATCGCAGGGCATAACATTGGATGAGATTGGCGCCATGGGAATCACCAACCAACGAGAAACAACAGTGATATGGGATAGAAAAAGTGGAGAACCTGTACACAATGCTATTGTATGGCAAGATCGAAGAACGGCCTCCATTTGTGATACATTACAAACACACGCATCCACTTTTTTAAGCAAAACAGGTTTGCTATTAGACGCTTACTTTTCTGGCACAAAAATCAAATGGATACTGGACAGCAATCCCAACCTAAGAAAACGCGCGGAAGCAGGGGAATTGGCTTTTGGCACAATTGACACCTGGCTGATATGGAACCTCACCAAAGGAAAGACACATACCACAGACGTCACCAATGCCAGTCGAACTCTACTCTTTAACATCCATACACTTGAATGGGACACAGAATTACTTCGCCTTCTCAATATTCCCGTTTCCTTACTTCCCAAGGTAGTAAGTTCCTCTGAGGTAGTTGGAGAAACCGAGGCCTCAATACTGGGAAAAGCAATTCCTATAAGCGGCATTGCAGGCGATCAACAAGCTGCGCTATTTGGGCAATTATGCATCAACCCTGGAGATGTTAAGAATACGTATGGAACGGGTTGTTTCTGCATCATGAATACAGGGGGAAAAGCGGTGGTTTCACAAAACAAAATGCTCACTACCATTGGATGGCAGTTGAATGGAAAAGTCACCTATGCATTGGAAGGAAGTGTCTTTATTGCTGGCGCATTGGTTCAGTGGCTACGGGATCAATTACAAATTATTAAGGCTGCACCAGACATTGAAGCCTTAGCCAATACAGTTGAAGACAACGGAGGAGTTACTTTTATCCCTGCTTTGTCTGGTTTGGGGGCTCCTTATTGGGACCCAGAGGCCACAGGTGCCATTATGGGCATTACCCGAGGAACACAAAAAGGTCATATTGCTCGAGCTGCACTGGAAGCCATTGCTTTGCGATCTAGAGATATTATCATTGAAATGCAGAAAGATGCAGGCGTTTCGTTTGATCGCCTAAAAGTAGATGGTGGAGCCAGTAACAATGATTTATTGATGCAAATTCAAGCCAACGTTTTGAATAAAAAGGTCATTCGCCCAGATACGACAGAAACCACCGCGTTGGGAGCAGCTTTTTTTGCAGGCCTGGCCGTTGGTTTTTGGAAAGATGAGAAAGAACTCCAGACCATTTGGAAGGAAAACAAAGTCTTTCATCCAATCAACGATCCCACAACCCAAGGGTGTATTGAACGCTGGGAAGAGCGCATACCCAAAGTATTAAAAAGCAAATGAAAAGAGAAGAGCATTTAGCCAAAATTGACGCCCGCAAAAAACCTTGGGACGTTCTCATCATTGGTGGCGGAGCCTCTGGTCTTGGCGCGGCTGTTGATGCCGCTAGTCGTGGATACAGAACGCTTTTACTTGAAAAATATGACTTTGCCAAAGGAACATCCTCAAGAAGCACCAAGCTGGTGCACGGTGGAGTGCGCTATTTACAAAATGGCGATGTTTCCTTGGTGATTGAAGCATTGAAAGAACGTGGAATCATGCGGAAAAACGCACCCCACTTGGTCCAAGACCTCAGTTTCGTCATCCCATCATATGACTGGTGGAACAGCCCTTTCTATGGAATAGGACTAAAGATATACGACATGATGGCGGGGAATCTAGGATTAGGCCCCTCTACCCTGCTCGATCGCCAAGAAACCATCGACCTTATCCCCAATGTGAAAAAAGAAGGCTTGCGCGGTGGAGTCATTTACCACGATGGTCAATTTGACGATGCACGGATGGCCATTAGTTTGGCACAAACAGCCGAAAATCACGGAGCAAGCTTGCTCAACTATTTCTCGGTGACTGGAATGAATAAAGAAAACAATATGATTAGTGGTGTTCAAGCGAAAGATGAACTTAGCGGGAAAACGTATTCCATTGAAGCCAAGGTAGTCATTAATGCTACAGGTGTTTTTTCCGATGAAGTCATTCAAATGGACCAACGCGATGCTAAAAAACGCATTGTACCAAGTCAAGGAGTACATATTGTCTTAGACAAACGTTTTCTTAGCGGACCCCATGCCATTATGGTTCCTCACACTTCAGACGGGCGAGTTCTTTTTGCCGTACCTTGGAATGGTTATGTTGTTGTTGGTACCACAGACACTCAAATCAAAGAGGCTCTAGTGGAACCCATTGCACAAGAAGAAGAAATTCAGTTTATATTGGACAATGCCGGGATGTATATGACCACACCACCTACACGAGATGATATCAAAAGTGTTTTCTCTGGGCTTCGGCCTCTAGCAGCCCCAGAAAACGACGGAAGTGCTACTAAAGAGATTTCTCGTCATCACAAAGTTATTGTAAGCACTTCGGGCTTGGTCAGCATTCTTGGCGGGAAATGGACCACTTATCGAAAAATGGCGGAAGACATTATTAACACTGCCCAATCTGTTGGTGGATTACCAGAACGTGGGTGCATTACCCATAATCTTCCTGTACATGGATACGATTATAATTCTGATTGGACCAATCCATTGCATGTCTATGGTGTAGATATTGATAAAATCATCAAGCTTGATCTGGAAGGAAACACTTCTTTAAGTAAAGAAGTTCATTTGACCAAAAATCAGGTCATATGGGCAATACGAGAAGAAATGGCCATGACCGTTGAAGATGTTCTTGCACGTCGTACTAGAGTGCTTTTTCTCAATGCATCAGAAAGCCTTATTTTAGCACCAACAGTAGCTGCCATTATGGGGAAAGAAATGGGAAAAGACTCAAGCTGGATTGCCACACAAATTGAAAATTATACTACTTTAACACAAAACTATTTAATGAAATGATGACTCCATTTATCGCTGAATTTATCGGCACCAGTTTATTGATCCTCTTAGGAGCTGGCGTAGTGGCCAATGTAAGTTTAAAGAAAACTTATGGAGAGGATCAAACCCCCTTATTACTCATTACAATTGCCTGGGGTTTTGCCGTCTTTGTTGGCGCCTATGTGACAGGGCAATTTAGCGGGGCTCACCTCAACCCAGCAGTAACCATTGGGTTAGCTATTATTGGAAAATTTTCATGGAGCTTGGTTCCCACCTACCTCCTTGCACAACTCTTGGGCGCAATGTTTGGCAGTTGGTTGTGCTATATTTTGTATATCGATCATTACCGTGAAACAGAAGATGAAGACACCATACGCGGAACTTTTTGTACTGCACCAGCCATTCGCAATTACAAGAATAACTTCTTTAGTGAAGCCCTTGGAACCTTTGTCCTTGTTTTTGGTATATTTTTTATCGCTTCCCCAAACATCGTAATTGATGGAGCAGTTACACAAAATTTTGGCATTGGGTCTTTGGAATCTTTACCTGTCGCCATATTGGTATGGGTGATTGGAATGGGACTTGGTGGGACAACAGGTTATGCCATCAACCCAGCACGCGATTTTGGGCCACGTTTAATGTACCAATTACTACCTAGAAAGAATAAGAGAGCTGACTGGGCGTACAGCTGGATTCCTGTGTTTGGCCCCTTTACAGGAGCCGTTGTTGCAGGATTGATCTACAATGTACTAATGGCTTAATTATTTTGCCACGTTTACCGCTCTTGTTTCACGAATTACTGTCACTTTTACCTGTCCGGGATAGGTCATATCCGTTTGTATTTTCTGAGAAATTTGGAAGGAAAGCTCTGCCGCATTGTTATCGGAAACCTTCTCGCTTTCAACAATAACACGCAACTCTCTACCAGCCTGAATGGCATAGGCCTTGCTAACCCCATTGAAATCAATAGCAATTTTTTCGAGGTCTTTTAAACGTTGAATATAGCTATCCAATACTTGACGACGTGCACCAGGACGTGCGCCAGAAATAGCATCACAGACCTGTACAATAGGAGACAGTAAAGAAGTCATTTCGATCTCGTCGTGATGTGCTCCAATTGCATTACACACTTCAGGCTTTTCACCGTGCTTCTCCGCCCATTGCATTCCCAAAATTGCGTGAGGTACTTCTGTTTCTTCTTCCGGAACTTTCCCTATGTCATGTAAAAGTCCAGCACGTTTTGCCAATTTAGGGTTGATGCCTAACTCTGAGGCCATCACACCGCATAGTTTAGCCACTTCACGGGAGTGTTGTAATAAGTTTTGTCCGTAGGAAGAACGGTATTTCATCCGACCAACCATTTTAATCAATTCTGGACTTAATCCATGAATTCCAAGGTCAATGACTGTGCGTTTTCCAACTTCTATAATTTCGTTTTCTATTTGCTTTGTCGTTTTCTGAACCACTTCCTCGATACGCGCAGGGTGGATTCTTCCATCGGTCACCAAACGGTGTAAAGACAAGCGAGCGATTTCTCGGCGCACAGAATCAAAACAAGACAAGATGATTGCTTCGGGAGTATCGTCTACAATGATTTCTACCCCTGTTGCAGCTTCAATTGCACGAATATTTCGTCCTTCTCTACCAATAATTCTTCCTTTAACATCGTCAGAATCAATATTAAAAACAGAAACACAGTTTTCTACGGCCTCTTCAGTTCCAATTCGCTGAATAGTGTTAATGATTATCTTCTTGGCTTCTTGTTCTGCCGACAACTTGGCCTCTTCAACGGATTTCTGGATGAAAGACATGGCCTCAGTTCGCGCAGCATCTTCCAAAGAAGAAATCAACTCTTTCTTTGCCTCTTCTGTACTCAAACCAGAGACAACTTCTAGCTGCTCTTGGTAACGTTTTTCCGCCTTTTCCAATTCCGCTTTTTTGCGGTCGATATTTTGGATACGTTGATCAAAATTGGTGGACTTTTGATCCAATCGCTCATTAATGCTCTTGGTTTTTGAAAGTTCTTTATTTAGGTTACTTTCTTTTTCTCGTGCGCGTTTTTCGGTTTCTTCAACCTTCTTTTCGCGGCTTAAGATGGCTTTTTCATGTTCAGACTTGAGTTCAATAAAGCGCTCTTTGGCCTGTAACATTTTGTCTTTTTTAATTCGGTCCGACTCTTGGTGGGCCTTTTTAATGATACGTTTGGCTTGCTGTTCACTCATCTTAATGCGCGAACCAGCCTTGGTACGTTGAACTATCTGTGAGCCAATTAGACTGAGTAAACCTCCGCCAATTGCTGCACCTATAATGAGTATTGTTGTTGTCATTTGAATAAAAATTAAATCAAAAAAGCCTGCATCAGTTTAGGATTTGTATAAACTCCATAATTACAGGATTGCGGCTAACCTATGGATCAAGGATCTGCTCAGGGCAGCATGCTTTTACCATATGGACTCACCTCTTTTAAAAAAAAGTTCGTTGAGTTTATCAAAAAAGTAAACTAATACAGGCAGTATGTGTATTATTTATGTAAAGAACGGATCAGAAAGCAGCCATATGCTCGTCAATCATCCCAATGAGATGAGTTAACGTTGCCTTATCTATAGCGGTACTCTCTTTTTCATTTTTGCGGCTTTGCTCTATTTTAGTAGCATACTGTAGGGCACACATGGCCAATACATCTTGCTTATCGCGCACCGCGTAGCTTTGTTCCAACTGTTTGATCATTGCTTCAATTTTTTTGGCCGAAGCGCGCAATGCTTCCTCCTGTTCTGGAGCAACCGACAAAGGATAAACCCGATCGGCTATGGTCAATTTTATTTTTAACAATTCACTCATCAATTTTATTTACGCTATCTGATTCAATTGAACAATGCAAGCATCGACTTCTTGAATTAACGTATTGATTTTATTTTTGGTTGTTACATTACTTTGGTCACTGCCAAGTAATGAATTGGCTACGGTAAGCGAATCATTTTCATTCTTTAGCACCATATTCTCTTCACCTAATTTTTGCTGGACACTTTTACATTCTTCCAGTTGATGACGAAGTGACTCGATTGCGTAATGGTTGTCTTTTAATTTATTCAACAACAATACAATGTTTTGCTCGAGGGTGGCTAAGCTTTGATTTGATTCATCCATAGGCCTTCATTACTCCTATTCCAAAGATAAGGAATTTTACCATAGGGGGGATTCTATACCGCAATTCAATTTTAATTTTAACAGAATTTTTAGGCTTTCAAACACCCTTGTCCAAAACTTGCTTTGCTTTCATTGCAAGGGACTCTGGAACAAAGAAATAATCGTGGTGATAGGCCGCAACTACATTACACGGGATATCGTTTTGAGCCAACAACTTACTTACACGGGCAGTAATACCAACATCCGTCAAGGCAGTTGGGGTGTCAAGCCGTATACAGCGGCAGGGGAAACTGAATTCGAGGGCATTTTTTTCGGCTGCTTCTTTCTGTAAAATGTAGGTCTCAGCCTCCGCTTCCCTGAAAGACATGAGCGGGAGGATATCCGAACATGTTTTTGTCGAATACACATAAACGCCCGGTAATAATACAAATTCAAGGGAAATATTCATGCTTAAAGTTACATTTTTTTCTATATTTAGAATACCCATATCCCAACTCCCTACAAATCAATTTGTTTGGTGGATATCCCTACCAACACTCAAAAAAACATCAAAAGCCATCGCAAACCGTGATAACACGCACGTAGTCATCAGCATGATCTCATGCCTGTGAACCGCTTATTTCAACGGCATGTTCTTTCACGCATGATTTGACGCGAGTTTTACAACGTTTGCCCCGTGAAATA